>ERZ791934.1223-NODE-1223-length-26520-cov-15.596524_pt1 | contig 26520 bp, 20 predicted proteins | sample MGYA00510125_ERZ791934 | MGnify/ENA primary metagenome ERZ791934 (study PRJEB30046, sample SAMN00993240) | human gut metagenome | study: EMG produced TPA metagenomics assembly of the A metagenome-wide association study of gut microbiota in type 2...
GCTTATCAGTCTGTGCACGTCAACTGTTGAAACCGCCGTGTACCGAACGGTACGCCAGACTGTCTAACGATTACGAAAAATGTTATAATGAAGGTACAAATTCCAGTATAGGGGGTTCCGAGTTATGGCATATATTGTAGGAATAGACCGATATCAATCTCAAATGGTTACAACTTCTCTTGATGAAATGATTTCCGAGGATAATTCAGTACGTGTTATAGATGCTTACGTTGGTTCCCTTGAATTAAGTGAATTGGGATTTATTGAGTATAGTGGAACAAACAAAGGTCAAGCTCCATACCGCAGGTCAGATCTATTAAAGCTTCACATCTATGGATATCTCAATAAAATCAGATCAAGTAGATCCTTGGAAATAGAAACAAAAAGAAATTTAGAACTCATGTGGCTTGTGAATACGATAACACCAGATCATGGAACCATTGCGGGGTTTGTTAAGGAAAATAAAGATGCCTTTCATAGCGTATTAAGGAACCTAACTCTTATACTTAAAGGCTGGGGATTAATTGACGGCCAATTAATCGCAATCGACGGAACTAAGATCCGGGCTCAGAACAGCAAACATAATTGTATTACTCGAAGTGGATTAGATAAAAAAATTGAATATGCAGATGCTCAGATTAATGCATATCTGATGGCTATAGAAAAAGATGATACTGATAATGAGGCTTTTAAAGAAAAACTTCAAACGTATCAAGAATTAAAAGAGCAATACTATGCACAGAAAAATGAGTTAAAATGTGAAGGTCTGGAACAGAAGAGCTTAACTGACAAAGATTCTCGACGGATGAAAAACAATGGTTCTCTGGATATTTGCTATAATGTACAATCAGCTGTAGATTCTAAAAATCATTTTGTGATCGATGTAGTTACAACAAATGATATAAATGATCAAAATCAATTATACAGCATGGCAAAAAATGCATCTGAATTGCTGGAGATAGATAATCCTACGGTTATAGCAGATACCGGTTATTACAACGGATCAGCAATCAAAAATTGCATTGATGATGGCATGACTGTTTATATTAAAAAGGCTAAGGCTAATAATAAAACAAAAGACAATGAATTTCGCAAAGAAAAGTTTGTATATAAAGCAGAAACAGATATTTATATTTGCCCATCAGGGAAAGAAATGCACTTTTTTGAAAATACATCGAAAAACGGATTAAAATATCGAAAATATAAGTGTAAAGGCTGTGAATCATGTAACTATAAAAACTCGTGTACAAGTTCAGTAAGTGGACGTACTTTGCAACGTTGGGAACATGAAGATATATTAGAATCAGTTTATGCAGACACTTGGAATAATAATGATATTTATAAACAACGGAGATGTATTGTAGAACATCCTTTTGGAACTGTAAAGCGTTCACTAGGATATAGCTATTTTCTGAGACGAGAAATGGAGAATGTAGATGCAGAAACAGCATCAATGTTTATCGCTTATAATTTTAAGCGATTACTTACTATGTTTTCAACCAGAAAACTTCTGGAAATGCTCGGATAAGAATAGTAAAAATGAACTTAATTATAGTGCTTTAAATGCGGAATACAAAAGGAAAAGCATCGTACATCTAGACTGAAAACCTTATCGTTAGACAGTCTGACGCACGGTGGTGTGAGAGGACGGCGGTTAATCACCGCCTCCTACTCGATTAATGCACAGAGGCAGGAAGTGATGTGAAAAATCGGAATAAAAGGGGAGCTGTTTTTTTGCCGTCCAATATGATATGATAAGACTGTTTCATGATACTTACGGTGTAATACATATGGGGGATGTTATGAAAATCCGGGTCAGGTATTTTAATAAAAAGAAGTTTATATCCGGCTGCATCCTGCTGATTCTTGGGATATGCATGCCGTTTTTTCTAACCATAAATATGTGGGAAATTCCGGAAAAAGCATATGACGCAATTGTCACACGGGATAAGCTGGAATTGTGGACAGCGGGAATGAAGTTGGGAGCGCTTAATTCGATCCGGGCCTTTCCCCATTATTTCGGGGCGTTTATCATTGCCGAGTCTATTGAGGTGGACAGCGATCATAAGATTACCAAATGGCTGAAATCAGGAATCGTCTTTTGTATAATTCCAATCATTTATACCATCATCAGCAATGTCCACCAGATTAAATATGATTTTGGCATACCTGCCCTGTCATTAATTATTCTGCTGATTCTGCTGGGAAAGAATGATTACAATTACGTGAGCCTGTGGAAGAAAGCCATGCTGATTCTGGTGTTTTTGTCTGCGCTTCAGTTTCTCGATATCATGCCCTGCTTAAAGGGACTGCCTACCGGCAGAGGGGAGATGTCGAAGGATATCAAACTGATAGCCGAATTTCTGGAGATGGAGCCGGAGATGAACGGTACGGTGGCGATCTTTTTCGCGCTGCTTATGTTTATGGGGATCCTTCTGTTCCTGCTCATCCGGGATGAGAATAACCTGAAGGCCATGAATGAGCTGAAAGCGCAGAATGAGAGGATGATTATGGACACAAGGCTCCGGGTGCTGGAAAACCGCACATATCTGGAAATGAGACATCTGGTCCATGATTTGAAGTCGCCTCTGACCTCGGCCCAGGCGCTGGTCGGGGTGGTGCGGATGACCTGCGATAAAAAGGAGATGGACAAGGAGTCGGGATATTTAAGCCAGGTGGAATCGTCGATTGAGAAGATGAGCAGCATGATATCGGAAATTCTCTATGAGAACCACCGGACCCGGATTTCGACGGAGGAAATACTTGATTCGGTTCTGGCCCAGATTTCAGTTTCCGAATATTCGGAGCTGGTACATGTCCATAACCAGGCGCCGGAGAAATATATACATGTGAATAAAATACGGTTTTCAAGAGCGCTGATTAACCTGATTGAGAATTCTTTTTATGCCCTGGCGGAGCAGGGGGGAAGGATTGATTTGGATGTCAGCACCGTTATTTCCGAAGAGGAAGAATCGGTCTGTTTTAATATATCAGACAATGGAAAGGGAATTGACGGGGACACGCTGTCGCTTATCTGGGAACGGGGATTTTCCACCCGCAGCTCCCATGGTCTGGGACTCAGCTTTGTTAAAAAGGTTGTGACGGATTCCGGGGGAACGATAGAGATTGACAGCGAGATTGGAAAGGGGACGAGCATTGAACTTTTGATGCCGGAGGATAAGGAGGAGCAGAATGAGCAGCAGGGAGATTAAAATTCTGTTGGTTGACGATGAAGCGGAGATACTTTATGCGCTGAAGGCGGTGATTGAGACACAGGGCTGGACCGGGCTGATTGCCCAGAACGTGAAACAGGCATTGGAAATCTATAAAACTGATTCGCCGGATATAATTCTGATTGATTACCATATGCCGCATATCAATGGGGTGGAGGGGGTAAAAATGTTTCGCAGGCAGGATCCGGACATACCGATCATCGTATTCACGATAGATGAGGATCAGGGCGTCGCGGATAAATTCCTGGAAGCGGGAGCCAGCGATTTTGCGACGAAACCGATTAAGGCTCCTGATATTATCTCAAGAATACGTGTCCATATCAGGCTGATGGAGAGTAAACGGACGGAGAAGAACGATAACTGGCCGTATCTGGTTAAGGGGATTGGCAGTTCCACGATGGAGCTGATTAAAGATGCCATGAGCGGTGAGATGCAGTATCTGACGGTTGAGGAGATTTCCGGAAGGACGGGGCTGGCCTACCAGACAACATACCGTTATCTTCAGTACCTGACCACGCTTGAAAAGGTGGATGTGAAGAGCAGTTACGGAAAAAAAGGGAGGCCAAAACAGAGCTACCGGCTGATTTGAGCTGTTTAATATGGTGGAAAAAGAGTTGTTTTAGCGTGAGTTTATAGATAAAATCACGAAAAAACAGCTCTTTTTTTGTATATTTCAACGAGAGATAAATAAGAGAAAAAATAGAAGTTTCAAGTTGCCTATGATACTATGATTTTAACAAAAACATAACACAGGAGGGTATCATGAAAAAGAAAGCAATTGTAGTTTTAATGTGTGCGGCAATCTCTTTAGCGGCTGCGGGCTGCGGCCAGAAAGCGGCTCCGGAAAGCGGGGAGGCGGTAACAACGGCGCAGGCGGCCGGTGATGCGGCACAGGAGCAGGCAGAGGTGCAGGGCCTGACAGAGGCCATCGCAGAAGAGCCGGTGCTTCTGACATCGGCAGGCCAGAGCGCGGATTATGAAATGGTAAAGACGATGCTTGATAAGAATGATATTAAGTGTGAAAAGAACAGCCTGGCCACGTCGGCCGATTTAGACGGCGTTAAGACGCTGATGCTGGCAGTGGGCGGTTCTTCCAAAGGACTCGGAGCAGCGGGAATCGATGCAAACGGCGAATTGGAGCGGGTGACTGAATTAGTTGACGCGGCAAAAGAAAAAGGAATTATCGTGATTGCGGTACATGTCGGCGGAGAGGCAAGACGAGGCGAGCTTTCCGATAAATTCATCGCTCCCAGCCTGGAAAAAGCGGATTATGCAATCGTAGTTGCAGACGGAGATAAGGACGGACTTATGAAAGGGATTGCGGCTAAAGCGGGCATTCCGTTTGACGAGGTCAGCAGTATGGCCGACGTGGTTCCAAAGCTTGGCGCCGCATTCAAATAAACAGTCCGGGGGGTACATATGAGCATCGAATTAATTATATTTTTAGCCATGGTAATTACGTTCGTGGCAGGATGTTTTCTTTTGAAACTTCCTGTAAGCCTTTCCATGGTGCTGGCGGCGGTAATCGGCGCTCTGACGGGAGGCTACGGCTTTCCGCTCCGTCATCTGATAGAGGGCACGTTCTCTTATGTGGATACGATTCTCGTTATCACGACGGCAATGATTTTTATGAAGGTAATCCAGGAATCAGGGGCGCTTGACGCGCTGTCCTCACTGATCATTAAGAAATTCCACAAGACGCCGTCGCTTCTGGTCTGCCTGATTATGCTGGTGATTATGTTTCCCGGCATGATTACGGGTTCCTCCACGGCAGCAGTGCTTTCAGCCGGTTCGATTATGGCTCCGGTGCTGATGCTGATAGGGATTCCGCAGCTTGAGACGGCCTGTATCCTGGCTATGGGAGGCATCCTGGGTATGATAGCGCCGCCGGTCAATATACCGGCCATGATTATCGGAGGCGGAATTGACATACCTTATGTCGGTTTTGAACTTCCGCTGGCGCTTCTGACATTTCCGCTGGCATTTATCTTTGCCCTGATGTTCGGCCTCAAATATGTGAAAAAACTGGAATACGATGTAATCCGGGAAAAGCTGAATCAGGAGCCTGGAGAGAAATTCGGGTTTAAAATCTATATTCCGATTTTCGTGGCGCTGATTCTCATGGTGGTGAATAAGACGGTGCCTTCTCTTCCCAACCTGGGGATGCCGCTGATTTTCATGATTGCTTCCGTGACCGGCCTGTTTACCGGTTACAAAATCAATGTGGCAAAGGTGTGCAAGGATGCTGTTAACAGCGTGCTTCCTGTTCTGGGTATCCTGATGGGAGTCGGAATGTTCATCCAGATCATGACGCTGACCGGTGTCCGCGGATTTATCGTGACAACCTGCCTGAGCCTGCCGGACGGCTTCTTATATGTGGCGATGGCGATTACGATACCGCTTTTCGGAGCCGTGTCCTCCTACGGATCGGCCTCTGTCCTTGGAGTTCCGTTCCTTCTGGCATTTCTGAGCAAAAACCAGATTATCACCGCTGCGGCAATCTCGCTGATCGCATCCCTTGGAGATATGATGCCGCCTACGGCTCTGGCCGGAATCTTCGCAGCTCAGGTGGTGGGTCTTGATAAATACACAAAAGTGCTGAAAAAGTGTATGATCCCCTCCCTGATGATCATTGCATGGGGAATTGCCTTTATTCTCCTGGCAAATTCACTGGCGCCGTATATTGTGATTAAATAGAGGGGGAGGGAACCGGGTATGATTACATTGATTTACCGAGGAATTATAGCAGTTGTTTTAATATTTACCATTTGGAACCTGTTCGACGAAGAGAAAATCACGCTTCAGGCCAACGCGGCGCTCGTAGTGATTCCGCTTATTTTAAGATTATTGATGATTAAATAGGGAGGCAGACATGAAGAAAAATCATATAACAGCGGCTGTCTGCCTTGCGGCAGCGCTGGCTGTGACCGTGGTGACAGGATTAAATTTTGCGTCACTCAAAGATCTGGGCGAGATTAAGCCGGGAGACGGAGTGACAGGGACAAAGATGCTTTCCGAGTATTTTGACGGAATAAAGGGAAGCAGTATGGACACGGAAGTTTACATACTGGAGGGGGAAAAACCGGGAGGAAAAGTCTTAATCCTCGGCGGAACCCATGGAAATGAACCGGCAGGCTATCTGGCTGCCATCACATTTATCGAAAATGCAAAGGTGGAGGAGGGAACCGTCTATGTAATTCCCTATACAAACCGGAGCGGGATGACGCACAATGACCCGCAGGAGGCATCCCCGCAGTACCTGAATATCACGACGCCCAGCGGTGTCAGGAAATTCCGGTATGGCTCCAGGGCCTCTAATCCGGTGGATCAGTGGCCGGATCCGGATGTCTATGTCCACGCGGCATCGGGCCAGCAGCTTTCCGGCTCGGAGACAAGAAACATTAACAGGGCCTATCCAGGCAGACCGGACGGAAACCCCACGGAGCAGGCGGCTTATGCAATCGCTGAGCTGATCCGGGCGGAGGATATCAACGAGACGTTCGATCTTCACGAGGCATCACCGGAATACCCGGTTATCAACGCCACCGTATCCCACGAAAAGGGGATGTCGCTGGCGGCGGCCGGTATGATGGAGCTGACTCTGGGAGGAATCCAGATGTCGCTGGAGCCGTCTCCGGTCAATCTGCACGGACTGACCCACAGGGAACTGGGCGACTATACGGATACGATTCCGCTGCTGATGGAGACGGCTAATGCGTCTCAGGGACGTCTGCGCGGAGCGACAAATGAGGCTCTGGCTCTCACCGGAAAAGATAAGGCATATGTAAAAAGTGCGAAGCTGGGATTTCTCTATGTTCCCTACGACGAGAACGGTCATCCGATTGAGGAGAGAGTTGGAAGACACCTTCAGGGTGTGATTGAATATACCAATGCCTACAACCAGTTGTATCCCGATAAACCGGTGGTATTTTCCGGGGTTCCGACCTATACGGAGCTGTTTCTCAGCTCAGACGGGACGGATCTGGGGGGAACGAGACTGGGAAGCTATCTGAACTAGACGAAACGGCGGTACGGTGAAATGTTGGTTTCACCGCCGGATTATAAAAAGAAGCCTTTCACAATGAGGCTTTTTATAGAAAATAGGAGGAAATGGATATGAGAAAGAGAAGTTTAGCGCTCCTGTTAACGGCTGCACTCGTGACGTCCATGTCTGTAACGGGCTGTCAGAAGGCTGCGCCGACAGCGACAGAGGCTGTTACGGAATCGGCCGTTCAGACGCAGGCACCGGAAGAAACGGAAGCGGAAACGGAAAAAGCGGAGGAAGAGGGCTGGAAACCTTACGACGAAAATGGCCAGATTAAGAGAGACGACCGCGACGGAAACGGCAAAAACGGTGTGGTATCGACCGGTAAGTATGAGGCATCCAAAATTGGCGCGGATATTATTGAGGCCGGCGGCAATGCTGTGGATGCGGCCGTAGCCGTTGGCTTTGCGCTCGGTGTATGCGAGCCACAGTCATCCGGTATCGGCGGAGGCGGATTTATGCTGATCCATTCCGCGGATACGGGTGAGAATGTTTTCGTGGATTTCCGTGAGCCGGCTCCGGCAAAGGCAGAGCCCGGTATGTGGCCGGTTGACGAGGAGGGTGAACTGACCGATGATACTAAATGGCTGGGAGGCCCGTCCGTCGGAGTACCGGGAGAGGTGAAAGGACTGCTGTATGCTCTGGATACTTACGGTACAATGACCAGAGAACAGGTCATGAATCCATCCATTAAAATGGCTGAAGAGGGGTATGAGGTATCGGCCGTATTGAACAGGGACATGATGGAAGAGTTCGAGGTTCTCACCCGCTTTAAAGCCTGCGGCGATATCTATCTGAAGGACGGATATCCATATTCGGTAGGTGATGTGATTAAAAACCCGGATCTTGCAAAGACGCTCACGATGATCCGTGATAACGGAGCCGATGCGTTTTACAAGGGAGAAGTGGCCGAGGCTATGGTCAAAGCGGTTCAGGAATCGGGCGGAATTCTGACAATGGAGGATTTGGCCGGTTACGATATCAAGCTCAGAACTCCGGTCAGCGGAACCTACAGAGGCTATGAGATTCTTTCCTCCCCGCCGCCTTCATCCGGCGGAACAACGATCGTGGAGATTTTAAACATTCTCGAGAACTTTGATGTGAAGGGAATGGGACATAATTCGAAGGAGCATCTGCATGTATTGACGGAAGCAATGAAAATGGCATATAAGGACAGAGGATTCTTTGCCGCCGACACTGATTTTATCGAAGTGCCCCTGACAGGAATGGCTTCAAAAGAATATGCGAAGGAGCTGGCTTCCCAGATCGACCTTGAGAAGGCCCAGGTCTTTGAACACGGTGATGCATGGGCCTATGAGTCTCCGCAGACGACTCACTACTCTATCATGGATAAGCAGGGCAACATTGTTGCAGTGACAAAGACGGTTAACTATGTATTCGGCTCAGGCATTGTTCCGGAGGGATACGGATTTATCATGAATGACGAAATGGACGACTTTGATGCTGAGGTCGGCACGGCCAATGAAGTACAGCCGGGCAAGAGACCGATGAGTTCCATGTCCCCGACCATCATTCTGAAAGACGGCAAACCGGTTATGACAATCGGCGCCCCAGGCTCTCAGAGAATTATCTCCGGAGTTGCCCAGGTTATCTCCAATGTGATTGACTTTGACATGGACATTCAGGACGCCATCTCAGCGCCGCGAATCCATGCAGGCTCCGACTGGACGACCAGCGACGAGACGATCATGATTGAGACACGGATTGACAAGAATGTAATAGAAGGCCTGAAAGCCATGGGCCACCCGGTCCTGGAAACCGGAGACTGGATGGATTATCCATGCGTACAGGCGGTAGAGATGCTGCCGGACGGAACGCTCCGGGGCGGTGCGGACCCAAGGCGTGACGGAAAAGCTGTGGGATATTAATTGAGATCCGGAGGACGCGTCCGGAACGGACAGCGGCCGGTGTGGTGGGACGCGGATCCTGCCGCTGCCACTAGGCATATCCAGTGAAAAAGAACAACTGTTTTAAAAGTGAAGTATCAAAAAGGGATTTTCGTGAAATATACGCACGAAAATCCCTTTTTTGGTGCTGCAGCAAGCTCCCACCCAGCTTAAGACGTGAGACAACCAGCGGCCGCAGGCCAGAGGACGGGCCGATACACCTGGCGGAGCCTTTCGTCCCGCAGACTAGATCTTCCCTGCAGCCCCAATACGTGACAGCCCTTCATCGGGACGAAAGACTCATATAACCAACTCCATCACCCCGTCCGCCGGCCTGCGGCAGCGTCCTCTCGACTTAAATAATCATTCCATCGAATAAAACTTAAGAATCCGGTGGACGACAGCCAGATGATTCCGGATGCGCATGTCCGGATCATCCTCCTGTGAGACTTCTACCGTGATGGCGGGAATGCCGAGCGTCTCAGTCACGGTCCGGTTCAGGCTGCCCTTCGGTGTTCCGTTATAGCAGGTAAAGGGGGCGGAGGTATTAAGCGAACCGTCCTGGGATTCCAGCAGGAGGTCGAAAATCAGCCCGTCAATATTCTCTGAATCTGTGATAATCAGAGAGTTTCCCAGAAAATCCCTTCTATCCCCTTCGCGCGACGCCTCATGGAGATCGATGACAAGATCAGGGGAGTATTCAATGATTTTTTGATAGATGGAAGCGGCCAGTTCATCTGTCAAATCCCGTTTTTTGCCGCCCGGAAAAGAGCGGTTTAGATCGCGGTACAGTTCTACGTTACGCTCTCCCTTTCGGCTTCCCGGTGCATTGGCAGGGGAGAGGACGATCAGGGTACCGGTCTTTGGCTTTACTTTCTTTAGCTTGTCCGCGGCCCTCCATCCGGAGGTTTCATCCCCATGGATGCCTCCGACAACCAGAATGGTATTTCCGGGGACGCCGCTTTCCATAATGGTGAAGGAGGTCTCAAGGGGAGTATGCTCCATGATAAGTTCTGTTGTTCCGGCCGGCTTCCGGCACAGATAAAGAATGACTGTTAATAAAAACAGAGCCGGCAGCACAAGCCGGAGACGGCTTCTTTTTTTGTGTTCAGACATATTGTGGTTTCCTTTTCCATCGGGGGTTCTTAAGAAAAGTATACAACAGGGGAGGTAAAAAAGATAGCGCTGAAAAGAAGGAACGGGCTGCGCAGGTGAGGACGCCGCCGGTACGGCGGCTGATAGTCTCACGCGTTAAGTGCGGGGCGGACCTCGTCGCGGCCACGCTGCGATTCCATGTACGAAACATTCGATATGCCTTCAATGCGCCTTTTATAAAAATTGCGGAAGAATTGATATCAGCTTGCCGGAAACACGTAGTGGCCGCGACAGGGTCCTCCCCATTTAAGGTTGGAGACAATCAGCGCCCGGAACGGACCATGTCCGGTGCCGCGAAAACCTCCGCCTGAGTCTTCCGTCCCCGGCGAAAACCTGACCCGGGGAAGTAGGCGGAATCAATTGCGGAGGGGACATGGGAGTCCGCCGGTGCTTAGCGAGGTCCCTCACGAGCTTAGCACTGATGCGCACTCCAAAGAGTGCAAACGGTCCCCGCAGCAATTCATTCCGGCCGGATTCCCCCCTCACGACAACCTTCAACCAGGGACGGAAGACTCAGCCATCCCCCTCACCACACCGGACATAGTCCGTTCCGGACGCGTCCTCCCAACCTCAGTTAAATCTCCATCAGAAAATTTGGAAAAAATTTACATAAATATTCTGTCTGCTTTTACAGTCGATATAATATTTTTGTTATATACTGGATAAAGATTAAGTCTTTGTTGCAATACCTTAAATTTGATATACTGAACCTATTAAATTCACAGCTGCGATTATAGATTTATACCGGTATCAGAAAGGCAAGACAATGAATAAAAGTAACTTTTTTACGGCGTCGGACGGGGCGGTTCTTTATTTTGAAGACCAGGGAACCGGAGTACCGTTTCTGCTGATGCCAGGATTTCTGGCGACAACGAAGTTTTTTCGGAAAAACATCGAAGAACTGTCAAAAAAATACAGGGTAATTGTCTTTGATCCAAGAGGACAGGGGCGTTCCGGTAAAGTATGCGGCGGCAATACGATGGAGAGAAATGCGCTGGATATCAGGGATCTGATTGAACATCTGCAGCTTGAAGACGTAATACTGGGCGGCTGGTCCATGGGCTCGTCCGTAGTGATATCCTATGCTGCGATGACACAGGAGGCTCACCTGAAGGGACTGGTTCTGATAGACGGTTCTTTGTTCCCGGTGTCTCCCGACGAATGGAACAAACACCGCTCCCGGAATTATAACATTGATAACTGGCTTGATAATTATATGCCGCTTGTGTATGACAGAGATGACTTTTACGAGCGCTTTGTGGCGAGAATTTCCAACGGAGCTATGACGCAGGAGGATCGGGAATGGGTTATGGAGGAATTTATGAAGACGCCGCCGTGGTCGGCCCTGGAATTCCATTATGATTTCTGCCATACCGATAATTACAGTAATTTAAAAAAGCTTACGGTGCCCGTGTCTATTTTCGGCGGTTCGTCGGACGCTTACGGGCTGGAGATGGTGGATGCATTTGCCTCACAGATCAGGGGATATGTGGAGCTGAATAAATTTTATAACAGCGGCCACATGATGTTCTATTACGAGTCAAATAAATTCAATGAATGTATCAGCCGGTTTATAGACCATGTGGCGGCCGACAAAAGCAGGGGGCTTACGGAGGAATCCAGACATGTTTGTGGTGAGGCGCCGGCTTTTAATTAGAGGACAGGCTCATTATAATATAACAAAACATAAGAAATGGAGTGGAGAAAACTATGAAAAAAATGTTAGCAATCAGTATGTCACTTATTATGGCGGCTTCTTTAGCAGGATGTTCGTCAGGCGGCGGCGCCGGAAAAAGCACGCAGCCCCAGACGGCACAGGAAAATGCAGGAGATAAAGCGCCCGGTGAGCCAACGTCCGGAAAGAAGAGAACGATCCAGCTTGGCCATATTGATCCGGCCCAGGATGTGGATCCCTATCATACACTGGCAATGAATTTTAAAACAGAGATAGAGGAACTGTCGGGCGGGGCGATTACAATTGACGTAATTACGGATGCGCAGTTAGGCAGCGAGCTTTCCATGATGGAAGGAATGAACATGGGTACAATTGATATGGCTGTCATCACGAATTTCAGCTTCAGCTCTTCTGTCCCCGACTTTGCAGTGTTTGACCTGCCGTATCTGTTTATGAACCGTGAACAGGCTCACGCGGTACTGGATGATACCTCCATAACGGATGCAATGGAGGAGGAACTTTATAATGACTTCGGTGTTAAAATCTTAAGCTGGGGCGAAGGCGGATTCAGAAGCACGATCAATAAAAAACGCCCGATTAATACACCGGCCGATTTAAAGGGAATTAAAATCCGTGTGCCTGAAAATTCAACTTATGTAGATACGTTCAAGGCGTTGGGGGCCAATCCTACAACGATGGCATCCAGTGAATGCTTTACAGCCCTTCAGCAGGGAACGATTGATGGCTTAGAGCAGCCGGTTACACCGATGTATACATATAAATCATATGAACTCTGCGACTATATTTCCTTTACCGAACATTTCTATTCGCCAATCACGCTCAGCGTGTCTAAATTCATCTGGGATGATTTGAGCGATGAGGAGAAGGGCTGGTTTGAAGAGGCGGCGAAAAAAGCGGCTGAAGAAGAGCGCGCGTCTGCGAAGGAGACAGACGACAAGCTGTTAAAAGAGATGGAAGAGGCCGGAGTCCAGGTGAATGAAGTGGCGGATAAACAGCAGTTCAGAGATGCGGTAAAGCCGATTCATGAAGCCTTTGCTGCGGATGTAAATAAGGAGTTACTGGACAAGATTAACGAGAAAATCGCAGAAATCCAGTAAAGAGCCGGATGAGGAGAAGTCCTATGAAAGATGCATTGGATAAAGTATGCAGCATGGTAAACAGAATATATGGAGGAGCAGCCCTGCTCCTCCTGGCTGTCCTGACCGGAGCCATGGCTGTTCAGGTATTTACAAGGTACGTGCTGGGTTCTTCCCTGTCGGGAACGGAAGAGCTGGGACGATATTGTTTTATATGGATGACAATGCTGGGGGCCAGCATTTGCGTCTCATCCGATTCGCATGCAGCGGTGACGATTCTGAATGATCATTTAAAGGGGAGAATGAAGGGCGGACATAAAATTTCGGTGGATATCCTGATTCTGGCCTGTGCGGTACTCCTGTTTATACAGGGGATTAAAATGGCGGCCATGACGACCAGGCAGCTTACGCCGACCCTGCATATCCCGATGTCGGTTATTTACTGCTCCCTCCCTGCAGGGGCCTTCGGAATCATTCTGAATGGAATCAATAACCTGATTAAGAGAATGGATGAGGCAAAATCATCTGCCCTTGTACAGGAGGGGGCGGACGATGGAGAAGGGGGGATGAGGTAGATGGAAGTAGCACTGTTATTAGGAGTCATGATGATACTTCTGGCTTATGGCGTCCCCATCGCATTTTCCATTGGTATATCCAGCAGCGTTTTTTTGATGGTAACACAGATGAAACCGCTGATTCTGATTGCGCAGCGGACGGTTCTCGGTACGGACAGCTTTCCGCTTCTGGCAATTCCGCTGTTTACGCTGGGAGGTTATCTGATGGAGTCCAGCGGCCTGTCAAAGCGTCTGGTAGGATGTATTGAGAAGCTTCTGGGAGGCGCGCCGGGAAGCGTCGGGACTGTTACCATCGTCTGCTGTACGATTTTCGCGGCCCTCACCGGCTCAGGCCCTGCAACGGTTGCGGCGATTGGGGCTATCATGCTGCCCGCAATGCTGAAAAACGGATACAGTAAATCGGAAACAGGCGGTATTCTGGCTGCGGCCGGTTCCCTGGGCCCGGTTATTCCGCCCAGTATCTGTATGATTGTATACGGCAGCACGATGAACGTTTCGATTCCGGAGATGTTCGTGGCGGCCATTGTACCCGGCCTTTTGCTGGCTGCATCCTTTGTAGCGGTTAATCTGGTGATGAACAGGAACAAAAAAGCGGCGTCAGCCGTGAAGTACAGCCGGAAGGAAGTAATGGAATCTTTTATCCAGGCGGTGCCGGTACTGCTTCTTCCGGTTATTATCCTGGGCGGCATATATACGGGGATCTTTACGCCCACCGAGGCGGCCGTCACCTGCGTAATTTACAGTCTGGTACTTGGAATTGCATACCGGGAGATGAAATTTTCCGATTTGATCAGCGCAATGAAGAAGACGATCGTAACCTCCGGCATGGTGATGTTTATTATGGCGATGTCCGCGAACTTCGGGTGGATTTTGTCGGCGGCGAAGATACCGACGACTGTGGCCAATGCGCTGGTGCCGTATCTGGGCAACCGGTTCGTATTTACGGTACTTCTCTTAATACTGCTTTTCATAGCGGGCTGCTTTATGGAAGTGCTGGCCCTGGTGGTTATCCTGGCTCCGATCCTGATTCCGATCGGCGTTCAACTGGGAATGGATCCGCTTCATCTGGGGGTTACTTTCTGCATTGCGCTCGTAATGGGACTGATCACGCCTCCATTTGGCATGAACCTGTTTACCGCGGCGGCGGTCTGCGACACGACGTTTGTTGAGATTGTCAAAGGAGCCTTGCCCTATATCTGTGTGGCATTGATTATGATTTCCCTATTTGCTTTTGTTCCTCAAATCACGTTATTCCTTCCCGGATTGATGGCGGGGTGACGGCATGGTGGAGAGAAATCTTTTAAACGGAGTAATAGAATTGCACGTTCATCCGGCGCCTGACATTCAGCCCAGAAAATTCACCGATATGGAACTTGCTGAGCAGATGAAGGAGGCACAAGCGGCGGCAGTCGTACTGAAATCGCATACGTTTCCCACAATGGCGCGGGCTGAAATCGTTTCCCGACTGACGGGCTTTTCCGTTTTTGGTTCCATCACGCTGAATGATGAGGTGGGGGGATTTAATCCGGCTGCGGTGGAGGCGGCTCTTAACCTTGGTGCGAAAACGGTATGGATGCCTACAAAAAGCGCGGCAAACCACAGAAAGTATTTTAATCTTCCGGGAGGGCTGCATGCCCTGAAGGACGGGAAAGTGGACAACGGGCTTGACTCGATTCTGCACATGATAGCGGACAGGGATGTTATCCTGTCGACAGGCCATCTCTCATTTGAGGAGCAGAGGGTCGTGATTGAGAGAGCAAGAGATCTCGGGGTCAAAAAGATCGTGATCGATCATCCCGAGCTTGCGCTTACCAGGCTGACTGTCTGGCAGCAGAGATATCTGCAGATATTCGGCGTTTACTTCCTGCGCTGTGCCGTCTATCTCGATTTGAGCCGTTCCTACGCGGATGTACTCAAGAACCTGACAGAGCTTGGGTGTTCGGACACGGTATTGTCAACGGACTGCGGAAATACCGGCCTGCCGTCCTGGCCCGGACTGATGGAGGAGTACCTGCAGTATCTGCTGGGACATGGCGTTACGGAGGAAGAGCTGAACCTCATGACGAAAGTTAATCCGGCTCAGCTTATAAATCTGTTATAATGAAATAGGAAATAAAAAGAGGCAAGATATCCCATCCGGTTTAGATGGGATACCCTGCCTTTGTTGATGACGGTGACCTGTGCGCGGAGCGTGCAGGTTATCGTTGCAGTTTATTTCGCATGGCTGAAAATTACTCGGGCAGTGACAATCCAGGGAGGGACAACAAATGACATTAAAAGAATTACAGTATATTGTGACGATTGCGGAGGAGAAGAGTATCTCCCGCGCATCTGCCAGGCTGTATGTATCGCAGCCGTATCTGAGCCAGTGCCTGATGAGGATAGAGCGCCAGCACGACATGCCGCTGTTTCGGCGCACGCAGCATGGCCTGGTCCTGACATTTGCCGGAGAACAGTATGTGGAAACAGCGAGAAAAATTGTGAAGCTGTATAATGATTTCGAGACAGGGCTGTGTGAGATCAGCAATATGAGGAAGGGACGGCTGACGATTGGGACCACCATTCATCTGGGCTCCATGGTCTTTTCCACAATACTCCCGATTTTCAGGGAGCTTTACCCGAACATAGAGCTGAGGCTGGAAGAAGGGCCGTCACAGAAAATCGAAGAATATATTATCGCGTCGAAGGTGGATATCGGGCTGCTTCACTGCCCGCTCAAGGACAGTGCGATATCCTATATTCCGATCCGTGAAAATAATTTTGTGGCGGTGCTGCATAAGGACAGCCATCTGGAAGAATTCTTTTACAAAAAAGAGGAGAGTCCCTATCCATTTATCGATCCGAAGCATTTTTCGGGCGAGAAATTTGTCCTGGCATATCCTTACCAGAGGGTGAGGCAGATAGCGGATCAGATATTGGCGGCGGCGGGAATCCAGCCTCTCTCCTGTCTGAATACCAGCAGTGTGCAGACAGCCATGTGCCTGTCGGCTGTAGGACTGGGCGTCTCGTTCATGCCGGAAAATTATATATCTCTGTTTAATTGTCCGGTAGAGCCGCAGTTCTGCCGGATGGAGGAAGAGTTCGGGGCAAAATGGACGATGGCGGTTGCTTATGATTCTAAGGATATGCTGAGCGGGCCGGCAAAGGAATTTATTCGGATTATGAAAGAAAATATGTGAAAGAAAAAAGGGCCTTTCATCTGCGCAAAACAGCTGCGGATGAAAGGCCCTTTTTTGGTGGCAGAACGAGCCGTTTATCATTGCATTCAGGCGCTCCGCCCGTGTATTCGTCTGCATCCGATGAAGCTTGACAGGTAAAAAACTGTCAGGGAGGACGAAAAATAACTTTTTGATCAAGGGAAGGACTGCGCCTATAATGAACGTATCGATAAATATCAGGGATCCCGCCGGAAGAATTTCAGGTAATTTGACTCAATACAGAAAGGACTTTAGTGAGCGTAAAAGCATGAACAGTATGGTAAAAGTGAAAGGAACTCCGTATGAACAGGGCGTAATGCAGGGAACGGAGCTTCGCGAAGTCATTCTCCACAATATCCGGGAGGTCGGCAAAAAGATGGCATCGGATCATGTTGACATGGTCCGTTATGAAGAATTTGTTAAAAAGAACGCCGCTTTCCTGAAACAGGCGCACAGTGATATATTTGAGGAAATGAAAGGAATATCGGATGGAGCAGAGATTCCGTTTGATGATATTCTGATGCTGAATATACCGGCCTATTTCATGACGGGATATTTTAATCAGGAATGCAGCATGATTATGGCAAGAGGAAAGGCGACAGCGGACGGCTGTACCTATGTGATTAAAAACAGGGATATGAGCACCTATATAGAGCAGGCCGTAATCGAACGGGAATATCCGGACGGACTGAAAATAGTGGAGATAAACGGCGCCGGGACAGTCACCTATCCGGCCAGCGGGATGAACAGCTACGGAGTCGGAGTCACAACAACCGGTTTCTGGTCGGCTAAGGCTCCCTCGGATCTGGAAGCGGCAGAGTATTCCCATATCTTTTTAAATGTCCATCTTCTGCTGGCAAAATGCAGGACAGCCGGGGAAGCTCTTGAGTATGTGAAGAATTCGCCCCGCATGAATGGACTGAATATTATTATTGTCGACCGGGAAGATGCATGGCTGGCTGAAATGACCAGAGATGAGGTTTCAATTGAAAAGGATAATGGTAGCGGTATCTTATTCCGTACCAATCACTACCGCTCCGAACGGCTCAGCCATCTTAATCCGGAGGAAACAGAGTATCCGTCCACCTACTTCAGGTACAGAAGAATGGAGGAGATGCTTGGGAAGCAGTACGGAAGAATCAGATTCCAGGATTTATTCCGTATCATGTCCGACCATGAGAACGGAGTGAATGCAATCTGCCGCCACCCGCAGGAGGGGGCGCCATCCAGGACCATCTCCACAAGCCTGTTTGTACTTGAGGACGGCGAGGCGTGGACAACACTGGGAAACCCGTGCGACAGCCTGAAATATGCACTGTTGAAATAGGAGGATACTATGGATTGCAAAAAGTATATAGATGAACGGATAGGCAGATTAAAAAACATCATGTCTGAAAAAGGCATTGATACGGTCATACTGAAAAAGCCGGAGAATGTCTTTTATTTCAGTAATTTTAATCCGGTATTAAACAGCCATCCGGCGGTTATGATTATTTCACTTGATGAAGAACCGTGTTTGCTGGTGCATTCGATCCGATACGTCCACGCATGCGAGGAGGGAAAGATCAAGAATGTCAAAATATACGGCAAATGGGGGGCGAATGTTCCGCTTGCAATACATCCTGTCGACGCGGTGAGGACACTTCTGGGGAAAAGAAACAGAAAGCTGGGCCTTGAGCTCGATTACTGCAGCGCCGGATTCTGCAGTGAAGTGGAAGATAAGCTTTGTCCCGATGAGGTGGTAAGTATTTCATCTGAAATAAATATGATGAAAATCATAAAAGATCCATATGAGATTGGATGCATCAGACGTTCCGCAGCCCTGGTCGATAAAGGAGTCGAAGTCACGATTGATTACTTGAAGCAGGGATACTCGGAAGCAGAGGCATGTACCCAGGGACAGTATGCAATGAGAAGAATGTGGCATGAGAAGTTTCCGGAGGCGGAAGTCTGCGGCTTCGGAACCTCAGAAGGCGGAATGATAGACAGTCTTCATGTATGGTGCCTTTCTAACGGACACATTGCATATGGCTGTGACTGCCCGAGGCATTATCACCCGCAGCCTGGTGATTTGACGCTTCCGATGGCGTGGGCCAAAACGGACGGTTACCATGCCGAGAATGAGAGAACGGTCATAGTCGGAGAACTGGATTCCTATAAACAGAATGCTTATGACGGCATGCTTAAAGCGCGGGAGAGCATTTTCAGGATATTGAAACCGGGAGTGACGTTTGAGGAGCTGTATCTTGCCGCGGCAAAGGTTTACTCTGAACGAGGCTTTGATTCCATTCTTCCGGGCAGGGTAGGGCATGGAGTCGGCTGCTCCGCGCACGAGTTTCCATCCCTGGAGCGGGGCAACCTGCTGCGGCTCCAGCCGGGAATGGTGATGACGGTTGAACCTGGATTAATGGATAAAACTTGGGGAGGTGTTCGCCATTCAGATACTGTTCTGATAACAGGGGACGGCTGCGAGCTGCTCACCCGGTTCGATACGGGAGCCATTGTCATTGAATGCGGTGACCTGCGCGCGGAGCGTGCAGATTAGCGATTAGCGCCCAGTCCCGTCTGAGCATCCACCACCTCACGTACCGTATTGACGAATGCCTGGATTGTCTTTGAAAGATATCGTGTGTTCCTGTAATTCAGCACAATGATATTCTTTGAATCATAGTCCTCGATCGTGTAAAAACAGTGATGTGAGAAGTCATATTGGGAATAGGTGATAAAGGTTTCGGGGAAAATGGATACTCCCAGCCCGGCGGAACAAAAGGACAGCAGCGTTCCTACATTTTTCGTTTCCAGAAAAATATTCGGGGATATATTCAGGTACTGGAGATACCGTCTTGTAAATGTAGGTGTTCTCGAGGTCTGGGTCATGGCCAGGAACGGGCATGATTCCAGACAGCTCATCACAAAACTGAGATCCGGCTTTCTGGTTGAGAGGACGGTGTGGTTGGGAAAATAACGCTCAATGACGGTATCGGGTATCACGACGATAATATTTTCCTCATAGAGAGGAATCGTGGTAATCTGACTGGAACCTTCGGTCAGGTAACCGATACTCACATCCAGCGTGCCGTTTCGAATCCCGTTCTCCAGTTCGTCCGTTGAGCCTTCGAAGAGCTTTACCGACACCTGAGGATATTTCTCCTGGAATGCACGGAATGCGGCGGGAAGAAGGACCTGGGAGCGGGCGTGGGTGCTTCCGACGGTCAGTGAACCGCCGATCATGCCGCCGATGTCCAGCAGCTCTTTTTGCAGGTCATCCTGCATGGCAAGAAACTCGGCTGCTCTTTTACGCAGGTACATCCCGGCGGGAGTCAGGGTCAGGGGCTGCTTCCGGTCAAAGAGAGGCACGCCAAAACTAGTCTCCAGTTTATTAATATGGCCGCTTAAGGACTGCTGGGTTATATGAAGCTTCCGGGCGGCTCTGCGGAAATTCATTTCCTCGCACAGCACCAGAAAATATTGCAGGTTTAAAAAATTAATCATAAAAAAGCGCCTCCTCAGTTATCGTACTTTCTGAAGTATATCATTAAATCCGGCGGCGCTCAATATAGAATGCATGTAACAGGCGGAACGTACAGACAACCGCCTTCAATAAAAACGGCGCTTTGCGTCATGTAATTACAGGAGAGGGTTAGTATGAATCAACAGAAGGAAAAAAACAGCATTTTTAACCGTTTTTTGGCAGGAATTGAATATATGGGGAATAAAATTCCGGATCCCATGATGCTTTTTGTATGGCTTTCCATCATTACGGTGGCAGCCTCATTTGTGCTTTCAAAAATCGGATTCTCAGGCGTCAACCCGGCCACGGGAGAAGTTGTATCCGTCTATAATCTGCTGTCGGCAGAAGGCCTGGTGAGAATGATAACAACGGCAGTCAGCAATTTTACCGGCTTGTCGGCGCTCGGAATGGTTCTGGTATGCATGCTTGGAGTCGGAGTCTGTGACAGAGCCGGTCTTTTCTCGGTAGCATTGAGAAACGTGGTGGAGAATTCCAAAGGCTCCAACTTGAAAATAATCTGTATTTTTGTATTTATGTGTGTTATGGCGGATGCGGCGGGAGGAACCGGCTTTGTTGTAATGCCGCCTCTGGGAGCTATCATTTTCCTGGCTATGGGAAGAAACCCGCTGGCCGGCATGCTTTGCGCCTACGGTGCGGTATCGGGGGCATTTGCTTCAAATTTACTCGTCACCTCCATGGATGTGGTAAACTTAAGCTTTACGGAGACAGCGGCAAAGCTGGTAGATCCGGATATGGCGCTTTCACCTGCCATCAACTATTATTTTTCCGCATTTTCCGTATTTACCCTGACGGCCATGGCGGTTTTCGTTACAGTCAAGGTGGTTGAACCGCGTCTGGGACAGTATACCGGAACCGGAGCAGGAGAAGAGGTCAGCGCGGTAACCGGTACGGAGAAAAAGGCCCTGAAATGGGCGGTTATCGCCGTTGCGGTATATCTGGCGGTGATACTCGCCGGTGTGGTTCCGGGAAACGGCATACTCAGGGATCCGGAAACAGGCTCGCCGATTGCTTCCGCTGCGCCTCTGATGAAAGGACTTCCCTTCCTCATCGCTCTCCTGTTTTTCATTCCGGGCGTTGTTTACGGGAAAGTATCGGGGGCATTTAAGGGCAGCAAGGATGTAGCCAGAGCGCTGGGTCAGGCGATGGCCGATATGGGACCTTATATAGCCTTGATTTTTGTCTCCGCCCAGTTCCTGAAATATTTTGAGTGGTCCAATATGGGTATTATTCTTGCAATCAAGGGAGCGGATTTCCTTGAAGCTTCCGGACTGCCGATTCCGGTCGTGCTGGTACTCTTTATTATAATGTGCGCATTAATTAATATGCTGATAGGGGGCGCTTCAACGAAGTGGGCAATTCTCTCACCTATATTTGTACCGATGTTTATGTTTCTGGGATATCATCCCGCATTGGCGCAGATGGCCTACAGAATCGGAGATTCCATTACAAATCCGATCTGTCCGACCTTCGCCTACTTCGGAATGCTTCTTGCCCTGTCACAAAAATATGACAAGAATGCAGGATTCGGTACCCTGATGGCTAACATGCTGCCTTATACAATTGCATTTTTCTGCTTTATGACAATACAGCTGCTGATCTGGTTCATACTGGGAATCCCGTTCGGACCTGGGGCGCCGCTTAGACTTTCTTAACAGAAAGTAAGAGAATCCCGCTCGCGGGATTCTCTCTTACTTTTCAAATTCCAGTCTGATTTTCTGCAATAGCTCCGGTTCGGTGATTACCTGATACCCCGTCTGCGCCATGGCGACGGCAGCAGACAGCATTTCTCCGGCTGCAAAATCCGTCATTGTGGCATCCGTGAATTCAGGATTATGCAATGCGGGTCCGCCGGCGCTTGTAATTCCGATCCAGCTGTGAATCGTGGGCACAACATTGCTGACATTACCAATATCTGATGTAGCTGCGTATGTTTCTGGTTTTTTCAGCCGGAGCGTTGTCAATTTCTCATAATTTTCTTTGAAAACATCTGACAGGGTATGATTTGTCACAAGGCCTTCAACCCGATTTTCAAATTCCGTTACATCAACCGACACTCCCGACGCCCGGGCCGTATGGCGCACACAGGCGGCCACTCTGTCCATATACTCCTGAAGCTTTTTCTTACTCGCTGCCCGGATATAATATTTCATCGAGGCATAGTCGGGGATTATGTTGGGCCGGCTCCCTCCATTATCAATAATGCCGTATATGTTGGCACCCGGAATATACTGTTTTAGATTGTTAATGTTCAGATATGACATTACCAACGCATCCAGAGCATTTCTGCAGTCTTCCTTCGGCAGGGCTGCATGGGCGGAAATCCCTCTGAATTCAAATTGAAGCGCTCCCAGCCCCAGTGTGGTGCCGCTCTCTTCGGATTCGGTGCAGGGATGGCACATAATGACAGCATCGATGTTATCAAAGGCATGAGCTTCCACGAAATTCACCTTTCCGCTTGTACGTTCTTCATCCGGTGTTCCGAATACGACTACTCTGCCGCCAATGTCATCCAGAACCGATTTTAAGCCGCAGGCAGCGCCATAACTCATTGCCGCGATTATATTATGTCCGCAGGCATGCCCGATCTCCGGCAATGCATCATATTCGCAGATGAACGCAATTGAGGGACCTGGCCTGCCGCTTGCGTACTCTGCCCTGAATCCGGTTTCCAGCCCATAGATTCCTTTAATAACAGAAAAGCCCTCTTCGCGGAACATAGCTGCCAGCAGTTCTGAGGCCATATTTTCTTTCAGGCCGATTTCCGGATTTTCAAACAGCTCTTTTCTAATCCGGTACATATTTTCTTTATTCTTCAGTATATATTTTTCAATTTCTCTTTTTCCCATTGACGCACCCGGCTCTCCTGATTTTGATTATATTGAAAGATTTTAAAATGGCCCAAGGTGGATGAACTGGGCAATCATGACGACAACAGCACCTCCCAGATATTGCAGTCCAATCAGGGGAAGAATCCATTTTACCCATTTTTCCCACGGTATATTGGCAAGAGACAAAGCCGCCATAAAGTATCCCGAAGTCGGCGTGAGTATATTGGAGATTGCATCTCCAAGCTGGAAGGCAACGACAGTTGTCTGTCTCGTCACGCCGATTAAATCTCCCAGAGGGGCTAAAATAGGGATTGAAACGGCTGCCTGGCCGGAACCTGACGGGATCAGGAAATTTAAAAGGCATTGGAACAGATAGATCCCCAGGCTGGAGACTGCCGCCGGAATCTGGGACAACAGGGAAGAGGAGCTGAATAATATTGTATCGATTATATTTCCCTGGGTCAGGATAACGAGAACCGCTCTGGACAGTCCCACGACCGTGGCCCCGACGGCCAGGGATTCCAGGCCCTGTGCAAAGGTTACCGCATATTGGTTGAAACGCATTCTGAATACGGCAGCGGATGCGATGGAAGCGGCCAAGAAGAGTGAAGACATCTGGGTGATCCCCCATCCCCATTTCATAACGCCCAGAACAAGTATAACCATCATGCCGAAAAAGATTGCCAGTACCGCTTTATGTCTTCCCGTCAGTTCCTCCAGATCTTCCAGATTCAGAATATCGCTTCTTTCCCGGTCAAGCTCATACATCAGGCTTGCTTCAGGATTTTTGCGCACCTTCATCGCATAGCGGTATATGTAGGTTACTGCAATCGTAAACATGAAAACAAGTGAACACATTCGAAACTGCCAGCCGCTTAACAGCGGAAGCTCGGCGATTGTTTGGGCAACCCCGACTGTAAACGGGCTCATCGCTGAGCAGGAGACGCCGGCGCAGGCGCCTACAAGCGCTATGGCGGCGCCCGTGATGGAATCAAAGCCCATGGACATTGCCAGGATTACCATAATTGCGATAAATGGAAGCGTTTCCTCCGCCATGCCAAATACGACGCCCCCCGCTGCAAATGCTGCCATTAAGACTGGAATTAAGAATTTGTCCCTGCCGCTTTTTGCCCCTGCTACGGCAATACGTCCTATGCCGATTTTAATGGCATCTGTAGACTGAATTACATGAAAGCTTCCCCCCATAATCAGGAGAAAGGCGATTATTTCCGATACTTCACCGATCCCGGCCGTTATACAGTTCAGCGCTGCAAAAATTCCCACCGGCGTTTGCTCGACATAGACAAAAGACTCCGGATCGATGACCATACGTCCCCCTAATTCTACCCGCTCAAAATGACCGGCCGGTATCAGATAGGTCATAATTGATGCCGCGATAATCAGTGTGAATAAAATGACAAATACATGTGGAGCCTCAAACCTGCCCTTTCTCTTTTTTACCCCAAACATTTGCTCTCCTTTTCAATTTTTTTGTACGCTGCAGACGTTTACAATTTTGAAGATGCATCTTCGATATTCTATATCAGCAATATTCATGCCATTTATGGAGTTTATGGTGATAATGTCTATAAATTCATATATTATCAGTGAATATAGAGGGAATTAGTGCTTGAATTGGATTTTATCAGTGCATATTTTGACAAAAAATGACAAGAAAAGGGTGACATGTCAAACTTTATCTGAAAAATGACAATTTATTTGGTCGCACTGCGGCGGCAGAATGCAGCAGAAAATACAGAGATCGAAAAAAGAGTCCGGCATACAGGACTCTTTTTCGTTATCAGCGGTAAAGATTTAAGGGGCATATCATTAACCGGAATATTCTATCAGTTCTCAAGCATTATGTTCAAAATTTCTATATCCGTGGCCTTCATGCCTTCCCGTCCCATACGGCCGATACTCTGGATGGTATCTTCCACGGTTTCTTTTACAAGCCCTTCTCCGGGCTGGAAAACGCGTTTGTTTTTGCTCAGATGGAAGGCTGTGAGGGCGCAGTCGACAGCCGATGCGATCTTTGCCGCACAGGAAGGCTTGGCCCCGTCGCAGACCATACCGCCGATTGTGGCGATAGTGTCGGTAATAATACCGCAGATCTCGTCATAGGAGGCTCCCAGCATATAAGCGATGCCGACGCCGCTTCCGCAGGCCGCGCTTACGGCTCCGCAGTATGCGGAGAGGCTGCCGATATACTTTTTCTGGTGCAGGGAGATCAGGTTGCCCGCCACGAGGGCGCGGTAGAGTCCTTCATCAGAAATGTTATATTCTTTTGCGTATTCAATAATGGGAAGGGATACGGTCATTCCCTGGTTGCCGCTTCCGGAATTGATGACAACCGGCATCGGACAGCCGCTCATTCTGGCATCGGAGCCGGCTGCGGCAGCCGCTTTGGCGCGGATGGCGACGTCGGAGCCGAAAGTATCCAGCAGGGTCCGGCCTACCTGGGCGCCCCAGGGATTATTAAGCCCTTCCTGGGAAATGGCGGTGTTACATTCTATCTGGCGTGAAATTACTTCACTGATATCACTGAGATCCACACAGTCTGCAAATTCCAGAATATCTTTTACATTTAAGAGGGATTTGTCCGGACCGGAGGACTGCTCCGACTGTTCGTCATCCGTACTGAAAATAATCTTGCCGTTTTTCACGATCTTCGTGATATTGCTGTGATAATCACGAATCTCAACGGTAGCCGATTCCTCCCCGGCGTAGGCCGTGATAATAATGTAGAGATTTTCAACGCCTTCAATCAGGCCGCAGCTGCAAAATCCCTCTTTCACCAGCTTCTGGGTGGTTTCGATTTGTTCCGGTGTGATATCCTCGAGTACTGCCAGAATCCGTTTTACGTTACCGCCAACGATTCCAAGGGTTGCGGCTGTGTCAATGCCCTTCATGCCGCCGGAATTGGGGACGGTTACGCCTTTTACATTTTTCACGATGTTCCCGCTGCAGTTTATTTCACAGCAATCCGGCATGGCTTCCAGAACTTCTCTTACTTTGGCTCCGGCATAGGCGATCGCAATCGGTTCCGTACAGCCCAGAGCCACAACGAGTTCATTCTTTAAGATAGAAACATAAGTATTATAAACTTTTTTGTCCATAGTTGATTTATCCTTTCTGTTGTTTAGACGTAAAAGTTCAGCCATGATGTATTCCGCGAGGTGTTTTCGCTGCTTTTGGCGAAAATCCCGAGTTAAGCGGCGCGGCGCGACGCGATGAAAAGTGAACTTTTCACCACAATCAACGGCGTTTTTTGCC
>ERZ791934.1230-NODE-1230-length-26394-cov-31.585747_pt1 | contig 26394 bp, 24 predicted proteins | sample MGYA00510125_ERZ791934 | MGnify/ENA primary metagenome ERZ791934 (study PRJEB30046, sample SAMN00993240) | human gut metagenome | study: EMG produced TPA metagenomics assembly of the A metagenome-wide association study of gut microbiota in type 2...
AAAGCCGACGAACAGCTTTTTGTATTCTCTCGTGATGGATACGTATTCTATGGGGTATTCGGGCGGATCCTACTCCGATATGCCAATCAACCATAAAGTATTTCTTGCACAGTTTGATGCGATTAAAAAGATTGCGGATGAAGGACCTTGTATTCTGGTAGGACGCTGCGCAGATTATGCTCTGGAATCTTATGATAATGTGGTGAACGTATTTATCCATGCTGATCTGGATGCACGTATCCGCAGGATTGCAAGAATTTATAATCTTACGGATGCCAAGGCAAAAGATATGATCATTAAAACCGATAAAAAGCGTGCAAGTTATTATAATTATTACACGAATAAAAAATGGTCAGACTCTGAAAGCTATGAATTGTGTCTCTCAAGTTCAGAACTTGGAATTGAAGGGACAGCAAAAGCAATCGAGCAGTATGTAATGCTGAAAGAGCAGATTCAAAGAGATGACAAAATTCTTTAGAAGTTAAAAAACAGTTCCCCTTGCAGAAAAGATAAAGACTTTTACTGCAGGGGGACTTTTTATGCTCTTGGATGAATGATCCGTTCGGGCCAGCCTTCGATATTTCCATCAAGGATTGCATGAAACATCCTTTCGCGGACACCTGGATTTTCGTGATTTAACTGACGGAGAAGTTCTTTGACATATTGACGTTTTGTATATCCGTCAACAGGACACTTGCTTTTCACTACCGGAAGCTGATACTTGTTTTTAAAACCGATGACGTCTTTTTCATCTACAAACATCATTGGACGAATAACAGTCAGATCAGTACGGTCCAGATAGGTTTTCGGAGAAAATGAATAAAAACGTCCTTCGAAGATCAAGGAGAGCAGCATTGTCTCTATAATGTCATCTTTATGGTGGGCATAGGCAATTTTATTGCATCCCATTTCTTTAATTGCCTGATTTAAGGCGCCTTTTCTCATTTTGGCACAAAGAGAGCAGGGATTGGATTCTTTACGGACATGAAAAAGAATCTCATAAATATCAGAAGATTCGATTCGGTAGGGGATATTCAGTTCCTGACATAGTGCCTGAATCGGAGAAAGATCAAAATCTTCAAATCCCAGATCTACGGTGATTGCACTGAGTTCAAATTTCTTCGGATAGAAGCGCTTGAGTCCATGTAGTGCATAGAGCAGAGTGAGGCTGTCTTTTCCGCCGGAAATTCCGACCGCAATATGATCGCCTTCTTCAATCATTCTGTATTCATCAACCGCTTTTCGGGTATAGCTTAATAACTTCTGTAGTTCCATGGTAAAGGTCCTTTCTTTGGGTTTATGTTCCTATTATAAGGTGAAAGAGATGGAATTACAATGAAGGAGTATGATTTGTCGGCATTTTCCTTTAAAACAGAATGTAGTACGCTGTACTATAAATAGAAAAATAAATAGTACTATGTACTAATTCGAGAAATGAGAAATTTGCGTTTTCCAAAGGAGTATGTTATAGTGGCTTTGACAAAAAAGGAATCAACCAGAGAGGGTAGTAGAATGAAAGCACAGGATCAAAAAGAGCTAATGCGGGAAAGAATCTGCGATTGTGCAAAGAGGCTATTTGAAAGAGAGGGATATGAACAGGTATCTATGCGGCAGATTGCAGCGGAGGCAGGAATTGCAGTGGGAAATTTGACATATTACTTTTCGAAAAAGGAAGATCTGCTGAAGGAGCGTTTAAACGATATTCAGGAAACTTTTTCAGAGAGCATCCAGCTGTTTGAAATCGATCTGGAAAGAGGAGAGATTTCAGGAAAGCCGTTCTGGGAATATGAGAATCGAACACTTTTGGAATTGCTGCTTCGATTTTTGAAAGCAGTGGAACAGTTTCAGAAGAATGCAGCTATTGTGTATGAAAATTATAGCAGACTTCAAAAAACAGTACCCGTATTTCAAGAAATGAGCAGAGAATGGACGGAGAAGATCATGACGATATACAATGGTCTTATAAAGCAGTTGTGGGAACGAAGAGTTTTCAGAAAAGAACTGGAGTGGGACGAGTATGAAAATCTGATCTATCTTATAAAGCTGCTGACTTTTTTCGGGCAGGAAATGCATGGAGATCAGGAGTATGAAAAAAAACGGTTTACAGAAAGAATCTGCAGACTTTTGATTCCTTATATATCATGGGAATGGAAAGACACCTATACAGTCTTGTGTAAAGAAATCTGCGAGGTCTCTTTCCATCGTATGACATTAAAATTTATCTGATAGAGTTTCGAAGCTGTTCAAATAACTGACTCATTTCTGACAGGTCAGCTTCTTCCAGATTCAGGGAGAGTGTTTTTACATTGTCGATGATCTGTTCCGGTTTCCTTGCGCCGCAGAGGACATGCAAGTCCGGAAGAGAAGCTGCAGTCAGATAGATGATCAGGTTGCTGAGGGAACAACTATATTTTTCAGTATACGGGGTTAATTTCTGTAAAACGTTCAATATGTGCAGACGGGACTTTTGTGCCCAGAATTTATTTTTGTTGCGCACATCTGTCGGAGAAAGCACCGTGTCTTGTGTCACTTTTCCTGTGAGCAGTCCCTGTTCCAGAGGCGAGTACGCCTGGATGGAAACATGATGTTTCTGGCATACAGGTAACAATTCATCCGCAATATGTGTATCCAGAAGGCTGTATTTTTCCTGAATTACATCCAGCTGTCCAAGAGAGCAGTACTTTTCGATGATTTTGGCAGTAACGTTGGAGGCTCCGATGGCACGGATCTTCCCTTCTTTTTTCAACTGGAGAAGAGTATCCATCGTTTCTTCCAGCGGATAGAGGGAAAAGTCAGGAGTCTGCCAGTGTGTATAGTAAATATCGATATAGTCTGTCTGCAGACGTCGGAGGCTGTCTTCCAGATTTTTACGAATTGCAGCGGCGGAAAGATCACGGTAAACATTGCGTCCTTCCATGACTTTATGAAAGCAAGGTGTCTCATGATCCCATTCCAGCCCGCATTTGGTGGAGAGCAGGATCCTGGAACGATTTTGCTTTATGGCTTTGCCAACTACGTTCTCACTGTGTCCGATCCCGTAGACCGGAGCAGTGTCGAACCATACGATTCCCCGATCAATTGCTTCCTCGATGGTGCGAATGGAGAGTGCATCATCATTTTCTCCCCACCAGGTGCCTCCGCCAATTGCCCAGGTACCCATTCCGATATATGGAGTTTTTAAAGTTGTTGTTCCGATTGTACGTTCTTTTTGCATAAGATTTATCCTTTCTTTTGTCAATTCTCTTAGGGTTCCCGCAAAGTGACAGCTTTTGCAGCCATGCGTCGGCGGTCCTCATCTATTGCTGCATAGTGTTTTTTGGTTGTATTGACATCCTTGTGTCCGAGTACGTCTGCGACGAGATAGATGTCACCGGTCTCTTTGTAAAGTGTAGTTCCATAAGTACTCCGCAGTTTATGAGGGGTGATTTTTTTATTTGGCGTCACCTGGCGGGCATACTTTTTCACCATATTTTCAACTGCCTGGACTCCCATACGGCGGCGCTGCGTGGATAAAAACAGTGCGTTTTCATGTCCCGGAAGAGGAGTGGCAGCTTCCCGCGTTGTATACAAGTATTGTTTCAGGGCATGTTCGACTTCCTCGCCAAAATAGATGACCATTTCATTTCCACCTTTTCGGACGACCGTAATCCCGTTATTTTTAAAATCAACATCCTGGATATCAAGTCCCACACATTCTGATACACGGATTCCGGTACCAAGGAGCAATGTGATAATCGCCAGATCCCGGTTTTTAGTCTTTTCATAGTAAACTTTTTTCTGTCCGGTGAGCTCATCGCCACCGTGTTCTACAAAGTCCAGAAGAGAAGCCACCTCGTCCGTATCCAGACGGACGATTGCTTTTTCGTGCAGCTTTGGCATATCGACAAACAGTGTTGGATTTTTCTCGATGATCTGATGCTTGAAATAGTAGCCGTAAAAGCTGCGTAGGGCAGACATCTTTCTGGCAAGTCCTTTTTCCGTGTTGGTAATTTGTTTTTCCTCCGGATTTTGGTAAACCTTTAAATATTCCTGATATTCTTCGATATCGACAGGAGAGAGCTGCTCCAGATCCTGCGGGGTAAACTGATCGATGGTATAATCCTTGTATACAGGATTGTTTTCCATCAGAAAGTGAAAGAATACTCGGATATCATATGCATAAGAAATTCTTGTTTTTGCAGAGGTGGTAGGTTCTGCAGCACGGAAATAATCTTTTGCAAAAGCCGGAAGTGTTTTTAAGATTTCCCGCAGACGCAACGTATTGTCAATATATTTTTGTTCATGATAAGTTTTTCGCTCAGTTGTCTGATTTGATTCCATAAAATAAAACGCCTCGTTCTTTTTTATTTATGAAGTTATTATAACATATTGAAAGATAGGCAACAATGATATCTTTGAATGGCCATTGCAGAACCCACAACAGGTTCAAAACAGGATCATTCTGGAGTAGTTGTTAAAAAAACGCTAATCTTTTGGAAAAATCAGTATTTGTCGTATAGATTGAAACGACTGAAAACACTGCTGTTTTGAGCAGTTAATTGGGAATTTCTACTGTAAGCGGTTCTTTTGCATATACATGGCAACCTAACCGATAACCGGCAAGAAGCTGCTCTTCTGAGAACCATATTTGATCCATTGTATTTACTGTGGCGTGTCCCTTTATAATCCGGACAACGCATTTTGCACAGTTTCCGCGACCGCCGCAGGCCGTCAAAATGTGGATATCGTTTTGTAAGAGATAATCTTGTAATCGTGTATTTGCCGGACATTCTATTAACATTTGTTTACCTTCTTTCTGTTCCTGTTTTGATCTTTTTTGTTTAATGGATATATTATAAAGTATGTGATTCATACTTTCAATGCTTTTATAAAAAAGGAATGCTGCAGTACAGATAAGCTCTATCTGCCTGACAGCATTCCTTTTTGGAGTGAATTTATATCAATTACATGGGGTGTAAATGATATCTGTATGATATAAAAACAATTATTGTGGAAATTCTGTTGTGTAATACGGGATGATCAAATGTTCTCCGGTTTGTATGGTTTCAGATTCCAGCTGATTGATCTGTTTCAATTCTTTGATGTATTCTTTCACAGCTGTTTACCTCCTGATATTGTAATGTGACGGGCGCGCGGGCGCTTTACGCCTGCTCCGCCGTTTGGGCCTCTCCCACGTATCCCTGGAAACCGGGGCGGGTCTCCACCCACAGGGGGTTCTTCTTGCTGGTGGCGACGAGGCCGAGGACCAGCAGGACCGCCGAAAATCCGCCGAAGATGGCGAAGACGGTGTTGTAGGAGCCCACGATGTCATAGGTGAAGTTGAGCAGCGGGAAGCCGAGGGTGCTGCCGATCGTCCGGAAGACCACCGAGTAGCTCATGAACTTGGAGTACTCTTTGAAGCCGAACACCTCGCGCATGAAGACGGGCAGCACGGTGAAGAGGATGATCCCCAGCCCCATGGAAAGCCCGATGACCGGCCCCAGGAAGGACATCGACGGCGTGATGACGAGCAGTGAGGCGATGGCGAGCAGGTAGCCGCCCACGCAGAGGGTGGTGCCGATCCGCACGCCCCAGCGGTCCATTGCCCACCCGAGAGGCAGCAGGAAGACCACCGAGCCGATGCTGAACAGGCCGACCACGTCGCCCGAAAACACCGTATCGAACCCGACCGTGCTCAGATGCGCCGGTACCGCGTAGACCACCGGGTAGACGATGAGGCCGGTGATAAAGGTCCAGAAATAGGCGCAGTAGAGCTTGGGGCTGCGCAGGGCGGACTTGAATTCCGCGCCGGGAAGCACGGACGCGTCCTCCTGCTTCCGGGCTTCCTCCCCGGACTTGCCCTTGATCCCCCACGGCTGGAGCTTTTTGTCGGATGGGCGGTCGCGGATGACGAGGAAGACCAGGATCGTCACCGCGAGGATCAGCCACATGGTGTAGAGCATTGAACTGCGCCAGCCGTCGTTTTCGATCCAGGAGGCGACCAGCTTCGAGGTGAAGAAGGCGCACAGGTTGCTGAAGGTGAACATCGCACTGATGATGGTGGCGCCCTTGCGCGCGAACCAGTTGTTGACGATGTTGCCCACGCTGACCTGGCTGAACAGCGGCCAGATGAAGCCGGAGGCCGCGGAGGCCAGGAAGATCATCGGCAGGTTGCCGGAGATCGCGTACAGGAGCGCCGCGATCGCCCCGGACAGCGCGCCCGCGGTGATGATATATCGAATTTTAAACTTTTTTTCGATCCTTGCATAGAGGAAATAAAGCACCGCCGACACGATCTCGTTGAAGGACTGCGTCAGGGAATAGGCCCCGCGCGAAATCCCCAGCTCCTCGGTGATCGGCACCATGTACAGGCCGAAGGCGTTGCTGAACAGGAATACCGCCGGCAGCGCGATGGCGTAGACCAGGACCACTAAAAACGCGTAATGAAACTTCTTATTGGACGTCTGTCCCATAAATACCCTCCTTTTTTCCTTAAAAACATTGTAACGATCGGGAACGTTCCCAATTTGAGGCGAAACAAATTCCTTCCACACACCGGCCCCGGCTGCGGGTCAGGACCCGGCCTTTTCCGCGCGGCGGAGGCTGCGGAATTTCTCCTGGAAATAGTAGGTGGCGTCGATCTCCGCCTGCGTGGGCGCCTTGCCGAACCTCTGCCCGACCAGGCACCCGGCCAGGCAGCAGGGCAGGCCGATCCAGATGGCATCGAGCCCGTGGGGTCTGCCGAGGATGGTCCAGACGAGGGCCGCCAGCCCTCCCGCGACCATCCCGGTGATCGCGCCCTCGGTGTTCATCTTCTTGCTGAACCAGGCGAACAGGTAGGGAATCACCAGCGCGGCCGCGCAGATGGACATCACCACGTCCATCAGCTCCATGATCCCCTGGAACCAGAGGGAGAGGCCGATGCTGAAGACGGTGCAGAGGAGGATTCCCACGCGGCTCAGGAAGATGTCGTCCTTGTCGCTGATCTGTTTCCCTCTCGATTTCATGGCATGCTGGATCAGGTCCTTCGAGATGATCATCCCCCCGGCGAAAAGGGTGGAGGAGGCGCAGGACATGATCGTGGAGAGCACGCCGTAGAGCAGCAGGAGCCCCACCACGGGTCCCGCCTTCATCATGAGGGTGTAAAACACCATGTTGGGCTCCACGCCCGGCCCGAGCAGCACCTTGGCCGCGGCGCCCACATAGCAGGGGATCGCCAGAATGGGGAGTACGAGGAAGGTCCCCAGATAGAGGCCGCGCTTCGCGGATTTCACGTTTTTGGCCGAGGCCACCCGCTGCAGGTCGTCCTGGTTACCCACGATGACCAGCAGGCCCATCGTAATGCAGTAGTAGATCAGCTCCTTCACCCAGCCGAAGCCCTGGAAGAGGGAGAGCGCCTCCGGCTGCCCGGCCGCCTGGTAGTACTGCGCCACCGGCTGCCATCCCCCCAGGCTGAAGAGCACGAAGCCGAGGGCCAAAAAGGGACAGAGCGTCTGGAAGATCGACTGGATGAAGTTGGTGACCATGACGCTGAGGAAGCCGGAGATCGCCGTGTAGAACAGGATGATGACCGCCGATACCAGCACCCCGCGCAGATGGGACCACCCCAGGAAGGTGGTGAACAGGAACGCCAGGGCGTTGAACTGCAACCCCATCATCATGCAGTATTTCAGGGAGAATCCTATGCCCACGGGGTATTGGATGGCCCCGTCGTAGCCGGAAAAGCGCATTTGGTAGAACTCCGCGATGGTGAAGAGCTTCAGCGCCTTCAGACGGCTGGCGAAAAAATAGATCCAGGGCAGGGTGACGAGGTAGAGGCTGGCGTAGCTCCACCAGCTGACCACGCCCCCCGTGTAGCTGGAGGCACACAGACCGATGAGGCCGGCGCTCCCCACCCACGCCCCGATGCTGACCGCCGCGATGACCGTAGAGCCAAAGCGGTTTGCCGCGAGGCCGAAGTCCGCGATCGACTTTGTGGCCTGCCCCCGCAGCACGATGCCGATGACGACCATCGCCACCATGTAAATTGCCATGGCTGCAACAAAAAAGGTAGTGCTCACTTCTACTCCTCCCGATTGCAAAACGGGAACGTTCCCGTTTTGCGGCGCGGCCATTCCTCAAATTCGGCCGCAACACACTTCAAATCTGTCAGAAACTCACGGGTGGGCAGCGTTCCTACCCACCGATTTGCGCATTTCCATCGAGTAGGACATCATCACGTCCCGGTACTCCAGTTCCTCGTTCCGGATCACCTCCAGCATCAGCCTGGTGATGAGTACGCCGTAGTCGTAGTCGGATACAAAGACGGAGGTGATGAACCGTTCCTCGGCGTCGTCCCGCTTGATCGTGACGATCGAATAGTCCTCCGGGCACCGCAGCCCCTTCTCCCGGAAATAGAGCAGGATCGCGGTCGCGTGGCTCATCTCGTCGGCGAAGAGCGCGGTGTATTTCCCCTTCCGGAACGCCCGGTAGAGGCCGCTCAGGTACTCCTCCGTGAGCGTCCGCTCCATCGGCGACCGGTAAAAGGAGTCCTCGTCGTAGGGGATGCCCGCCTGAAGGCAGGTGCTCTCCCACGCGCGCATCCGGGCCCTACGGAACTGCTCGTCCTGCGGCTCGAAGCCCACGGTCGTCAGAATCCGCCGGTGGCCGTTCATCACCAGGAGATGATAGAGATCGCAGCTGTAGTAGTAGTTTCCGTGGTAGACCCGAAAGCCGCGGTTCATCTGCAGCCGCTCACCGCCGTACACCACGTTGCGAAACTGGTTGGCGGCCTGCTGCACCTCCGGCAGGTCGTCCCAGCCCAGGGTGATCAGTCCCTGGATCCTCTGATCCCGCAGATAGCGCACATACTTGGGCACATACCCGGGGGCCGGGCTATGCTGGAGCAGATCGTGGACGATGAGCAGGTCGCAGTCGTTTTCCCCCAGTGTGTCCAGGATGCCGGCGATGCGCCGGGATATGGAGGGGTGGCTGAACATGCTGCTGCCCAGCGAGAGGATGCCCACCACCGTGTTATGTACGCCCCGCAGGCCCCTGGCCATGTAGTTGGGGGAATACCCCATCTCCCGCATGGTGTCCTCCACGATCTTCCGGGTTTTGGGGCTCACCGAGCCTCCGTTGATCACTCTGGAAATGGTGCTTTTGGAGACCCCGGCCTTTTGGGCAATATCCAGTATTGAAAACTCCATAACCACCCCTTCATTTCCAAAGCTTTTAGGGAACGTTCCCAATCCGTATTATAAATTTGTTCGTTTGGGAAGTCAAGATGTTTTTTACGAATCATCACTTGAGACAAATCTTTCTTTTCAAACTTGGGCAAACTACCCACCTTCCCCGGCACACCTTTACAAAATTTACCATTTTCCCGCACGCTCCGCGTCCAAGCTTGCCCGGCGGGAGGCAATCGGTTATAATGGGAGAAAGCCCGCGCGCGGCGCGCCCTTCTGAAAGGAGCCGTCATGAACACAAACCGGAACATCGACCACGGCCGCGCGTTCGACTGGGGGCGCGCCTCCGCCGACTATGCGAAATACCGGGACATCTACCCGCCCGAATTTTACCGGCGGCTGCTCGACATGGGGCTCTGCACCAAGGGGCAGGCCGTCCTGGACCTCGGGACCGGGACGGGGGTGCTGCCCAGGAACCTCTACCGCTACGGCGCCTCCTTCGTGGGGACCGATATCTCGGAGGAACAGATCGCGCAGGCCCGGCGGCCTTCCGCGATTTTTGGAGGATGCACGCCGGATATGGGAATAGTATGCACTGTTCGGGAGCGGATCGTGCATTCTTTCAAGGGAAAACGCCGGACGGGGAAAATACAAAGGAGCTGAAACACATGGAGATCATTCGGGCAGGGATGCAGGAAGCGGGCCGGGCGGCGGCTCTGGCGCAGCTGCTGTGGCCGGGCCACGCGCAGGCTGAGCTGGAACAGGAGCTGGCGGGATATCTGCAGGGGCCGGAGGGCGCGGTGTTTCTTGCACGGGAGGACGGTGCGGACGTGGGCTTTGCGCAGTGCGGCCTGCGGCGCGACTATGTGGAGGGAACGCACACCAGCCCGGTGGGGTATCTGGAAGGCGTGTTTGTGCAAGAGGAATACCGGGGCCGGGGCGTTGCGACGGCGCTGCTGCGCGCCTGCGAGGCGTGGGCCGGGGAAAAAGGCTGTGCCGAATTTGCAAGTGACTGTGGGCTGGACAACGCCGCAAGCGCCGTGTTTCATCTGCGCGCAGGCTTTGCCGAGGCGGGGCGCATCATCTGCTTCACAAAGCGGCTGTGAGGAACGTGGAGAGTGAGCCTTTGCGGGATGCGTGAGCCAAAAATTACCGCCGCTGCTGGGCAAGATTTGTAAAGAGAACGTGCAGAAACGCAACATTTGGCTTGCATCTGCGGCTTTTTTCAGTACAATAGAAAATGAGCGAAAAATCCATAATGTGAAGCAAATATCAATATCTGATAAACATTTCACAAGTTTGAGAGGAAAAGGAGAAACGCCATGTCGATCCATGTGCTGGACGAAGCCAACCGCTGTTTGCACTGTAAGGCGCCCCAGTGCCAGAAAGGGTGCCCCATCCATACGCCCATCCCGCAGATCATCACGATGCTGCAGGAGGGCAGGCTGGACGAGGCAGGACGCACCCTGTTTGAAAATAACCCCCTCACCACTGTGTGCAGCCTGGTGTGCAACCATGAAAACCAGTGCGAGGGCCACTGTGTGCTGGGCAAAAAGGGAGCGCCCGTGCATTTTTCCGCCATTGAGAATTACATTTCCAGCACGTACAGCACCAAGATGGTAAAAGGCCCCGCGCCATCCAACGGCATGCGGGTGGCCATCGTAGGCTCCGGTCCCGCGGGGCTGACCATCGCGGTCATCCTGGCGCGGTACGGCTATCAGGTGACCATTTTTGAAGGCAAGGATAAGATTGGCGGCGTGCTGCGCTACGGTATTCCGGATTTCCGCCTGCCTAAGACCGTGCTGGACGATTTCGAGGACCGCCATCTCATCCGAAAGGGAATCCGTGTGCGGCCCAACACCACCATCGGCAGCGCCATCGGCATCGATGATCTGTTCCGTGACGGCTACCGCGCCATTTTTATCGGCACGGGCGTATGGCAGCCCCGCGCGCTGCACATTAAGGGCGAGACGTTGGGCCATGTGCATTTTGCAATCAATTACCTCAACAATCCGGACAGCTTCCGCCTGGGTGAGCGTGTCATCGTCATCGGCGCGGGCAATGCGGCCATGGATGTGGCGCGCACCGCGCTGCGCAAGGGCGTGCGGCAGCTCACCTGCTTTTCCCGCACGCCGGAGGTGGCCGCCAGCCAGCATGAGTTCAGCTACGCCACGCTGGAGGGCGTGAATTTTGAATATTGCAAAGCGCCTGTGGAGATCACGGACGAGGGCGTGATCTTCGTCGATGTGCGCGAGGATGAGAACGGCGAATTCATCGAGGCACCGGGCACGGAGAAGCTGTATCCGGCGGACAGTGTGATCGTGTCCATCAGCCAGGGCCCGCGCAACCGCATCGTCAGCACTACGAAGGGAATCGACACCGACCGGCGCGGCCTGCTGGTGACCGATGAAGAGGGCCACACCACGCGGCCCGGCGTGTTTGCCAGCGGCGATGTGGTGCTGGGCGCAAAGACGGTGGTGCAGGCTGTGGCATACTCCAAGCGGGTGGCCGAGGCCATGCACTCTTATATGCAGGGGATACCCGCGCAGGGACGGGCCGCGGGGCCGGACGGCGCGCAGCGGTAGTGCCTGTCGGGCCTCTGCGGAAAACAAACGGAAAGGTCCGTGAAGGCGTTTGCCTTCACGGACCTTTTGCATACGGGTATCTGCGGCGGCTTTATTTCCGCCGGGAGCAGGCCGCACCGCAAGCGGAACAATTGCCGCCGCAGCTCTTTCCCCTGCGTTTGTTGTCGATGGTTTTGTACAACGCCAGCCCAAAGGCCAGCGCCACCAGCGCAAGCAGCGCCCAATCGAGAAGATCCATCCTAAAATACCTTTCTGTTGAAACGGAGATACATGTATCAGCGGAGGAACAGGCTGCCAATCTGGTACACCAGGCAAGCGCACACCCAGGCCACCGCACACTGGAACAGCGCCACGCACGCCGCGCCCCAGCCGGAGCGCATTTCCCGTTTGACTGCGGCGATGGCCGCCACACAGGGCGAGTACAGCAGCGTGAACGTCAAAAAGCTGAACGCTGCCAGCGGCGAGAAAATGGCGCCCAGTGCCTCGCCCAGGGTGGAGACCGTGGTGCCCGTCAGCACGGCCATGGTGCTGACGACTGCCTCCTTTGCGGAAAAGCCCGTAATGAGAGCCGTAGAGGCGCGCCAGTCGGTAAAGCCCAGCGGCGCGAACACGGGCGCAATGACCCTGCCGATGCCCGCCAGCATACTGGCGGAGCTGTCCGCCACCACGTTGAGGCGGATGTCGAAGGACTGCAAAAACCAGATGATGATGGTGGCCACAAAAATGACCGTGAACGCGCGGGTGAGGAAGTCTTTGGCCTTATCCCACAGCAGCAGCCCCACACTTTTGGGGCTGGGAAGACGGTAGTTGGGCAGCTCCATCACAAAGGGCACCGGATTGCCGCGGTACATCGTATTTTTCATCAAAAGGCCGATCAGCACCCCGATGACCATGCCCATTACATACAGCAGAATCATCACCAGAGCGCCGTTTTGGGGGAAGAACGCCGCCGTGAACACCGCATAGATGGGCAGCTTGGCGGAACAGCTCATGAAGGGCGTCAGCAGGATGGTCATTTTCCGGTCCCGGTCGCTGGATAGCGTGCGCGTGGCCATGATGGCCGGAACGCTGCACCCGAACCCGATGAGCATGGGCACAAAGCTGCGCCCGGAAAGGCCGATCTTGCGCAGCAGCTTGTCCATAACAAAAGCCACGCGCGCCATGTAGCCGGAATCTTCCAGAATGGAAAGGAAGAAAAACAATGTTACGATAATGGGCAGGAAGCTGAGCACGCTGCCCACGCCCGCAAACACGCCGTCGATGATGAGGCTGTGCACCACGGGGTTGATGCCGTAAGCGGTGAGGCCGCGGTCCACAAGAGACGTCACAGCATCGATGCCCAGCGAGAGCAGGTCGCTCAGCCAGGTGCCGATGACGCCGAACGTCAGCCAGAAGATCAGAAACATGATGCCCAGAAAAATGGGGATGGCCGTGTATTTGCCTGTCAGCACGCGGTCCAGCCGCATGCTGCGCAGATGCTCCTTGCTTTCTCCCTTTTTCACCACGGTCTGGGCGCACAGCTTTTCAATGAACGCATAGCGCATATCGGCCAGCGCGGCTTCGCGGTCGGTGCCGAGCTCGGCTTCCATTTCCGCGACGGTGTGGCCGATGAGCTCCACCTCATTTTCCGAAAGGCGCAGCATGTCCATCATGGGCTTGTCGCCCTCCACCAGTTTTGTGGCGGCAAAGCGCATGGGCACGCCTGCGGCCTCGGCGTGGTCCTCCACGATGTGCGCCAGCGAATGGATGCAGCGGTGCACCGCGCCCGAACAGAAATCCTGCCGCTTGGGCAGCATTTTCAGCTGTGCGGCGCGCAGCGCGTGCTCGATCAGCTCGTCGATGCCCTCGTTTTTCGCGGCGGAGATGGGAACCACGGGTACGCCCAGCTCCTCCTCCAGCTTGTTTACGTCCACAGTGTTGCCGTTGGCGCGCATTTCATCCATCATGTTCAGCGCGATGACCATGGGAAGGTTCAGCTCGATGAGCTGCATGGACAGGTAAAGGTTTCGCTCGATGTTGGTGGCGTCCACGATGTTGATGATACCATCCGGCTTTTCCTTGATGAGAAAATCCCGGGTGACGATCTCCTCGCTGGTGTACGGTGAAAGGGAATAGATGCCGGGCAGGTCCACCACGGTGGCCATCTCGCACACGGCGGGAGCCGGCGTTTTGGGATGGCCCCAGCTGCGGGGACCGTGGCGGTGTTCGCAGGTATTGTGTCCGCGGATGACGCCCTCTTTTTTGTCCACTGTGACGCCCGGGAAGTTGCCCACATGCTGGTTGGAGCCCGTGAGCTGGTTAAACAGCGTCGTTTTGCCGCAGTTCTGGTTGCCGGCGAGTGCAAATACCATTATTCCGCCTCCCCGTCCGGCGCTTCCAGCGCGATCTCCCGCGCGTCGTCCAGGCGCAGCGTAAGCTCATAGCCGCGCAGGCGCAGCTCGATGGGGTCGCCCATTGGGGCTACCTTCTGCACGGTCACCTGCGTTTTCGGCGTGAGGCCCATGTCCAGCAGGCGGCGGCGCAGCGCGCCCTGTCCGCCCACGGCAGCGATGCGCCGCGTCTGCCCGACGGGCAGTTTGTCCAGCGTCATATCCGTTTCCCCCATTGCTCCAAATACAAAATGTTAGCCTGAGCTAACTCTCTGCTATAAGAATACACGCACGGCGCGGGGATGTCAAGCCGGGAAAACGACAAAATAACCGAAAAAAGCAATTAAATTTTGTGCAAGCCGGATGCGGACGGTCGAACCGCCGTTTGGCCCCGGCTGCAGGAAAACGCCGCAAAACCTTGACAAAACGCCCTCTCAGGGCATAAACTAATAATAGTAAAGCTCCTGCTCGGCGGGGACTTCGTGAACCGAAGAATCCTTGGACGCGCGGGGGCTTTTTCTGCGGCGGAACCGCAAAAGCTGACACAAAAAGGGAGTGACAGTGCGTGGAGGGCGATCCTCGAGGGCGATCATGCCCGCAAAAATTGAACAGCGCTTCGCGCACCGCCGTTTTCTGATCTCTGCGGCTGTGCGTTTCGGCGCGGAAAGCAGGGATATTGTATGATTTCGATTTATCTTACCGACGATGGCAAGCTGCGCGAGCTGGAGCAGATCGTGCCCGGCGCGTGGGTGCATCTGTGCGCGCCCACCGAGGAAGAAGTGGCAACCGTGTGTGCCAAGCTGTGCGTCGAGCCGGACCTCGTGCGCGCCGCGCTCGACGAGGAAGAACGCAGCCGCATCGACTTTGAGGACGGCCATATGCTCGTGCTGGTGGATACGCCCACCGTCGAGGCCCAGCAGGGCCGCGGCTTTGTGTATTCCACGCTGCCGTTCGGCATCATCCTCACCGAGGAGAACATCATCACCGTATGCCTGAAGGAAAGCGCCCTGGCGCGGGCCTTCAGCGAAAGCCCGGTGAAGAATTTTTCCACCAAAAAGAAAAACCGCATGACGCTGCAGCTCTTGTACCGCAACGCCACGCTGTTCCTGTTCTATCTGCGCGAGGTGGATAAGGCCAGCAGCCGTGTGGAAAACGAACTCCATCTTTCGATGAAGAACAAGGAACTGATCCAGATGCTGGGGCTGGAAAAGAGCCTAGTGTACTTTTCCACCTCCCTCAAGGGGAACGAGATCGTGCTGGAAAAGCTGCTGCGCATGGATTTTGTGAAGGATTATCCCGATGATACCGAGCTGCTGGAGGACGTTATCATTGAGAATAAGCAGGCCATCGAGATGAGTAATATCTACCGTGACATTTTGTCCGGCACCATGGACGCGTTCGCCTCCGTTATCTCCAACAACCTGAACATCGTAATGAAGGTGCTGGCAGCCGTTACCATCATTCTTACCATCCCGTCCATCATTTTCGGCCTTTGGGGTTCCAATGTGCCCGTTCCATTTGAAAGCTCGCCCTACGGCTTTTTCGCCATCATTGGTATCGCTGCCCTTTGCACCGCCGTGGCCGTCGTGGTCATGGTGCGGAAAAAGTGGCTGTGACCGACATATTTCGATGTACAATACACGCCGCTGCCTGCATAATATGCGGGCGGCGGTTTTCTTTTTTGCAATGCCGCAGGGGGAATAAAAGAAACGCCTGGTCCTTTGTGCAAAAATAACAGGAAACGGAAAAGAATTTGAGCGACTTTGCGGGTTTTACAATTTTTTTGTACAAAATAGATAAAGATAGATGCTATTTTTGGCGTGACGTTGCATAATTGTACCAGAAAAGCCTTGAAAACTGTGGAAGAAATAGGTATTATTATAGGTAATAAAAGCTGTGGCGCTGCACATTTCATTCGTGCTTTAGCCGGAAGGGCCGGCGCCTTATGTGCCGCCTGCGGGGACAACGCCCTGCTGCGGCGGCGCGGCCCAGCCCGCGCCCGGAGAGAGGGAGGATGTTCAAAATGAAACAGAAAGCATCGCCTGCTGATGTACCGGTGTACTTATTCAAGCAGGGGAATAACTTCGAGAGCCAGCGTTTTTTCGGCGCGCATTTTGAGAACGTGGGCGAGACCGAAGGCGTGATGTTCCGTGTTTGGGCGCCGCGCGCCAAGGCCGTCTCCGTGGTGGGGGATTTCAACAGCTGGATCCCCTCGGCCACTCCGATGAAAAATATCGATCCCCAGGGAGGCATCTGGGAGCGTTTCGTCCCCGGCATTCGGCAGTTTGATATCTACAAATACTGCGTCACTACACCGGCGGACGAGCTGGTATTCAAAGCAGACCCGTACGCCTTCCATGCGGAAACACGCCCCGCGAACTGCAGCAAGGTGTACGCGCTGGAGGATTGCTACAACTGGACGGATGACGCATGGCAGAAGCGCGCTGCCGCACGGGACCCTCTGGACCGTCCCATGAACATTTATGAGATGCACGCGGGCAGTTGGCGGACCTATCCGGACGGGAACCCCTTTGACTATCGGGCGCTTGCGCGGGAGCTTGTTCCCTACCTGACGGACATGGGCTATACCCACGTGGAGCTGATGCCCCTGATGGAATATCCTTTCGACGGGAGCTGGGGCTATCAGGTGACGGGCTATTTCGCCCCCACCAGCCGCTACGGCACGCCGGCGGATTTCAAGGCATTTGTGGATGAATGCCATCGGGCCGGCATCGGCGTCATTATGGACTGGGTACCCGCCCACTTCCCGAAAGACCAATTCGGGCTGTACCAGTTCGACGGCACCAACTGTTATGAGGATCAGAACCCGCTGCGCGCCGAGCACAAGGAATGGGGCACGATGGTGTTCGATTACGCCCGGCCCGAGGTACAGAGCTTTTTGATCTCCAACGCGCTGTTCTGGCTGACGGAGTATCACATCGACGGCCTGCGTGTAGATGCCGTGGCCAGCATGCTGTACCTGGATTACAACCGGCGCGACGGCGAATGGCAGCCAAACGTCAACGGCGACAACAAGAACCTGGAGGCCGTTGCTTTTTTGCAGAAGCTGAACACCGCCGTGCTGGAACGTAAACCCGGCGCGCTGCTCATCGCGGAGGAGAGCACCGCGTGGCCGCTGGTGTCCCATCCCGCCAGTGAGGGAGGCCTGGGCTTCAACTTCAAGTGGAACATGGGCTGGATGAACGACATGCTCAGCTATATGAGCACGGACCCGCTGTTCCGCGCAGGCAACCACAATAAGGTGACGTTCAGCTTTTTCTACGCGTTCAGCGAACATTTCGTGCTGCCCATCAGCCACGACGAGGTGGTGCATGGCAAATGCAGCCTCATCAACAAAATGCCGGGCGACTACGAGCAGAAGTTTGCGGGGCTGCGCGCATTTTATGGCTATATGATGACGCACCCCGGCAAAAAACTGCTGTTCATGGGACAGGAATTTGCCCAGTTCATCGAATGGAATGAGAACCAGCAGCTGGACTGGATGCTGCTGGGCTACGACCGTCACGCACAGATGCAGGAATATGTGCGCAGGCTGAATCATCTGTATCAGGAAACCCCTGCGCTGTGGGAAGAGGACTTCTCCTGGGAGGGCTTCCAGTGGATCGTCCCGGACGATTCGTCCCAAAACGTCGTGGTATTCCTGCGACGGGATAAAAAAGGCGGCGAGGTCATCGCGGTGTGCAACTTTGCGCCCGTGCTGCGCCCGGACTATAAATTCGGCGTGCCCCGCGCGGGGCAGTATGCAGAGCTGATCAATTCCGACGCGGAGGAATTCGGCGGCACGGGACAGCACAACGCGCCGGTGCGCGCGAAGAAGCAGCCCATGCACGGCTTTGATTACAGCATCTCGCTGCGCGTGCCGCCCATGAGCGCCGTCATTCTGCGTACGCCGGCGGCAAAGCCCGCAAAAGCGGACGGGCCGGCGCCGAAAAAAGCCGCCGCCCGTGGCGCAAGGGCGAAGCCCGCAAGAAAAACCGCGGCGCGCAAAACCACCGGCAAACAGGCGAAGGACGCATAGGCGTTCCCGCCTTTTGTTCCCGGCGCGCCCAGCGCGGCGGGGAGCCAACATAAAATCGGGCGCCGCGTTCCCGGCGCCGGCAAGGGGAGAAAAACATGAAAGAATGCATCGCCATGCTGCTGGCTGGCGGTCAGGGCTCACGGTTGTACGCCCTCACCAAAAAGCTGGCAAAGCCCGCCGTTCCGTTCGGCGGCAAGTACCGCATCATTGATTTCCCGCTCTCCAACTGCGTCAATTCCGGCATCGACACAGTCGGTATCCTGACGCAGTACCAGCCGCTGCTGCTCAACGAGTACATCGGCAACGGACAGCCATGGGACCTGGACCGCCTGTACGGCGGCGTACATGTGCTGCCGCCTTATCAGACGGCCACTGGTTCCGACTGGTACAAGGGCACTGCCAACGCCATTTACCAGAACATCAACTTCATTGAACGCTACGACCCCGAGTACGTGCTCATCCTGTCGGGCGACCATATCTATAAAATGGATTACGGCAAGATGCTGGAATTCCACAAGGACAGCAATGCCGACTGTACCATCGCCGTGCTGGAGGTGCCCTGGGAGGAGGCGTCTCGCTTCGGCATCATGACGGCGGACGAGAACAACGTCATCACCAAGTTCGAGGAGAAGCCGAAGGAGCCGAAATCCAATCTTGCTTCCATGGGTATCTATATCTTTACCTGGGAGAAGCTGCGCAAATATCTGACCGAGGACGAAGCCGATAAAACATCCTCCAATGATTTCGGCAAAAACATCATTCCCAATATGCTGGCGGACCAGCAGCGTATGGTTGCGTACCCCTTTGAGGGCTACTGGAAGGACGTGGGCACCATCGACAGCCTGTGGGAAGCCAATATGGACCTGTTGGACCCCAATGTTCCGCTGGATGTATGGGACCCGGAATGGAAAATCTATTCCCGTACCTCCGGCCGTCCGGGCCACTACATCGGCACCGGCGCGCTGGTTGACAATGCGATGCTCACCGAGGGCTGCTCGGTGGAAGGCACCGTTGCAAACAGCGTTCTGTTTGCAGGGGCCCGTGTGGAAAAGGACGCCATGGTGGAATCCACCATCCTGATGCCCGGCGCTGTCGTAGAAGAGGGCGCCGAGGTGTATTATTCCATCATCGCCGAAAACGTCACCATTAAAAAGGGCGCCGTCGTGGGCGCACGGCCCGAAAATGTGGAGGATAAATCCAAATGGGGCGTCGCCGTTGTGGGCGAAGGTGTCACCATCGGTGAAAACGCCAAGGTGGGGCCGAAGGCGATGCTGGAAAAAGACGTACAGGACGGTGAGAATTTATGGTAAACATCAACGCGCTGGGGATCATTTTCCCCAATACCTATGACGAGCTGGTGCCGCAGCTCGTAAAGCACCGCACCATGGCTTCCGTGCCGTTCGGCGGGCGCTACCGCATGATCGACTTCACGCTTTCCGGTATGGTGAACGCCGGCATCGAAAACGTCACCGTTATCGCAAAGAAGAATTATCATTCTCTGATGGACCATCTAGGCTCCGGACGTGAGTGGGACCTGGTTCGTAAGCGCGGCGGCCTGAACATCGTGCCGCCCTACGCGCAATCTCAGAGCAAGGTGTACCACGGCCGCGTGGAAGCATTGTACAGCATTGTGAACTTTCTGGCCGAGCAAAAGGAAAAATACGTTGTCATCAGCGATTGCAACGTGGCCTCTGACCTCAATTTTGCTCATCTCATCGACGCGCATGTGAAGAGCGGCGCCAATGTAACAATGGTATATGAGCGCGCGGAGATCGCAAAGCCCATCACCACGGATAACTATACGTTTACGATGGACGATGCAGGCCGTGTGACGGAGATCCGCTGGAACGATTACCGCATGGGTGTGCAGAACCTTTCCATGGGCGTCATCGTGATGGACCGCGAGGAGCTCATTGCCATGGTAAAGGATGCGGCCGTGCAGAACCGCATGTACCTGGAGCGGGATATTCTGGGCCCCAGTTTGAAGATCCTGCATGTGCAGGGTTATGAATACAGCGGCTACCGTGCACGCATCTATGACATCAAGAGCTACTTTGACGAGAATATGCGCCTGCTGTGCCCGGAAAATGTAGCGCAGCTGTTCCCCACCGAGCGCCCTGTATACACCAAGGTGCGCGACGAGGCCCCTGTGCGCTACGCCATGGACTGCCAGGTACACCGCTGCATCGTGGCGGACGGCTGCATCATTGAGGGCGAGGTGGAAAATTGCGTGCTGTTCCGCGGCGTAAAAGTGAGCAAGGGTGCGAAGGTGAAAAACTGCGTGCTGATGCAGGGGACCACTGTGGAACCGGGCGTCACGCTGGATTACATCGTCACCGACAAGAATGTGACCATCACCGCCGACAAGCACCTGCGCGGGAATGAATCGTTCCCGGTGTATGTAGAGAAAAACACCGTCGTGTAAACAGGCCGGGAGCGGGGCGGGCAGTACTGCCCGCCCCGCTTGCATCGGCATTGATGCAGAAAAGGAGATGTTTCCATGAACGTTTTGTTCTGTGCCAGCGAGGCGGCCCCGTTTGCCGCGTCGGGCGGTCTGGGCGACGTTGCGGGCAGCCTGCCCCGCGCCATCCGCAACCGCAAGGTGGCGTGCCGTGTGGTAATGCCGCTTTACGGCGACATGAAGCAGGAATATCGCGAAAAACTAACCTATATCACAAATTTTACGGTTCCCGTAGGCTGGCGCAACCAGTATTGCGGCTTGTTTGAATTGACGCACAACGGCGTAAAATATTACTTTTTGGACAATGAATACTATTTTAAACGAACTGGATTGTACGGCTTTTACGATGACGGCGAGCGGTTTGCGTTTTTCTCCCGCGCCATTCTGGAGATGCTGTTTCATGTGGACTTCGTCCCCGACGTCATCCACGCCAACGATTGGCAGACGGCGCTGGTGCCCGTATATCTGAACCTGTATTACCGACATCTGGAGCAGTACCGCAGCATCAAAACCGTGTTCACGATCCATAACATCCAGTATCAGGGCAAATACGGCATGGAGATCCTGGAGGATACGCTGGCCATTGGACGGCAGGACGCGCACCTGGTGGAGTATGACGGCTGTGTCAACTTCATGAAAGGCGCCATTGAGTGCGCGGACAAGGTGACGACGGTTTCGCCCAGCTATGCAGGCGAGATACTTGACCCCTGGTACAGCCACGGCCTGGACGACCTGCTGCGCCAGAAGCAGTATAAGCTGTGCGGCATCCTCAATGGTATCGACGTCAAAAGCTACGACCCGGCTACGGATCCCAATCTTGCGGCAAACTTCGACGCGAACAGTTTTGCGGAGAACAAGCCCAAGTGCAAAAAGGAGCTGCAGGAGATTTTCGGCCTGCACGATTGGCCTGTTCCGGTGGTGGCCATGGTCACGCGGCTGGTGGGCCACAAGGGCGTAGACCTGGTTCGCCATGTGGCGCAGGACATCGTCAACAGCGGCCTGCAGCTTGTGGTACTGGGCTCGGGCGAAGCGGCTTACGAGAGCTTTTTCAGCGAACTGGCGGCCCGCAACCCGGGCGCAGTGGGCGTGAAGATCGCATTTGTGCCCTCGCTGGCCCGCAAAATATACGCAGGTGCGGATATGTTCCTTATGCCGTCAAAATCCGAGCCCTGCGGCTTGTCCCAGATGGTGGCGTTGCGTTACGGCACCATCCCCATCGTGCGCGAGACGGGCGGCCTGCGGGATTCCATCCACGATTCCGGCGACGGCTGGGGCAACGGCTTCACATTCCGCAGTTACAATGCCCACGACATGCTGAATGCGGTGCTGCGCGCAAAAACGGGGTATGAATATCCCGACGGTTGGCAGCAGCTTGTAAAGCGCGCCATGGAGTGCGATTTCAGCTGGAGCGCCAGTGCCAAGCAGTATGTAGAGATGTACGAGCAGGTGTGCCAGCTCTGGTGACGCTGCTTCAGGCTGTAAAGAGGCAAGTTTTTGCACACGGTTTTGCAGGAAGTCAAGCCCACCCCTAAGAGAGGTGGCTTGGCACGCGGCCTATAAGGCCGTAATACAGGCCAGCGCCTAAATGACGCTGGCCTTCGCCAAAGCACGAACAGGAATGCAGAACGCCCCGGAACGGACTGCCGTTCCGGGGCGCAGACTATCGAAAAAGGCAGAGAAGGAAAAGAAGCGTCCGGGGAAAAAGCTTGAAAAAGGGGTGGAGAACCCCTTTTTCATTTAAAATAACCCCGCGCCGTGCGCGGCGAACGGGGCCGCAGGCCCTGTTCGTAGGCAGCTTGGCGGAAAAGCGCTGCTTTTTCGCCAAGCTGCGCCCCGGAACGGACTGCCGTTCCGGGGCGTTCTGTATGTTGGGAGGCCAGGGGCTGCTTGAAAAATCAAAAAAGTTGTCTTCCCCAACAGGAATCGGCGTTTACTGCGCTGAAAATCCTCGGAATACAGCAGGTATTCCGAGGATTTTTGCCTTGTAACCGCTCGATTTTTGCGGGAAATACAGTCTTTCCTCTGTTTCAAACATCCCCTACTCCACGTTTTTTTCGTCACATAAACCGTAAATGGGCGTTTTGCCGAAGGTGCGGGCCCACAGACGGTCGCCATAGCTGTAATGCCACCACTCCTCGCTGTAATTCACAAAACCCGCGGCGGTCATCATATTATAGAGGAGCCGCCGTGTGTTGCGGAAGGCTTCCGCCTCTCCGGCCATTCCGTTGGTCTCGAAATATGCGGTTTGGGCAAGATTCGTAAAATCGTCGAACTCTGTGCCCATAGGCAGCGGCCTGCCCCGATAGCAAAGCGTCAGATCCAGTGCGCCGCCGGTGGCATGAGGAGCCGGCCGGGCAGGGTTGGGGTGGGGCAGCGCAACAAAGTCGTCCACTGCGGCGGCAAGCTGCTCCGGCGTATATTCAGGATGGCTGCGGCGCACCAGGGCAGAATACTCCTCGTACAGCGCCTGCTGTACAGCCAGCGGACGATAAGCGTCGAAAATCAGCAGGCTATAGTCCTCCGGCAGAAGGCCAAGCGCCTGCTGCAGCAGCGGCACGACCCCCTCGCGTACCCAACAGCCTTGCGGCGCACAGGCGATGCCTGCTGCCCGGTAGCTGGCTGCATAGCGGATACGCGCGTCCAGCCCGTCGATGCGCACCAGGGATTCGCCGTTATCCCGGGGACGGGGACAGGCGGGCAGACTTTCGCTGCGCACGCGCGGTACTGGAGCGTAAAAATTGATGCCAGCCATTTTCATCATCTTCCTTGCCGTATATCATTTATGTGTTTTTCGCTCCTATATTTTAGCACTGTAAATATGGGATGTAAAATACAATTTATGTAAAGCCAAAAATCTAAACGCTTTTTTGACGGTAAAAACAAGCATAAAATGGCGATTTTCCGTCTGGAAACGATTCCAAAAATCTCCTATTATAAAAGAAATAATTGAAAATATGTACAAAAGCAGCTTCTTCGAAAATGTAGATTTGTTGAATAGTGAGAAAGAAGGAACAAAGTACCGGCATTGGTAGATTTTCACAAGACAAACGTATAAATTTGTGCTATAATGCCAAATGTAAGGATAGGGGAAGCGTTCCATAAATTAGATGGGACACCTTACGGCACGGGCAAGAGCCTGTTTGTTACAGAAAGGAAAAGCGTTATGGTAAAGCAAATCAAAATTTCAAACTTCACAGAGGTTAAAAACATCATGAATGCCGCGACCCATTGTGTGGATGAGATCGGTGTGCACGATGGAAAGGGCAGCATTGCCGACGCGAAAAGTATTCTGGGGCTGATGAGCCTGGATTATACGCATCCGGTGATGCTTGTGAGCGAAAACGAAAAAGAGCTGCAGCGCGTTTACGAAGCCATCAGCTGAAAACGTGTGAAACAGACAAAAGAGGCGTGCCTTTACAGGCGCGCCTCTTTTGTTATTCTCCGTCCCTGCGGTATTCAATCACATCCGACACCGGGCAATCCAAAATAAAGCACAGGGTATCCAGTGTTTTCAGCGTGATGGTCTCGCCGTGCTTCATGCGGTGCAGGGTATTGGCCGAAACGCCGTGCTTGAAGATCAACTGGTATTCTGTGATGTTTTTCCGGTACAGCGTGCGGTAAAACGGCTCGTAGCTGATCATTTCCCCCACCTCTTGCTTCACTTTATCATACTCAAATCATTGACTATACTAAATATATTGAGTATAATGAACGCAGAATACACAAAAAGGTCCGGCAGGGGTTGACTGAGGGGTATTTTAGAAGCGCGCGGACGATGCCGTTTCGGCTCCCGGGCCCATACTTGAAGATTGAGACGGATGGAGCCTGTGCAAGGGCTGTGAGAAGCAGCTCGGAGAGCCTGTCCGGGAGGAGGGCTGATATGTGAAACAGCGGTTTGTGGGTCTTGCTGCGGCGCTGGCGCTGTGCTGCACGGTGAGCGGCGCAATGCTGGAGCGTGCTGTCTGCTGCCCGGCGCCGCCGGGGCTGGCACACATAGAGAAGCAATTCCAAACAATGGTGGGAATGGAAAAAGGGGACGGAAATTGGCTTTACAGTTATCAGATGCTTTCCGCTCCGAAATATGCGGTATGTGCCACAGCGGTGCGCACCGGAGGCTCCGGCAGGCGTGAGTCTGTGCGGGTGCTGTGGCGGCTGGAGAACGGCGTCTGGCGTTTGGTGTATGCGGTCCGCAGAGAGCAGATCGCATCCCCGGCAATACAAGATGAGGCGGGACAAGGCGGATGAACGGAAAAACGGATGTTTTTCCGGGGCTCATTCTACCGCAAGCGGTCTCGCGCAGCGGGGTATGCACTGCGTGGCGAATGCGGATGGGAAACTCGGAAGAATATTTAGATGCCGCAGCGATGGGATGCCAAAAGCCAAAAACGCCTCCGGGACCTGTCGTGGTCCCGGAGGCGTTTTGTGTTGGTTAAAATCTGTTTGCGGCAATAACAGCTGTATTTCCCGCCAACTCCCGTGAGGCTGCGTTACTCCTGCCAGTACGGCGTGGGAGAACCCGTCTGTACGGGAGAAGCCTTTGGTGCAGCGGGCTGCTGAACAGGAGGAACTGCAGCGCCGGTTTGCTGTGTGGGCTGCTGAGCGGGAGCAGCAACGGTCTGCGGCGAAGTTTCCCGCACTGCCGCAGATATTGGCTGTGCCGCAGGCGCGGTTTGCCGCTGTACGGCTTGCGCCTGCTGGATCTGCTCCTGTGTGATGGCTGTAAACGGCATCGTAGAGCGGGGCGGATGCACAAAGTTGCGTGAAGGCGGAGGCGGCGCAGGCCAGGAGATCGGCTTCACATTCAGCTTTACGCGCTGGTCGCCCTCGGGCTGCTGCACGGTGGGCTGCGGCGTGGGTGCCGGCTGAGGGGGAGGCGCGGGAACCTGCACAGGCGCCGGAACCGGCTCTGCTTCCGGTTGGGGCGCAGGTTGCTGCTTACGCCGGCCGAACAGGCCCAGAAAACCGCGTTTTTCTTTGCGCGGAGCCTTTTCCTGTGCCGGAGCGGCCTGTGCGACACGCGCGGGTTCATTGAAGGCGGCATTGGGTGCTGCAGCCGTCCAGGTGGTTTCTGGCGTAGGCGCAGCAAGCTGCTGCGGTACCGGTTCAGCAGGAATATCAAACTGGATGGGCGTCCATGCTACCCACTGGTTTGTACCGGGCTGTTCGGCTTTCGACGGCTGGGGAGCGCATTGAGAAGGTACCGCCTGAGGTGCGGGCTGAGCAGTCTGGGATGCCTGAGCTCGCTGCGTCTCCTGAGCCAGACGTGCTTCTTCAGCCTGGCGCGCAACAGCAGCAAGCTGAGCCTCTTCGGCGGCACGGCTCTCGGCAGAGCGGCGGGCTTCCTGTGCATGGCGGGCGGCTTGCAGGCGCATGGCGTTCGCTTCTGCGCGGCGGGCGGCCTCAGTGTCCGCCGTCGGTTCCGGAAACACAGGCGCTGGCTGCGCCTGTGCTTCCGGAACCGCTTGTGCGGCAGGCTGAAGTTCCGGCTCTGCGGGAATAGAGAAAGAAACCTCGGCCACAGGCTGCGGCGCGGGTTCCTCCGGAATGGAGAAGGATATCTCAGCCGAAGGCTCGTCCCAGGAGAGAGGGATTGCATCCGCGTCCGTCTGCCCAGCAGTCACAGATGCAGGCGCAGCGTCCTCTGTGGGGCCCTCTGCGACGGGGCCCGTCTGAGCCGATGCGGCCTGTGCTTCCTCGGCCTGGTGAACCTCTTCCGCCAAACGCGCTTCCTCGGCACGGCGGGCTTCTTCCGCCAAACGCGCTTCCTCGGCGCGGCGGGCCTCTTCCGCCAAAC
>ERZ791934.1232-NODE-1232-length-26353-cov-3.462393_pt1 | contig 26353 bp, 24 predicted proteins | sample MGYA00510125_ERZ791934 | MGnify/ENA primary metagenome ERZ791934 (study PRJEB30046, sample SAMN00993240) | human gut metagenome | study: EMG produced TPA metagenomics assembly of the A metagenome-wide association study of gut microbiota in type 2...
CCGGGGAAACGGAAAAGCCCGCTTCTCCGGTGACACGATCGAAAATCTCCCGGGTACCGCTGCCTTTTTCCCGAAGCAGGAACCGCTGCTGCTGAAACACCGGAAGGGAAAGGGCTTCCCATGGGGTGAACTGTCCCGCCGCTGTCACCGGCAGCAGCTCGTCCTCCAGAAATTCTTCCCCTACCAGTCCCGGCTCGTGGACGATTCCCTCCAACACCGCAAAATCCAGGTCATTGCGCAGCAGACGTTTTTCCAGCTGTTCCGACTGCTCCACTACCACCTGCACTTCCGTTTCCGGATGGTCTTCTCCAAAAGTCCGGACGATTTCCGGCATCATCCGGGAGCCCACCGTGATGCTGCATCCAACCCGCAGCAATCCCCGGGTATTCCATCCCCGCATTTCCCGGTCCATGTCTCCATACAGGGCATCCATCTGTCGGGCATACTGATAAAACCGCCGTCCTGCCTCAGTGATGGAAAAACGCCGGGAAATCCGGTCAAACAGCCGCACACCGTATTCCTCTTCCAGTTCCCGGATGGCAGCGCTCACCGCAGGCTGGGCCATATACAGCGCCTGGGCTGCCCGGGTCACATTACAGTCATGGTCGCACACCGCCAGAAAAATCCGAATATGGCGCAGCGTCATCCAATCTCCTCCTGTCATAATCATTTGGTTATGGTTCCGATAGAATAATAGTATTTTTTTTATCAAAGCGCAAGAGGTACAATAGAGCTATTAGAAAGTTTTGAAAAAGAAAGGGAGTTCTGTATGCAAAACCCTCCTGTTCGGGAAAAAGGGCTTTACTGGAAGCTGTTCTGGGCCACTTTTCGCCTCAGCGCCTTCACCTTTGGCGGCGGCTATGTCATCGTTCCTCTGATGCGCCGGGAATTTGTGCTGCATCTGCACTGGCTTGAAGACGACGAAATGCTGGATCTGACGGCCATCGCCCAGTCCACTCCGGGCGCTATGGCGGTCAACGCTTCGGTGCTGGTGGGATATCGGGTCGCGGGAATCCCCGGCGCCTGTATCACCGTACTGGCCACCATCCTGCCGCCCTTCCTCATCCTGTCGGTCATTTCCCTGTTTTACACCCAGTTCCGGGACAACTGGGTGGTTAATCTGGTTCTCCGGGGAATGCAGGCCGGTGTCGCCGCCGTCATCTGCGATGTGGTGGTCACCATGAGCCGGAGTATTCTCCAGCTGCGCCGGATTTTACCGGTACTGATGCTCATTGGCGCGTTTATCGCTTCCTGGGTATTCAGCATCAACGTCATCTATATTATCCTGTTCTGTGCCGTTATTGGTGCGCTGGACACCTGGCATCGGGAAAAGACCGAAAAGAGCCGGAAGGAGGAGAAAAAGCCGTGATCTTTTTACAGCTTTTCTGGAGCTTCTTCCAAATTGGCCTGTTCAGCATCGGCGGCGGCTATGCAGCCCTTCCTCTGATTCAGGCACAGGTGGTGGATACCTACGGCTGGATGACCATGACGGAATTCACCGACATCATCACCATTTCTCAAATGACTCCCGGCCCCATTGCTATCAACGCCGCCACCTTTGTGGGAACCCGCATTGCCGGGCCGGCCGGAGCGGCTGTCGCCACCTTTGGCTGTATTTTCCCCTCCTGTATCATCGTGCTGACTCTTGCGTTTATTTACTACAAATACCGGAATCTGACCATGGTGCAGGGAACCCTGAAAGGGCTTCAGCCCGCCGTTGTGGCGCTGATTGCCTCGGCGGGGCTGTCCATTCTGGTCATGGCCTTTTTCCCGGCGGGAGAAATCGTCTTTTCCGCCGATGCGGTGGACATTCTGGCCGTGGTCATTTTCGCCGCCGCTTTCGCGGTACTGCGAATCTGGAAGCCCAATCCCATTTGGGTCATGTGCGGCGCGGGCGCTGCGGGATTGATTCTCTATTCGATTTTCTGATTTCTTTTGATTGCCAGCAGGCGTTGGAATTCCTCTTCCAGCGCCTGTTTTTCTTTTTCCGGTGCTGTAGAAAGCGCGGAAATCGTCCGGGCAATCTGCAATTCCAGCACCGCCCGGTCAATCTGCTCTCTTCCCTGCCGGGGCTGTTTCTGTTCCCACTGGGTCAGTGTTCCTTCAAAGGATACCAGCTTTTTTCCCTCGATTTTCAGAATCCGGTCCGCACAGCCGTCCACAAACGCCCGGTCATGAGAAACAAAGAGCACTGTTCCCGGATAATCCCGCACCAGCGTCTGGACTGCTGCCACCGATTCCAAATCCAGATAGTTGGTAGCCTCGTCCAGCAACAGGATATTGCAGGGGGAACCCATCAGCCGAGCCAACAGCATTTTTACCCGCTGGCCGCCGCTGAGGGTGCCGGTTTTCTGAAAAATCTGTTCCCGGGTAAAGAGCAATTGGGCCAGCATTCGTCGCATTACCGTTTCACTCTGCACAGCCGTTTCCATAACGGTCTCCAGTACGGTTTTTTCCGGGTCACAGTCCTTCAGTTCCTGGCGGAACCATCCAATTTTCCCTTTCGGCGCAATCCGAATTTCCGGAGCACCTTCTGCAATTCGCGTCAGCAGGGTGGTTTTTCCTGCACCATTAGGCCCTACCAAAGCGGTTTTGCTGCCCCGGGGGATTTCAAAAGACGCTTTTTCCAACAGAATTCGGTTTCCATACGCCAGACACAGGTTTTTTCCGGAAATGACCACCCTGTTTTCCGGCGGGTCTGTCAGAGTAAAGTCCAGCCGAACTTCCGAAAGCTCCCGGGGCTTTTCCCGGACCTCCAACCGAGCCAGACGGGACTCAATGGCTTTCTGTGCACCGGAAAGCTTTTCGGATTTTTCCTCCGCTGCCCGTCGGTGCAGTCTGGCCTCTGAATTTCCCATTCTGCCCGGCGCTTTTCGCACGGAAGCGGAGCGCCGGGCCTGTTGTGCAGCCGCTTCCGTCAACCGGTCCCGTTCTTTTCGATACGCCTCATATTCCTGCTGTTGGCGGGCCATCTCCTTCTCCCGCTGCCGGAGACAATCAGAGAAATTGCCCATATAGATTTGAATTTTGCCATCCTGCACCCAGATGATTTTTCGGCAAAGTTCATCCAACAAACGGCGGTCATGACTCACCAGCAGGAATGCTCCGCTGTTCTCGATGGCCTTTCTGCAAAGAGCAATTCCCTCTTCATCCAGATTGGCGGTGGGTTCATCCGCAAATAACAGCGCTGGTGTCTCTTCCAAAGCAGCCAGTCCCAACCGGGTTTCCTCTCCGCCGCTGAGAGTAGTGCGGCCTGTTTTTCCTTTCAGCCCCCATTTTCGGACAGCCTGCCCCTTGAGAGCGGCCGTTTCCCGGTTCATCTGACGAAAATAGGACACCGGTACAAAACGCCGGATACTGCCCATGTCAGGGAGCAGTTTTCCGGAAAGCAATTCCAGCAGCGTGGTTTTTCCCGCTCCGTTCCGGCCCACAATTCCAATCCGGTCCCCTTGGTAAATTTCCAGATGGTCAAACGCAAGAATCAGCTGTCCCCCCAGCGATTTTTGAACCTGACTGGCTGTCAGCAAAAGTTTTCTTTCAGACATAAAAAAAGCCTCCTGTCCGGCAGGAGGTTGGAAAAAACGCGGCACAGGCCAACAACAGCCCGGAAATTTCTCCCAGCCTGTCCGGCAAATAAAACAGATTTTTTGCAATGCTGCTTTTCCCAACACAAACAAAGGGCCCCGGCCCTTTCCCGCCATTTGATACAAAATGGATGTGTGAAAAAATCAGCAAATGCGCATGTTTCGAAATACCGTTCCTTTCTCTGTTTGTTTCAGTGTAGCACAGAACCGGTGCTTTGGCAAGAAAAAACAGGACCGGCTGTCAAAACCGGTCCTGTAGGATTTCAAAGGAGATTTATTCTTTGTCGTCTCCGTCATCGGGGAGATTGATTTCCGCAGTATCGCTCATGGGGTCTGCGGGGGTCTGGCTGACGGTGTATCCGTCGTCGTCCTCAGAGACAAACAGCTCCTTGGAACCTGCTTTTTTCGCTGCCATAGCGGGACGGATAAACTGGAGATACACCACCGTGCCCAGTCCGGCAACCCCCAGCACGATCATGGCAATGCCACCGAAGAAGAGCAGCGGGCTGCCGCTGTTGCCTGCGGCTGCGGCCTTACTGGAAGATTCCTCAGAGGATTCTCCGCTTTCACCGGATTCCTCCGTTTCACCGGGAATCGGCAGGCTGCTGATGACAGAGCCGTCGTTTACCAGATCGGAGTTGTCGTCATCACCGAAGTCGGGACTGCTGTTCTGAGGATCCTGGGTCTGAGAAGTGGTTCCACCCTGATTTCCGCTCCAGGTTGGGTCGGAGTCCGGGGTAGGCATGGGACGGTAAGTCGGTGTCGGTGTGGAATCGGGAGTGGGATCGACTGTGGGCGTGCTATCAGGTTTCTCTGTAGGAGCCTGTGTAGGTTTCTCTGTGGGCGCGGGCTTTTCCGTGGGGGTAGGGGTAGAAATGGGTTTCTCTGTGGGCACAGGCTTTTCCGTGGGAGTGGGAGTCTGGACCGGTTCTTCCGTGGGATCGGGGGTAGGTTCCACAGGCGGATTTTCCTCGTCCTTGGTAACTGTCCCGTTGGTGTATGTATTCTCTGCCGTATCGGGTTCATAACCGAAAACCGTTACACAGCAGACTGAAATCATCAGCACCAGCGCGGCTGACGCTGCCAGTAAACGGATCAATGCTCGTTTCTGCATTTCAATCAAAACCTCCTGCAATTTCTAAATGAATTCTCATATTATCATACACGAAAATCAGACGGATTACAACTAGAAAAGCAAAGAACAGAGAAAGTTTCTCCTGAACCTGAAAGCGCTGCTGTTTAAACAAAGCCATAAACACACCGCTGTTATCAGGATTCTTTTATCTTTTCCAGTAAATCCAACATTTCGCTCCACTGATGAATATGAACATGCTCACAGACCGGGGGGCTTTCGTGGGAACCGTCCCGATTCCCTTTTTCCAGATCATTGTCATACCAGATGGGATAGATGCCCACCTGTGCGGCGCCTTCAATATCCGCTTTCGGATTATCGCCGCAATACCAGACCTCTTCCCCGCGAAGACCGGCCTTTTGCAATGCGATTTCAAACAACAGGGGGTTGGGCTTTCGCACCAGATAATCGCTGGAGGTCATGACGAATTCAAATTGATTTTCCGGCAGCAGCCGGTTGAGCCGTCTGGTCAAAGCCTCTCCCGACCACATCAGGTTGCTGATCACGGCAGTCCTGATACCGTTTTCTCGCAGATACTCCAGCATTTTGTCCGTTTCCGGCATCATGGCCCCGATGGAGGCCGCATCCCAGAAAACCGTCTCCATTTCAAGGGGCGTCAGGGAAAGTTCAATTCCAAGAGATTCATACAGCACCCGGTTACAGACCTGCCCGCAGATCTCATATCCCATTTTGCGGATGCTTCCGATATGTTCGCCGAAAATCCGCTCTGTACCCTTCTGCACGTCTGCAATGGTGCAGTGGTTTGGGTTCTTCACCGCATATTTCAGCAATTCCTCATTTCCTCTCACCGGGTCCCAGCCGGGCTCACATAAAAGGGTATGGCCATAATCAAACAGTATCATCTTTGGATATTTCATATGATTTCTTCAACTCCTCTTTCCTGCTATTGTATCATACCCCTTTCCCTTTTTCCATTCTCTTGTGCTTGTTCTAAGCAATAAGAAATGAGCTTCATACCGGTTGACAGAAAACATCCTCTTCGATATGCTTGTATTGGATATTATTTTTTGGAAAAGGAGTGTACCCATGAATTTTTTGATGCACACCGGAAAAGCCGAAAGCTTTGACCCGGTTTTTTCTCTGATGGAACAGGCTTTCCCTCCCTGCGAGCACCGGAACCGGGAAGGCCAGCTTCGCGTGGCAAAACATCCGGCCTACAGCTATCGCATTCTTGAAGACGAACAGGGAGCGTTTCTGGGGTTTCTGGCAGTGTGGCATTTTGGGAGCTTCCGATTTGCGGAGCACTTTGCCGTCAATGAAAAGACCCGGGGCATGGGCATCGGTTCCCGGGCATTGCGGCGCTGGCTGGAAGAAGAGGACACCCCCGCCGTATTGGAAGTAGAGTTTCCCGAAACGGACATTGCCCGACGGCGAATCGGCTTTTACCAGCGTCTGGGCTTTGTTCTCAATGAATTCCCCTATTTACAGCCCGCCATGCAGTCCGGGCAGCCGCCGGTTCCCCTGAAAATCATGAGCTGGCCCGGCAGTCTGTCAGAATCAGAATTTGAACCCATGAAACAGACGATTTATGCCCAGGTGTATGGAGTAGAATAACATCCATATCGGAGAAAGGGAGCAGATGGATTTTCCACCTGCTCCCCTTTTCATCGGAGTGTTCTATTTGAATCAGCTGCCGGTTCACAGCAAAGCTTCTATTGCCCCTCAGCTTTCGTACCGGGGTTCACAGGTGATATTCACACCCAGACGGCGGAACACCTTCTCGTCCACCTGAGACAAGATCACGGAAGAATGGACTTCACAGCCCCGCAGTGCGCTCAGCTGTTCCATGGCCAGCTCTGCCGTGGGGTTGGTAGCGGCACAGATGGAGAGAGCAATGAGGATTTCGTCGGTGTGCAGACGGGGATTCCGGTTGCCCAGATGGTCTACCTTCAAATGCTGGATGGGTTCGATAATCACAGGGGAAATCAGGTGAATTTCGTCGCTGATGCCTGCCAGTGTTTTCAGGGCATTGAGCAGCAGTGCGGAGCAGGCGCCCAGCAAATCGGAAGTGCGGCCGGTCACAATCCGTCCGTCCGGCAGTTCCATGGCTGCGGCCGGGGCACCGGTTTCTTCGGCTTTTTCCAGTGCAGGCTCCACAACCGACCGGTCGGAAGCGGTGACACCGGCTTTCTTCATCAGCAGTTCCAGCTTGTAGACTTCATCCTCCTGCACGGTTCCCTGACGCTGACCGCACAGAGCGGTGTAGTACCGGCGGACAATTTCCTGTCTGGAAGCTTCCCGACAGGCTTCGTCGTCCACGATGCAGTTGCCGGCCATATTCACGCCCATATCCGTGGGAGACTTATAGGGGCACTCATCCACAATCTTTTCAAACATAGCGGTGAGCACCGGGAAAATCTCCACGTCCCGGTTATAGTTGACAGTGGTCTCCCCATAGGCTTCCAGATGGAAGGGGTCGATCATGTTCACGTCATTGAGATCTGCGGTAGCGGCTTCATAAGCCAGGTTTACCGGATGGTTCAGGGGCAGGTTCCAGATGGGGAAGGTCTCAAATTTGGCATAGCCAGCCTGAATGCCCCGCTTATGCTCGTGATAGAGCTGGGAAAGGCAGGTAGCCATTTTTCCGCTGCCCGGTCCCGGAGCCGTCACTACCACCAGCTCACGGCTGGTTTCAATATATTCATTGCGGCCATAGCCCTCGTCGCTGACGATTTTGGCAATATTGGAAGGATATCCTTCAATGGGATAATGGCGGTACACCCGGATTCCCAGCGCTTCCAAACGCTGCTGGAAGGCCTCAGCCACCGGCTGTCCCTGATAACAGGTCAGCACGACGCTGCCCACATACAGGCCAAAGTTGCGGAACACATCGATGAGCCGCAGCACATCTACATCATAGGTGATGCCCAGATCGCCGCGGAGTTTATTCTTTTCGATGTCACCGGCATTGATGACGATTACCACTTCTACCTGTTCCTTCATCTGCAGCAGCATCCGCAGCTTGCTGTCCGGCTGAAAGCCCGGCAGTACCCGGGATGCATGATAATCATCGTACAGCTTTCCGCCGAATTCCAGATACAGTTTGCCTCCAAATTTGGAAATGCGCTCCCGGATATGCTCCGACTGCATGCGAAGATATTTGTCATTGTCAAAACCGATCGTCTTCATCCGCTCTCTTCCTTTCCAACCAATTACCGTGGCTTCCAATATTTTTGCCCGATCCGAAAATCATACTCATTTATTATACAGGACGTCCCGTTTCTTTGCAAGAAACCCTCCGTACAAAAAACAGGGCAGAAATCTTCTCAAAAACTGTATGACTTGAAAAACCCCCGCCGTTTTCAATACAAATAGTATTATTCAAGCAAAATATATCAAATATTCTTTTTTAGTTTATCAGATAAAATCGCAAAAGTGCTTGACAATCCATTCAAAACTGGGTATCATAGAGTACAAATCACAGACGGATTGTCTGTTTCCACAGGAGACGAAAGCATGAACGCTGCTATCTGCACCACACGATTTACCAGCTTTGGTTACCCCCGCTATTTTATGGCGTGGGCTTTTTCCGCGTGCAGATCTTTACACTGTGATGCTTCCGATACTGTGACGCCGGTTTCCATCATGCAGCCGGTTTTTCATATCCACCATTAATTTTTTGGGTATTGACAGCGGAGCCAGCAGTGGCTCCGCTTTTTTATTTGCAAAGCAGCCGCCGCTTCTCTGCATACCCCGACAGAAACAGGAGGAACTCTATTATGATTATCGTACTCAAACCCGAATGCAGCAAAGAACAGCTGGAACACTTCACCCAATCCATCACCCGCAATCATAACGTCAAGGTCAACACCTGGGTCGGTACGCAGAGCACCGTATTGGGTCTGATCGGCGATACCTCTACCATTGACATCGATTATGTAGCGGCTCAGAGCTTTGTGGAGAGTGTAAAACGGGTACAGGAGCCCTACAAAAAGGCCAACCGCAAGTTCCACCCCGATGATACGGTCATCACCCTCCCCGGCGGACAGCAGATCGGCGGCGGTTCCCTTGCCCTGATTGCTGGTCCCTGTTCCGTGGAGAGCGAAGAGCAGATTTGCGAAGTGGCCGCACGGGTCAAAAATGCCGGAGCACAGTTCCTCCGCGGCGGTGCTTTCAAACCCAGAACCAGCCCTTACGCTTTCCAGGGCATGAAGGCCCAGGGTCTGGAGCTTCTGCGGGAAGCCCGGGCAAAAACCGGCCTGCCCATTGTCACCGAAATTATGAGCGCCGAGCACATTCCGCTGTTTGAGGATGTAGACATTATTCAGGTCGGTGCACGAAACATGCAGAACTTCGAGCTTTTGAAAGAGCTGGGCAAGCTGAAAAAGCCCATCCTGCTCAAACGCGGCCTTTCCAGCACCATTGAAGAGCTGCTCATGAGCGCCGAATACATCATGGCCGGCGGCAACGAACAGGTCATCCTCTGTGAACGGGGCATCCGCACCTATGAGACCTTCACCCGGAATACGCTGGACATCTCCGCCGTGCCGATTCTGAAAAAGCTGTCCCATCTGCCGGTGGTAGTAGACCCCAGTCACGCTTCCGGTATTGCCTGGCTGGTAGAGCCTCTGGCCATGGCCGCAGTGGCAGCAGGCGCCGACGGCCTGATTATTGAAGTCCACAATGATCCCAGCCATGCTCTTTCCGACGGTGCTCAATCCCTCACCCCGGACCAGTTTGACAAGGTGGCCGCCCATGTGAGAAAAGCAGCCGAACTGCTGCGATAAGGGGAAAAAGAAAAAATGGAACGGAAAACTATTATGATCGTGGGCCTTGGGCTCATTGGCGGCTCCATCGCCAAAGCCCTTTCCGCTTTTACCCCCCACCGGGTGCTGGGAATGGATGTCGATCCGGAGGTACTGGATGAAGCCGTAGCCTGCGGGGCTATTGAACGCCGGGGCTATGAGGAAGATTTGCCGGAAACCGATATTCTCTGGCTGTGCCTGTACCCACAGGCGGCGGTGGAATTCGCGCGGAAACACGGGGCTATGTTAAAGCCAGAATGCATCGTGACGGATGCCTGCGGCATTAAAAACGCAGTGTGCCCACAGTTACAAGAGCTTTCCCACGAACTGGGGTTTGTGTTTGTGGGCGGGCACCCCATGGCTGGCAAAGAGCGAAACGGTTTTGCGGTGAGTGAGGCCACACTGTTTCGGGGAGCCAGTTATCTGCTGGTGCCCTGCGGCGCTCCCCAGTGGGCAGAATCCACCATGGAAGAACTGGCGCTGCAAATGGGCTTCGGCCGGGTGGTGAAGACGACCCCGGAGCACCATGATGAGATGATCGCTTACACCTCCCAGCTGCCCCACGCCCTGGCCTGTGCCTATGTACTCAGCCCCCGGTGTCCAGGGCACAAGGGGTATTCGGCAGGCAGTTACCGGGACGTTTCCCGTGTGGCGCGAATCAACGAAACATTGTGGACGGAACTGTTTTTAGAAAACCGCGAAGCATTGTCGAGAGAGCTTTCCACGTTGATTGAAAATCTGAATGCGATTCAGACAGCCATTGATGCAGAAGACGCTGAAACGCTGAAAGGCCTGCTCCGGCAGGGAAGAGAAGTGAAAGAAGCGCTGGGGGAATAAAAACTTTTTGCAGCATACGAAAGGAGCCTTTTTATGGAACTGACCGTACAAACCGCCAAACCCTATTCCATCTTATTGGAAAGGGGACTGCTGGCGCAAACCGGCAAACACTGCCTGCCGTTATTCCCTGCCGGAACCCGGGCGATGGTTATCAGCGACAGCAACGTGTTTCCCCTTTATGGCGAAACCGTGATGGATTCCCTCCGGCAGGCGGGATATGAAGCCTGTTCCTGCGTGTTCCCTGCCGGGGAGCAGAGCAAGCTCCTGTCTACGGTGGAGACTTTTTTCCGGGCGCTTGGGGAAAACGGCTTTACCCGCAGCGATTTTATCGTAGCATTGGGCGGCGGCGTCACCGGCGATATGGCGGGCTTTGCAGCGGCCACCTTTCTGCGGGGAATTGATTTCGTACAGGTTCCCACCACGCTGCTGGCACAAGTGGATTCCAGCGTAGGCGGCAAAACCGGGGTAGATTTGCCTTTTGGCAAAAATCTGGTGGGCGCTTTCCATCAGCCCCGGCTGGTGCTCATCGACCCGGACACCCTTTCCACCCTGCCGTCTCATTTCTTCGCCGACGGCATGGGAGAGGTCATCAAATACGGCTGCATCCGCCGCCCGGCTCTTTTTGACCGGCTGCTCCATGAGGACGTACAGGAACATCTGGAAGAGGTCATCTATGAGTGCGTAGACTGCAAGCGGCAGGTGGTGGAGGCCGACGCGCTGGATAAAGGCGAGCGGATGATTCTGAATTTTGGCCACACCTTAGGCCATGCACTGGAAAAGCTCCACGGTTTTTCCGGCTTGAGCCACGGCGAAGCGGTGGGCATTGGGATGGTGCTGATTGCCAAAGCCGGGGAACGGGCTGGACTGACTGCACCGGGAACCAGTGAGAAAATCGCCGCCCTGCTGGAAAGGTATCATCTGCCTACGGAAACTGACCGGAATATGGACGAGCTGGCAAAAGCAACCGCGCTGGATAAAAAGAGCGCGGGAAAGAACTTGCGGCTGATTTTGCTTCATGACATTGGGGACGCGTATATTTATACCATCCCCGCTGCAGATTTGCAGATGTTTTTATCATAAGAAGATCGCCCTGAATTTTTTTGATTTTAGGAGGAAGAACCATGTGGAAATACCCGGAAGACATCACTGCCCCTGTCTTTACTCCCAAAGAGCATATCACCAGCAGCCACGCCAGCCGGGAACTCCAGTTGCCGGAAACAGCAGTGCTGTTCTATATGCACAGCGGTGAAGAATTCGCGCGCCGCGAATACCCTTCCCATCTGCTGACGGAAAAATTCCCCCGATTTCTGCGGGGATGCCCGGTTTACCAGATGGATGATTATAATGAGCTGTGTTTTCTGGACGGCGGCCGCGGTGCGCCCCAGGCAGTGGATACCTTGGAGACTCTGTCCGCTTTGGGCGTACAAAATGTCGTAACGGTGGGAATGTTTGGTGCTTTTGGGGAAGGGGTGAAGAGTGGTGATATTCTCATTCCTTCCAAAGCCTTCGTGGAGGAAGGGACATCCTTACACTATTATGAATCCATCGACGATGCAGAGCCGGATTTCTCTCTGCATCAAAGAGCGATGCAGGCCATTCCCGAGGCCCGCTCCTTGCCCATTGTTTCCACAGACGCGGTATATCGGCAGACCTTTTTCAAGGAAAGGCGTTGGCGAGAAAAGGGAGCCGTAGGCGTGGATATGGAGACCTCCGCCCTGTTCAGTGTGGGCGCGTATTTGGGGGTGCGGGTGGTGTCCATCCTCATCGCTTCAGACCAGCACCCCCTGCAGGAAAGAAAATCCCCCTGGAAATGGACTATGACCTCTGAAACCCGCAGTTCCTTCTTTGCAGCCTGTTTGGAATTTGCCCGGCAGCTGTAATCCTTCCCGCTTTTTCTTCCCATTTCCGCGAAAGGAGTTTTTCCAATGAATACCGTCACCTATACTCCCGCCGAAATTTCCGGCACGCTGGCCATGCCGCCCTCCAAAAGCGCCGCCCACCGTGCTATCCTCTGCGCGGCGCTGGCAAAGGGCGTGAGCACCCTTTGCCCCATTGACCCCAGCCAGGATATGTTCGCCACCATGGAAGCAGTGCAGGCTATGGGCGCGGTGGTTTCCTATGAAAAAGAAACCCGCACCCTCACCGTGGACGGCTCCCGTACCGGCACGGTTCCCGCTGGGGAAATCCATTGCCGGGAATCCGGCTCCACGCTGCGGTTTTGTATCCCCATCGCCGCCGCTTTGGGGATGGAGGCTACCTTTACCGGCAGCGGGCGGCTTCCTGAACGCCCCATCGGCTGCTATCTGGATTGCCTGCCCGGCCACGGCGTTTCCTGCCGCACAGAAGGAGGCCTTCCTTTCTCCATTTCCGGCAAGCTTACCCCCGGGGAATTCACCTTGCCGGGAAACATCAGCTCCCAGTTTATCACCGGCCTGCTGTACGCTCTGCCTCTGCTGGACGGAGACAGCCGATTGACACTTTCCACTTCGTTGGAATCCGCCGGATATGTGGACATGACCCTTTCTACCCTGCATGATTTTGGCGTGGAGGTGCAGACCATTGAAAACGGCTGGTTCATTCCCGGCGGGCAGCAGTACCGCCCCGGACAAGTACAGGTGGAGGGGGACTGGTCACAGGCCGCATTTTATCTGGCCATGGGCGCTCTTTCCGGTGGCCCCCTGACCCTCACCGGCCTGCGGAAAGATTCTGTACAGGGCGACCGGGTGTGTGCGGAGCTGTTCCGAGATTTCGGCGCGGAAATTACGTGGCACGGAGAATCCCTCACGATTTCCAACCCAAAGGCAAAACAGCCTTTCGCCGGGCTTTCCGGGCAAAAAATTGACGCTTCGCAGGCGCCTGACCTGGTGCCGGTTTTGGCCGCAGCGGCAGTCTGTGTGCAGGGCGAAACCCGCATTTACAACGCCCAGCGGCTCAAATTAAAGGAGAGCGACCGCCTTGCCGCCATGACCCAGTGCCTTTCCGCTTTGGGCGCGGACATTCACGAAACCGAAGACGGTCTGCTGATTCACGGAAAACCCATTCTTGCCGGCGGGCATGCTCCGGGCTTTAACGACCACCGGGTGCTCATGGCACTTTCGGCGGCGGCGCTCCGCTGCGAAGGCCCTGTCACCGTCACCGACGCGGAAAGCGTCAACAAATCCTATCCGGCTTTTTACCGGGATTACCAGTCCATAGGAGGGAACTGTCAATGTCATCCACTTGGGGAAATCATATAAAGCTGTCCATTTTTGGCGGGAGCCATACCGAAGCAATCGGCGTGGTGATTGACGGGCTTCCCGCCGGGGAAACCCTTGATTTTGATGCGATATTGAATCAGATGGCCCGTCGTGCGCCGGGGCGCGACAAAAGCTCCACGCCCCGCAAAGAAAGTGACATCCCGCACATTCTTTCCGGCCTGCTGGATGGGGTACTTACCGGCGCGCCGCTGGCGGCAGTGATTGAAAACACCAACACGCGCTCCAAGGATTACAGCGAGCTGAAAGTGCACCCCCGGCCGGGTCACGCCGACTATACGGCTTCGGTGCGGTACAAAAATGCCAACGATATTCGGGGCGGCGGTCATTTTTCCGGACGGCTTACCGCCTGTATGGTGTTTGCTGGGGCGATGTGCCGCCAACTTCTGGAAAAGCGCGGTGTGGTCATCGGCGGTCATGTACTGTCCGTGGGCAGTGTACAAGATGAGCGATTTGACCCGGTGAATGTCTCGAAAGAAGAACTTTCTGACCTTTCCCAGCGGTATTTTCCGGTACGGGGAGAAGGCGTGGAGGAGGCCATGCGGGAAGAGATTGAAAGCGCCCGTATGGCACAGGACAGCATCGGCGGCGTGGTGGAGTGCGCTGTGGTGGGAATGCCTGCCGGTATCGGTTCGCCCATGTTCGGCGGGGTGGAGAACGTGCTGGCCTCCATCATTTATGGCGTTCCTGCGGTAAAAGGCGTAGAATTTGGCGACGGATTCGGCGTTGCCACTCTGCACGGCAGTGAGAATAATGACCCTTATTATTACGATGAAGCGGGGAAGGTGAAAACCCGCAGCAACCATGCCGGAGGAATTTTGGGCGGCATTACCACCGGGATGCCCATTGTGTTCCGGGCAGCGGTGAAGCCCACGCCCTCCATTTCCCGGGAACAGGATACGGTAGATCTGGTGACAGGGGAGAATGCCAAACTGTCCGTACACGGAAGACATGACCCGTGTATCGTCCCTAGAGCGGTGCCGGTGATTGAGAGTGCAGCAGCGATTGCGCTGTTGGATATGATGATGGACTAAAAAATAGAGGGACCCCTGTAAAATCAATTATGACATGCATTGATTTGGAATTAATAAGGAGAGTATAGAAACTATGACGATTCGAAAAATGACCCTAAAGGATTATCCGGCTGTTTCTGGAATGATGGAAGCCCTGCACCGCCTTCATGTGGAAAGCCGTCCGGACTTATTTACACAGACGATGTGCGAAAATTTTCAGGAAAAATATGAGGAAATGATACAGGACGATACTTGTATCCCGTTACTGGCAGAAGAAAACGGCCTACCACTGGGATTTTGCATACTTTATATCCAGGAGCCCAGAGGAATCATGCTGCAAAAGTCGGCTCATATGGATGACCTGTTTGTCGCGGAAAATGCCCGGCGCAAAGGCGTAGCGAAAAAGCTTTACAGGGAAGCGCAACTCCGGGCGCGTGCCGCCGGAGCGGCTCATATGACGCTAAAAGTTTGGGCGTTTAACGAACCGGCCATCGCATTTTACCGCTCTATGGGAATGAAAGTCCGGAGCTATTTTCTCGAAAAGGAGCTGTAATACATGAATCCGTCGTTGCTGATACGGAAAGCAAAGGAAGAGGACCTTCACGACGTGTTAACGCTGTATACCCAGCTGGGCAATAATCCTTTTCCTCAAAATCTGGAAGAGGTACTGCCTGTTTGGCACCAGATTCTGGCCCAACCCGGTCATTTTGTGGTGGTGGCAGAAACAGAGGGAAAACTGGTGGGCTCCTGTGTGTGCCAAATCATTCCCAATTTGACACACGGAATGCGCCCCTATGCGGTCATTGAAAACGTAGTCACCGATGAAGCTTTCCGCAGGCAGGGAATTGCAACGGCATGTCTGCATTTTGCACGAGAAGAAGCCCGTACCGCAGGCTGTTACAAGCTCATGCTGTCAACCGGAAGCAAAAAAGAAGGAACTTTGCGGTTTTATGAAAAAGCTGGGTATAATCGCCAGGATAAAACCGCGTTTGTTCAGTGGCTGGAGCCTCATTCAAAGGGATAATCTAAAAATAAACGGTTGTAGGCCTTCTCTACATAGATTCATATAATTTCTATAGTGATTTACTCATTTTATCATAGAAAGGCGGTCCCATCATGGAATTAGCGGATATTCGAAAAGAAATCGACGAGATCGACAGTCAGCTTTTGCCCCTTTTCCTGCGCCGGATGAAGTGCGCCGAACAGGTAGCGGCTGTGAAAAAAGAGAAAAATCTGCCGGTTTTTAACGCCCAGCGGGAACAGGAAATCCTTGACCGGGCGGCCGAAAAAGCTGGGGAATACGGACAGGCCGTGCGGGGAATTTACAGCACCATGATGAGCGTCAGCCGGGAAAGACAATATCAGCTGCTGGAAAGCGGCAACGCATTGCGGGAGCTGGCAGCCTCCAGCATGGAGAATCTTCCCACTGATGAAGCAAAAGTGGCCTGCCCCGGTGTAGCGGGAGCTTTTACCCATCGGGCCGCCTGCACGGTGTTTCCCAACGGAGAAATGACCTTTCATCCCCATTTCGATCAGGTGTTTGAAGCGGTAGAACAGGGTGCGGCGGATTTTGGCGTGATTCCCGTGGAGAACTCCTCCGCCGGTTCGGTGGTGGATGTGTACGACCTGATTCTGCGCTACCGGTTCTATATCGTCCAGGCGATAACGCTGCCGGTGCGGCATTTCCTCTGCGGCACCGAAAATTCCGGTGATATTCAGATCGTCTTTTCCCATCCCCAGGCACTGGCTCAATGCTCTGATTTTCTGAGCAGCAAAGGCTGGAAGAAACAGGAATACAGCAACACGGCCGCCGCCGCCAAAATGCTGTCTCTGGAACGGCTGCACCACGCGGCGGTCATCTGCTCCAGAGAAGCCGCCGAAAAATACGGCCTGACAGTACTGGAAGAAAACATCCAGAACGCCCGGGACAACTGCACCCGGTTTATCGTCATCAGCCGCACCCCCTGCCTGCCCCAAAATGCCGACAAAATCAGCCTGTGCTTCTCTCTGCCCAACACCCCGGGCACATTGCATCAGGTGCTGGGGCGCTTTGCCCTCAACGGCCTGAACCTGACAAAAATCGAGTCTCGTCCCATTCCCGGCAAGGCCTTTGAATACGATTTCTATCTGGACTTCACCGGAAATCTCCATGAATCCCACACGCTGGAACTGCTTTGCTCTTTAAGTGAAGAGCTGCCGCGATTCACATTTCTTGGTAACTATTCGGAAACAAAGGAACTATAAAAATCATAGAAAGAAGGCATTTTCATGCAAGTCTCTTTTGAACCCGTACAAACGCCGGAAGAAATCAACGTCATGTGTACGCTGGCTGCTGAAATTTGGGAAGAGCACTTCACCCCGATTCTGGAACCGGGACAGGTGCCCTATATGGTGGAGAAATTCCAGTCTGTTCCCGCCGTCACCAAACAGATTCAGGAAGGGTATGAATACCGCCTGATTACGGTGGACGGCAAACCGGCCGGATATACCGGTTTCCACCCCGACGAAAACGGCAAGCTGTTTTTGAGCAAGCTCTATGTACATAAGAATTTCCGCGGCACCGGTCTTGCCCGAAAAGCATTCACCTATTTGCAGGAACGCTGCCGCAAAGAAGGGCTTTCTGCCATCTGGCTCACAGTGAACCGCTTTAACAGCAACACCATTGCCATTTACCGCCACTTTGGCTTTACCGTCATTCGGGAAGAAAAGAACGATATTGGCGGCGGATACTATATGGATGATTATATCATGGAAGTACCAATTGAAAACTGACAATTTTCCATGTCCCTTTTTGTTGAAAACAGGGAAAGCGGCAATCCTCGTCCGCTTTCCTTGACTTTTGATCTTTCAGTATGCTATAGTGGAAAAGCTGACATCAAAATATTGTGACAAACGAAGTTTGCAGGAAAAGCAGGGCTTTCTGCTGCCGAAGGAGCAAAACTCTCAGGCGTCCGGTTACGGATGAGGACTGCAAATGGATGTGGCTCTGGAGAACGTCCAAAAGTGGACTGCCGAAGGTGCAACGCAGAAAACATTCTGCGAAATCTCTCAGGCAAAAGGACAGAGTGGAAAATCGATGCCGAAAAGCGTACTTGTAGGGTACCGTTTTTCCATGAATTTCGTTTTTTCAGAGCCGGAACCTTTTGTGGGGTCTGGCTTTTTTCTTTGTTTGCACGAATGAGAAGGGATTGGAAACGAATGAATATGGATCAGCTTGCTGCACTGGTCAGCACGATCAGTGACTTTGTATGGAACAACCTGCTGCTGTGGCTGTTGGTGGGTACCGGTATTTGGTTCACCATCAGAACCCGGTTTGTGCAGGTACGATAGTTCGGCGAAGGCTTCCGCCGGCTTTTCAGCGGTTTTTCTCTGCGGGGTAAAAAAGCCGGCAAAGACGGCATGTCCTCTTTTCAGGCTTTGACCACCGCCATTGCGGCACAGGTTGGCACCGGCAACATCACCGGCTGCGCCACGGCTCTGTATTCCGGCGGCCCCGGCGCAATTTTCTGGATGTGGCTCTCCGCATTTTTGGGTATGGCTACCATTTACGGCGAAGCTGTGCTGGCACAGAAGTTTAAATCCACCGACAGCTCCGGCGAGGTGAGAGGCGGCCCCATCTACTACATTAAGGCCCGTTTTCAGGGAAAATTCGGCAAAATTCTGGCCGGATTCTTCTCCATTGCCATTATTTTCGCTCTGGGCTTTACCGGAAACATGGTACAGGCCAACTCCATCAGCTCCGCTTTCCAGACAGCTTTTGGTGTTCCCACGATTGCGGTGGGCATTGTCATCGCCGTGATCGCAGCTTTCATCTTCCTCGGCGGCGTGAGCCGTATTGCTTCCATCACAGAAAAGATGGTTCCCCTGATGGCAGTTTTCTATATTGTCGGCTGCCTGATTATTCTGGTTATCAACCGTGACGCTCTTCTGGGCGCTATTCAGTCCATCTTTGTAGCGGCGTTTGATCCCCAGGCAATTCTGGGCGGTGTAGCCGGTATTACGGTACGGGAAGCTATGCGTTACGGCGTAGCCCGCGGCCTGTTCTCCAACGAAGCCGGTATGGGTTCCACCCCCCATGCACACGCACTGGCCAAGGTGGAAAAGCCCCAGGATCAGGGTATTGTTGCCATGATCGGTGTGTTTATCGATACCTTTGTCGTGCTGACCCTGACCGCTCTGGTCATCCTCACTTCCGGTCAGCTGCAGGCAGGTATGCCCGGCGCATTGCAGGGCACCGAGCTGGCACAGGCTGCCTTTAACCACGCGTTCGGCAGCTTCGGCAATGCTTTTGTCGCCATCTGCATGCTGTTCTTCGCCTTCTCCACCATTATTGGCTGGTACTTCTTCGGCGAAACCAACGTGAAGGCGCTCTTCGGCCAAAAGGCTGTAAAGATTTATGCTGCCATTGTGGTGGTGTGTGTGGTCATCGGCTCCACGCTGAAAGTCAATCTGGTGTGGAACCTCTCCGACCTGTTCAACGGCCTGATGGTCTTCCCGAACCTGATTGCACTGCTGGCCCTCTCCGGCATTGTGGCAAAAGCTGCAAAGGGACACGATATCCTCAGGAAGTAAATTCCTCGCTCTGTTCTTTCTATCAATCGAGCAAACACAACATAAAAGCAAAACTCCCGCTGATGGAATTTTTTCTTGCTTCCATCGCGGGAGTTTTTGCTTGTAAAAGGAAAGAAACGCTGACGTCTTCAATTCTTATTGCGCTTTCTGAAACGGTCAAAAAAGCCTCTGTGCTCCAACTCCGACACCACTTCCGCTTTGGCGCTTCCGTCCGGAAGACGGGACACCTCAATCCGGCAGGGAATCCGGTTCCGCAGTTCACTGACGTGAGAGATAATGCCAATCATGCGTCCGCCCTGATGGAGCATAGCCAGCGCCTTCATGGCAGTATCCAGCGTTTCCTGATCCAGAGAACCGAAGCCTTCGTCGATGAACAGTGCTTCCAGCCGGACACAGCCGGACTGGTTCTGCACGACCTCGGAAAGCCCCAGCGCCAGAGACAGGGACGCCAGAAACTGCTCGCCGCCGGACAGGGTATCCACCGAACGCTCGTGGCCGGTCATGCCGTCCAGCACCTCCAGATCAAGACCGCCATAAGCATTGTGAGCGGCCCGATCCTGTTTCCGCTGCAATGCGTAGCGCTCCCGGCTGAATCGGGCAAAATACCGGTTGGCACAGGAAATGATCTCTTCCAGCATAATGCTCAGCACATATTTGTCCATGGGAATCCGCATGGGATTGCTTCCGGAAAGGAGCTTATACAGTCTGGCCGCCTGATGATAGCGCGCCTGCAAACTTCCAAAGCGCTCTTCCAGCTCCTGCAAGCGTTTAGCGGCTGATTTTCCGGCGGAAAGGCGCTGGGAAACCTGACCGGCCTCCTGGTTCAGGGTATCCAGCTCTCTCTTTTTCCCCTGATAACTGTCCGAAACCTGATTTTCGTCGGGAATTTCTCCCTGCCAGCTCTCCTCCTGCGCGTCACAGTCCGCCCTGGCCTGACGGACACGCTTTTGGGCATCCGTCAGAGAGGTACAGGCACCGCTATGCTGGTTTTGCAGCTCCGTGCGCTCCTGTTCCAGCTTTTCCGCCTGTTTCATCAAAGAACGGGCCTGTTCTTCCAGCCGGGCCTTTTCCCGGCAAAGAGCTTCATATTCCGGCGGCTGTCCCTGCCATTTTGCCAGCAGTTCCTGTTCCCGTCCTTTCTGCTCCTGTTCCCGCTGGGAAAGCCCGGACAGCGCTTTTCCGCTGTCGGCTTCCCGGTTCCGGGCCTGTTCCAGCTCCCGGTTCAGGGTGTCCAGCCGCTTCTGGGCTGCCAGACGTTTTCCGGCCATTTCCCGGGTTTCCTGCAAGCCCTTTTCCACCTGAGCCAGTTCCTGCCGGAGGGTTTCCGGGCTTCCATAGGACTCCGCTTCTTTCAGGCGGATTTCGGTTTCCTCTGACAGCGTTTTCCGTTCCTGTTCCAGCGCTTTCAGAATCCCCTGCTGGGTACTCACCGAAGCTGCCGCTTCTTCTGCCAGATGGCGGAGCTTCTCCATTTCCTCCTGATTCAGCAGGGTCTCCTCTCCGACTGCGGGCATGGGATGCTCCACCGAACCGCATACGGGGCAGGGCTCTCCTTCCCGCAGCTGTCTCGACAACGCCAGCGCCTGGTTGGCCCGCAAACAGGCCTCCTGATGACGATAGCTGTCTGAAAGTGCCTTGGCAGACACGGTTTTTTCCTCCAGTGCCTGCTTCTGCCGGAGGATGGTTTTTCCCTTCTCCTCTTCCCGTTTCTGGGCGTTTTCCAGCGCTGCAAAGGCCTCCATTCCCCGGCGAAGGAAGGTTTCCTTTTCCTGCAAGGCGGGCAGCTTGTCGGCGGCCTGTTGAATCTGCTCCAGAAATGCCTGCCCTTTTTCCAGACGCGCTTTGCATTCCTGCTGGGCATTAGCGGCTTCCTGACTCTCCCGCCGGGCCGTTTCCATCTCCTTTCGGGTCTGGGCCAGCTTCTTCCGGACTTCTTCCAGCTGCTGCACTTCCCGAAGGTCGCTTTCCAGCCGGGCGGCCTGTTCGGAGGCCTGCGCCGACTGCTGACGCAGGCCGGGAATGGTTTCCCAAACCGGTTTCCGCTCTTCCAGCCGTTTTTGGAAAGTTTCCGCCTGCTGCTGTTTTTCCTTTTCCGCTGCCTGTTCCTGCAAAAGTCGGGTTCTGGCCTGTGTCAGTTCCCGGCGGCGGCGCAGCAGCTGTTCCGCCGCTTCCATTTCCCGCTGTTTTTCTTCCAGCTGTTTGAAAAGGGTCTGCTTTTGCTGTTCCAGAATTTCCAGCTTTTCCGACAGCTCTTCCGGTGTTGCGGCCTCTGATTGCTGCAGCAGGGCGTCCCGGTCGGAATCCGCTTTTTCCACCTGCTTTTCCAGTGTCTTGACCCGTTCCCGCAATGCGTTCTGAATTTGCACCCATTCGGTCATGGAGAAGAGCGTCCGCAGCATATCTGCCTTTTCCCGGGAACTGGCCCGCAGCAGCCGGAGAAAATCTCCCTGGGGCAGCACAATCACCTGTGAAAACTGCTCCGGTGTCAACCCGGTCAGGGTTTCCGCACAGCGGCGCACCTGAGTTTCGCTTCCGCTTTCCCACAGCTCCCAGTCCCCGTCCTCTTCCTTCCACTTCCAGCAGACATGCTCTTCCCGGAACTCCCGGCGTCCGCTGCCCCGGACAAAATGAACCCGGATGCTCCGCCGGAACCGGTAGTACTCTTTCCCAAGCGAAAAGACAAAATCCACACTGGTGGGCTGGTCATCGGCGGCACTGTCACACCGCATTTCCGTCCATCCCCGCCGGCCTCCGGTGGCGCGGCAATACAGGGCAAAGCACACCCCGTCCAGTATGGACGTTTTTCCGCCGCCGGTGGAACCGGTGATGAGGAACAGGGAGCGATCTCCCAGACGGGTAAAGTCCACGGTGGTTTCCCGCAGATAGGGGCCAAAGGCTGTCATGGTGAGAGAAATGGGAATCATACCCCCGTACCTCCTTCCTTGAGATGCAGTTCCCGGAGAATTTCATCAAATAGCGTGAGATCCTCTTCCGTGATTTCCGTATCACACACATCCCGGAGAAAACAGGTCAGCACTTCCTGCCGGGAGCTCTGGCGGGCATCTGCCGCCTGTACGCTGGTTTCCTCCTGCCGCCGCATCATCCATTGGCTGTGAATGGAGAGCAGGTTGGGATAATAGGGGCGCAGCTGTTTGGCCGGAAGATAGACCGGGCCGTCGTCGGTAAGGGTGATATCCACCAGATCTTCCGTGGGGGACCCCTTGCCCGCTTTCAGAATCTGGTCAAAGGTTCCTTCCAACCGATATACACGGCGCAGCGGATGTACCGGCTCTTCCCGCAGGGTCAAACCATCCTTTGTCACCTCCACAATGGTGACGCTTTTCCGGTGATGTTCCTCATCCACCGAATACCACAACGGCGAACCGGAGTACCGGCCGTTTTCCCCGGCTTTCTGGGGGCCGTGGAGGTGTCCCAACGCCACATAGTCAAAGGCGCGGAAGGTGTCGGAAGCAACCTGATCGGTGCCGCCCACAAAAATCGGGTTTTCCGAATCAGACAGAGCGCTTCCGGCCACAAAGCAGTGACTCACCAGCACATGAACCGCACTCGGCAGAAACATCCCTTCCATTTTCCGGACAATGGCTTCCATACACTGCTGGGCTGTTCGCAGGCCCGCTCCCTCTTCTCCCAGAAATTCCCGGGCTGTGGGGACATCCATCCAGGGCAAGGTAAAAATCTGCGCCATTTCCCCGTTTTTTTCCAGCACACAGGGGAAAAAGGTATCCTGAGGGCGGGCGGCAATGACCACTCCGTTTTTCCGCAGCAGAGAAGCGCCTACCGCCATTCGTGCGGCGCCGTCGTGGTTTCCGGAAATCACCAGCAGGGGGATGTTCAGCTCTGCCAGACGGGTCAGGACTTCGTCAAACAGAGCAATCGCAGCGGCAGGCGCTACCGAACGGTCATAGACATCCCCGGCCAGCAGGACAGCATCGGGTTTCTCCCGCTCGGCCAGGGGCAGAAACTGTTCCCGGATGAAGTGCTGCTGATCCGGCAGCAGCGAACGGCCATAGAGCATCCGTCCCAGATGCCAGTCAGAGGTATGGAGAAATTTCACGGCAAAGCCTCCTTTTTATTCCTCGATCTCCACGCCGAAAGAGCTCATGGCGTGCACGATGTGGAGCCGCATGGCGGTTTCCGCGCCTACCGGGTTTCGCTGGGCGATAAAATCCATAAGCATCCGGTGGTCGTTGAGGGTATCCCGGACGATTTTTTCATGGTTTTCGGAAAAACGGACGCCCTGATAAATGGCTTTATAAATAATCGGAATCAGCCGCTCTATAAACTCGTTGTGAGCCGCCATGGCAATGGATTTATGAAAGGCCTGTTCCACCTCGGTCCGGTCGGCGCCGGCAGCAATCAGCTCTTCCTCTTGCTTTCCATATTTCAAAATCCGCTGGATTTCCGGGTCTGTGGCCCGGCGTGCGGCAAAAAATGCGGCCTTGGGCTCCACCATGAGCCGGAATTCAAACAGGTCGTGGAGATTCATCCGCAGACCGCTGAGCTCATCCTCGCTGATGGGATGTTCGTGCTGGGTTCGCTCCACCACATAGGTACCCCGTCCCCGACGAATTTCCAGCACATTGTGGGAAACCAGAATCCGAACCGCTTCCCGCAAGGTAGCGCGGCTGACATGAAGCCGGGCGGAAAAATCGTTTTCATTTGGCAGCTTGTCTCCGGGCTGTAAGCTGCCCTCTACCGTAATCATGGAGAGGATGGTGTCCGCCACCTGCTGAGAGAGAGTTTTTTCCTGTTGTGCCATATTCCGCGCTCCTTTTTCAGTCATTTTGCCGGTTTTTTTCGATTTTCAGTATAACACAGGCAACCGGCAAAGGCAAGGCGGCGGCCCTTTCCACGCCTGCGAATTTCCGGGATTTTCCCCGGAAAACAGCCCCTTTTCCCTTGACGAAATATGGCGGTTTCTGCTATTCTAAAAAGTACGAGTGCCGTCTCCGGCAACTGGTGTCAGAGACGGAAAAACATGAATGAAGAGAAGAGGTAGTAGCTTTGGAAACACGTGAAAAATTCTCTTCCCGTCTGGGGTTCATCCTCATTTCGGCGGGATGCGCCGTGGGTCTGGGAAATGTGTGGCGTTTCCCCTACATCACGGGCAAATACGGCGGAGCCGCCTTTGTGCTGATTTATCTGCTGTTTCTGGTCATTCTGGGTATGCCCATTATGGTGATGGAGTTCGCCGTGGGCCGCGCCAGCCAGAAATCCGCTGCCCGCAGCTTCCATGTGCTGGAGCCCAAGGGCACCAAATGGCACATCACCGGTTGGGCCGCCATGGCGGGCAACTATCTGCTGATGATGTTCTATACCACCATTGGCGGCTGGATGCTTTCCTATGTATTCAAAACCGCTTCCGGTGAGTTTGTGGGCAAAACACCGGAGCAGGTAGGCAACATCTTCAACGGAATGCTGGCGGAACCCCTGCCCATGACCGGCTGGATGCTGCTGACGGTAGTGCTCAGCTTTGGCATTTGCAGCCTGGGCCTGCAAAAGGGCGTGGAGCGCATTACCAAAATCATGATGGGCTCCCTGTTTGTCATTCTGGTGGCCCTGTGCATCCGCAGCGTTACGCTGGAAGGCGCCATGGACGGCCTTTCCTTTTATCTGGTGCCGGACTTCGGCAAGATGGTGGACAACGGTCTGGGCGAAGCCATTTTCGCCGCCATGGGACAGGCTTTCTTCACTTTGAGTCTGGGTATCGGCGCTATGGCCATTTTCGGCAGCTACATCAGCCGTGACCGCTCTCTCATGGGCGAATCCATCAATATCTGCGGTCTGGACACCCTCATCGCTTTGATGGCGGGCTCCGCTATAGGCGGCGCTATGAGCGGCTTCACGGGCTCGCTTGTGGGTATGTTGGCTTCCATTCCCGCCGTCGCGGTTGCGAAGTCGGTTTTCGTGTATTATTTCGAAAAGCGCACGGGGCGGCAGCTGGTAAGCGCAGACGGCGTGTTCTTCCAAGGCACCACCGCCTCGGACGGCACGCTCGATCCCATCGCCGATGCCACGTCGCCGCATCCCGACATCTCGGCGGCGTTCGAGCGCGTCGAGCAGCGCAAGGCCGAGGCCGATCAGAAGGCGCAGCATCGTAAGAAGCGTTGATCGGGCTTTGTTGGCCTGAGCGCGTGGGGGCGTGCGGGCGCACGTCGTTAGTGGAGCAGCGGGTCGTGCGAGGCGGCCCCCGAGGAGATAGAAAGACACGACTATGAAGTACATGACCAGCGCGGAGATCCGCGAGAAGTACCTGAGCTTTTTTGAGGAGAAGGGCTGCAAGCGCTGGCCCTCGTCATCGCTCATTCCCGACGACCCGTCGTTGTTGCTGACGAGCGCCGGCATGGTGCAGTTCAAGCCGTATTTCCTGCAGCAGAAGCACCTCGAAGCCCCCTACATCGGTACGACGACGGTGCAGAAGTGCGTGCGCACGAACGACATCGACATCATCGGCACCACGGGCCGTCACCAGAGCTTCTTCGAGATGTTGGGCAACTTCAGCTTCGGCGAATACTTCAAGGAGGAGATGTGCGCGTGGGCGTACGAATTCTCCACCGAGGTGCTGGGCCTGCCGGCCGAGCGCCTGTACTTCACCGTGTATCTCGACGACGACGAGACCATCGAGATCTGGAAGAAGCTGGGCGTGCCCGACGACCATATCTCGCGCCTGGGCGAGGATGACAACTTCTGGCGTGCCGGGCCTACGGGCCCCTGCGGCCCCTGCTCGGAGATCTACTTCGATCAGGGCGAGGACTTCGGCTGCGGCAGCCCCGACTGCGCGCCTGGTTGCGACTGCGACCGCTTCCTGGAGTACTGGAACCTCGTGTTCACCCAGTACGACGGGCAGGAAGACGGCACGTTCGTACCCCTTCCGAAGAAGAACATCGACACGGGCATGGGTCTGGAGCGCATCGCGGCCATCCTGCAGGGCGTCCAGTCCAATTACGAGACGGACGTGCTGCGCAGCCTCGTGGCGGTGGGCGAGAAGCTGACCGGAACGACGTACGGCGAGGACGCGGCCATCGACCTATCGCTGCGCATCATGGCCGATCACAGCCGTGCCGTGGCATTCATGATCGCCGACGGCATCCTGCCCTCCAACGAAGGCCGCGGCTATGTGCTGCGCCGTCTGCTGCGTCGCGCCGTGATGAAGGGCCATCTGCTGGGCCTCGAC
>ERZ791934.1248-NODE-1248-length-26052-cov-5.670539_pt1 | contig 26052 bp, 23 predicted proteins | sample MGYA00510125_ERZ791934 | MGnify/ENA primary metagenome ERZ791934 (study PRJEB30046, sample SAMN00993240) | human gut metagenome | study: EMG produced TPA metagenomics assembly of the A metagenome-wide association study of gut microbiota in type 2...
ACTGAATGAAGAAATAAAACTTGTCAAAGACAACTTAAACAGAGTAAATGAAGATATTAAAAATCTTAAACTGGAATCCGCAAACAGCAGCAGTATATTAAGAAAGGAAATATCGGAATCGGTACAGAATAATATAAAATCTTTTGGAAATATGCTTTTAGAAAGTCAGAGAAACTATTCCGAAATGCAGAATAACAGCATAAAAGCTAACGGAGAAAATACGGTAAAACAGATAGAAAGCATACATACAGCCATAACAAAACAGCTCACCCAGATGAGCACCAATATAGAAGAAAGACTTAAAACATCATCCCTTGAGAGTGAAAATAAGTTAGAGTCCATAAGAAAGACCGTTGAAACCAAACTCACCGGAATACAGGAAGACAACAACAAAAAGCTTGATGAGATGAGAAATGTAGTTGACGAGAAACTGCAGAAAACTTTGGAAGAAAGAATATCAAAGTCCTTTGAGCTTGTAAATACACAGCTTGAGCAGGTATACAAGGGACTTGGAGAAATGCAGAATCTGGCGTCCGGAGTTGGAGACCTGAAAAAAGTTCTTTCCAATGTAAAGACAAGGGGTATTTTGGGAGAAATACAGCTTGGAGCCATACTTGAAGAAATACTTTCTCCCGAACAGTATGAGACAAACTTTGTCACGAAAAAAGGAAGCAAAAATCCTGTAGAATATGCCGTCAAAATACCTACGGAAGACGGAAAGGGAATTTATCTTCCCATAGACTCAAAATTCCCCGGCGATGCATATATCAATCTTACGGAAGCCTATGAAAGCGGAAATAAAGATGCGGTCAATGAGGCTGTAAAGATACTTACACAGAGAATAAAGAGCTTTGCCAAGGACATAAGTGATAAGTATATCGACCCGCCCAATACAACGGATTTTGCAATAATGTTCCTTCCATTTGAGGGACTTTATGCCGAAGTTGTAAACAGAGGACTTGTCGAGGAACTTCAGAGAACTTATCGTGTAAATATAGCAGGTCCAAGCACCATGGCTGCGCTTTTAAACAGCCTTCAGATGGGATTCCGCACCTTTGCCATACAGAAAAGAAGCGGTGAAGTCTGGGAGGTACTGGGAGCTGTCAAGACCGAATTCAACAAGTTTGGAGCAGTACTTGAGAAAACCCAGAAAAGACTTGAAGAGGCCAACAGAGAGCTGGATAATCTTGTCGGCGTAAGAACAAGGCAGATACAGAGAAAACTTAAAAGTGTTGAGAGCATAAGTTCGGATATGTCACAGAAGATGTTCATTGATGTGGAATCAAGTGTGATGGACGAAGAAGAATAAATCAGAATAAATCAGTTATTAAGAGGTATAGCAAAAGCCATACCTCTTTTATTTTTTATCAGAATAGAGTTATAAAGAGTTTAAATCAATTTTTTTGAGCAGTTTTCTGTCGGCGGGGCAGAATTCGTATTTATACAAATCTTTTATATATACCCATTTTATTTCGCTGTGTTCGTAGTCTTTGGGAGTGCTGTCCGATATTTCCGCATAGAAAAGGGTAAGATGCACCGTTATTTCTGGATATTTCTGGACTGTATCGGCAAGTTCTTTTCCGGCAGTGATTTTTATGCCCAGCTCTTCCATACATTCGCGGATAATGCACTGTTTTGGAGTTTCTCCCGGTTCGATTTTTCCTCCGGGGAATTCCCATAGGGAGGCGCAGTTTTTCCCTTCAGGCCTTTTGCATATCAATACCTTATCGTCTTTTTTTATAAATGCGGCACATACTTCAATCATAATAACCCCCGTACTTTTGCAGATGTTTTTATTTATTTTAAGTATAGCTCATTATCCCTATCAATAAAATAGGTGCATATAAAACCTGTTGTCAGATAACATAAAAAATGTGTAAAACTGAGTTTTTATTATAATTATAGGAAATTTGCGTAAATAGAATTTAATAAACATCTCATTATTATAAAATATTAAGAAAATGGGGTTGTTTTGTTGTTATAATTTAACATAATTTGTTGTTAATTAATAAACAAACGACACGAAAAATTAATTGGTTTTGTATATTTTTGAATGTATTTTGTATACTGGACTTGAATGTATATAAAAAAATACTGTACAAATGACGTAAAATATGTAAAATATTAAATATAACAAAATACGGCGGCCGAAGGTCTCGAAAGGAGAAGAAATATGGAATACAATATGGAAGCTAATAACAGATACCTTGGAATATATAAAGCAAAGTTAAGAACTCCCGAAGAAATCGCGGAATACATAGAAGATGATTTTGTATGTGCCTGCCCCACATGTATGGCAGAGCCCAGAGCAATTGTTCATGCCATTGGCGAAAGAGCAAGAAGAGATGAAATAACAAATGTTCAGCATCACAGCCTTCTTTCACCCGGAGGCGGCGATTACCTTGACCCTGAACTTGCAGGCAAATATTACCACGTTTCATGGTTTACAACAGCTGCATCAAGAGCCGGAGTACAGGAGGGAAGATTCGACTATATGCCTGCCCATTACAGCCAGGTTCCCTACCTTTGGAGAGAAAAGGTTCCCAAGCTTGATGTTTTCTATGCAACGGTATCACCTATGGATAAACATGGATTTTTCTCATTTGGTCTTGTTGCGGCAGAAACTCTTGCACAGCTTGAGAGAGCAAAATACGTTTTCCTTGAAGTAAATGACCAGGTGCCCAGAGTTATGGGTACACACGTTGTGCATATTTCTCAGGTAACAGCCGTGTGTGAGGATTCATATCCTATGCCTACCCTTGAGGAGCTCCCTCTTTCAGAAAACAGCAAGAGAATGGGTGCAATGATAGCCGAGCTTATTCCTAACGGCGCTACTATCCAGTTTGGTATCGGTGAAGTTCCCAATGCCGTAGGTAAACTTCTTCTTGAGAAAAAGGACCTCGGTATACATACAGAAATGTTTACAGACAGTATGGTTGACCTTATAGAGGCCGGAGCAGTTACAAATATGAAGAAAAACATAGATGTAGGCAAGACTGTTGCGGCATTCTGCTGGGGCTCAAAGAGAATGTATGACTTCCTTGACGATAACCGTTCAATCGAGCTTCACGGTGTTGACTATGTAAATGACCCTTCGGTTATCGGAAAACTTGATAACTTTGTTTCAATAAATGCCGGTCTTGAAATAGACTTCCTTGGACAGGTATGTTCAGAGTCAATCGGCTGGAAACCCTTCAGCGGTACCGGCGGACAGCTTGACTTCGTAAGAGGAAGCCACATTTCAAAGGGCGGAAAGAGCTTTATAGCTATGAACTCAACAGCTAAGAACGGAACAATAAGCAAAATCAAACCTATACTTACTCCGGGAGCTGCCGTTACTACAACAAAGAACGACATTGATAATGTAGTTACTGAATACGGTATTGCAAGACTTAAGGGCAAAACTGCAGGACAGAGGGCAAAAGCTCTTATCGAGATAGCTCATCCCAAGTTCAGAGACGAACTTCTTTTTGAAGCAAGAAAAATGAATTTAATGGTATAAGCCAAAGCATTTTATCCCCGCTTTGTCAAATAGAAACCTCTTTTTTATAAAAGAGGTTTTTTATTGCTTTTTTTTCTGATATACTATTGAAAAATAATATTTGGAGGGAATAAATATGAGAGTCAGCTGGGACGAGTATTTTATGGAAATAGCGGAAATAGTAAAGACAAGATCCACCTGTATGAGACGTCAGATAGGTGCTGTAATAGTAAAAGATAACAGAATAATAACAACAGGATACAACGGTGCGCCTTCAGGATGCAGACATTGTACGGAGATAGGAAGCTGCTACAGACAGGAGCACAATATCCCCTCAGGAGAAAGACATGAACTGTGCAGAGCCCTTCATGCTGAACAGAATGCCATAATACAGGCCGCAAGAATAGGAAACACGACTGACGGAGCAACTATATATGTTACTAATCAGCCGTGTGTTATATGTGCAAAAATGTGTATAAATGCCGGAATAAAGAGGATTGTTTACAAGGACAGTTATCCCGATGCGCTCTCCCTTGAGATGCTTGGAGAGGCCGGTATCGAGCTTGTAAAACTTGACTGATACATATTACCAGTATCTTTTATATATATCAGGACGACGGTCTAATTTTACCTGATATTCTTTGCGGAACTGGTCAGCTTCGCTTATGTCTATATCGGCTGTGATAAGAGCTTCGTCTTCGCGGATTTCGGTTAAAACTTTGCCTCTTGGACTTATTATCTGAGAATGACCGTTATAGTTGTATTTCATTTCGTGGCCCGTACGGTTTACTGCGGCTATGAAAGCCTGGTTTTCAATGGCTCTTGCTTTAAGGAGAGTGTCGAAATACTCTATCCTTACGTCGGGCCAGCAGGCAAGTACAATTATAAGACGGCTCTTTTCCGAAGCTATCTGGAAAATTTCAGGGAAACGCACATCATAGCATACAAAGGGAGAAGCTGTAACGCCCTCAAGGTCAAACCAGGATATCCTGCTTCCGCCGGTGAAGTATTTTGCTTCTACACCATGGGAAAAGGGATGTATCTTTGAATATACGGATACTATGTTTCCGTTTTTGTCGACTGTTATAGCCTGGTTATGTATTTTATCATTATCAGCTTTAATGGCTGCGCCAAAAGAAATGAAAATATTGTTTTTGGAAGCCTGCTCGGCAAAAAATTCGGTTGTTTCGGAATCGTGTTCGCTTTCTGAAATGGCATTTATGTTCATGGAAAATCCGGTGAGAGACATTTCAGGGAAAACGATTAAATCAGAGCCTTCCTCGGCAGCTTTTTTAATCATTTTCTCGGCTGTTTTTTCGTTGGCTTTTTTGTCTTCCCAAATGATATTTGTCTGGGCGAGAGATATTTTCATTTTGAGCACTCCTTTATGTTGTATCAAAACGGCCATAGGGCCAAAAAATAATTAAAGATATAGTAACACTTTTAAATACTGTTTTCAATAAATTGATGAGGTGATATTTATGAAAATGATATCATGGAACGTTAACGGACTCAGAGCCTGTGTAACAAAAGGGTTTACGGAATACTTTGAGTCGGCTGACGCAGATATATTTTCCATACAGGAAACAAAACTTCAGGAGGGACAGATAGACTTTGCACCTGAAGGCTATAACGCATACTGGAATTATGCCGAGAAAAAGGGATATTCGGGAGTTGCTGTATTTACAAAGAAAAAGCCCATTGATGTTGTGTACGGAATGGGAATAGACGAACACGACAAAGAGGGAAGAATGATAACCCTTGAGTTTGAAGATTTTTATCATGTTACTGTATACACTCCCAATTCCCAGAGCGAAAATGCAAGACTTGACTACAGAATGAAATGGGAAGATGATTTCAGGGACTATATAAATGAGCTTGACAGGGTAAAGCCGGTTATAATAACCGGGGATTTGAATGTTGCCCATAATGAAATAGACCTGAAAAATCCTTCAACAAACAGAAGAAGCGCAGGCTTCACGGATGAAGAAAGAGGAAAGATGACAGAGCTTCTTTCTGCGGGATATATAGATACTTTCAGGTATTTTTATCCTGACAAAACGGGAGCATACTCCTGGTGGAGTTATAGATTTAAAGCCCGTGAGAAAAATGCAGGATGGCGTATCGACTACTATATAGTTTCTGAAAGGCTCAAGGACAAGCTCGTTTCTTCGGAAATACATTCAGATGTAATGGGCAGCGACCATTGTCCTGTAGAACTTGTTATAAATATCTGATTATATGAAATTTATGTTGTTTTTTGCGTCATTTATATTATTTTAATGGGCCCAAACCTTTGACAAGCAGGGCTTATTTGCTATAATATAAACGGATGTAAAAATAAATAAGGAGGTCTTTCTGATGAAAACTGTAAAAGTATGTATAGGAAGTGCTTGTCATTTAAAAGGCTCTTATGAGATTATAAATATTCTTAAAAAAGCTATCGAGAGGGACGGTAATTCCGATAAAGTGTCCGTAAAGGCATCATTCTGTCTTGGAAACTGCGAGGGTGCAGTTGCGGCTACTTTTGATGATAATATGTACTCACTTCAGCCTGCTACGGCAGAAGAATTCTACAACTCAGTTATAAAGGAGTCCATCTGATTATGATAAGAATGTTTGATCTAATGAGCGATAACTGTAAAAACTGCTATAAATGCATCAGATATTGCCCGGTCAAAGCCATTCGTTTTCAGAGCGGAAAAGCCGAGATAGATATGGATAAATGCATTGCCTGTGGGCAATGCTTTGTTGTATGTCCAAAACATGTCAGAAATGCTGACAACGATTATGCTGATGTATACGGAAGAATAAAAAAAGGCGTAAAAACCGCTGCGGTTATCGACTCTTCATATTTAGCTATGTTCGATGAACCTGAAAAGTTCGTTGCCGGACTGAAAAAGCTCGGATTCAGTACGGTACAGGAGGTTGCTGCGGCTACAGCAAGGATAACTGAAGAACAGATGGAATATATGGAAGAACATAGAAATCTGAAATATATGATAACTGCCAGCTGTCCTTCGGTATACTTATATATATGTAAATATTATCCTGAATTAGTCAAATATCTGATACCGGTTGTATCTCCTGCCGTTGCCCTTGCAAGACTTATAAAAAGCAAGGAAAAGGATATGTATACTGTGTATATAGGACCCTGTCTCAGCAGAAGATATGAAACGCTGGAGTCGGAGATTACCTGTCTTGATGCTGCCATCAGTTTTTCGGAGGCAGTAAGAATGATGAAGGTAAACTTTATTGATTACACAAAACTTGACCCTATCCTTCCCGACGTTGTATCCGGAAGTGAAAGGAAAAACTATGCAATGCCCGGAAAAACCTGTGACAGACTTATTATTAAGGCAGCCAGCCTGAATTACAGCGTTGTTTCCATTGACGGAGCGGAGCAGACAACGGAGCTTCTTGAGGCCATGAAAGACGGTATTCTTGACAGGACAATGGCTGATATAGCCATGTGCCACAGCTCCTGTCTTAACGGACCGTTTATGCATGGAAAGAACACAAATATGTTCTTAAGCCTTCAGAAACTGAGAAAACATGTTGATACAAGACAAAAACTTATGGGCGGAGAAGAAAATGATGAGGTCATCAACTGGTCAGGAGTTAATTTCTCAACAGAATTTATGCCCATGCAGATAAAAAAAGAAATCTTTACTGATGAACAGATAAAAGATGTTTTAATAAAAATGGGTAAAAACAGCAGGGCGGACGAGCTGGACTGCGGTGCCTGCGGATATAATTCCTGCAGAGAAAAGGCAGAGGCTGTGCTTTTGGGAATGGCCCAGATAAATATGTGTATGCCCTATATGAAACGTAAGGCAGAAACCATGACCAGTGCCATATTCCTGGCAGCCAGAAACTCCATAATCATTGCTGATATGGACCTTAAGGTTTTAAGGATAAACCCTGCTTTGGAAAAGGTCTCAAAAATAAAGATGAGCGATGCCGTAGGTATGGATGTATCCGAGTTTATACCCGAAGAATATTTCAAACAGGTTCTTGAGAGCGGAAACGATATTGTCGGCGAAAAGATAAATATCGAGAAATTCGGCTTTACGGGCCTTATGAATATTATGTATATGAAAGAAGAAAGAAACTTCATGGTAACTATCCAGGATATAACCGCTGACGAAAAGAGAAGGGCTGAGCTTGAAAAACTCAGACTCAGTACAGTGGATGTAGCCCAAAACGTCATTGATAAACAGATGATGGTAGCTCAGGAAATAGCATCACTTCTGGGTGAGACAACGGCTGAAACAAAGGTGGCGCTTAACAGGCTTAAAAAGGTCGTGCTTAAAGAGGGTGAGTAATTTGTATTTTATTGACGCTTCATATAACAGTTTAAAAAAATACAGTGAAGAACTCTGCGGCGACTGTATAAAACAGGCGAATCTTAAAGACTGTAAGATATTTGTTCTTGCCGACGGACTTGGAAGCGGAGTAAAGGCAAATATACTTTCAACGCTTACATCCAATATAGCGCTTACCATGCTTAGAGAAGGAGCTACACTGGAGGAAACCGTTGATACCATAGTGCATACTCTTCCCGTATGCCGTCAGAGACATCTGGCATACTCTACGTTTACGCTTATAAAGATATTCCGTGACGGAGATGCCTATGTGGCTGAGTTTGATAACCCGTCCATATTTCTTCATAAAAACGGCGAGGATATACCTATCGAAAAAACACTTAAAGTGGTAGGTGATAAAAATATATATGAAAGCCGTTTTAAGATGGACAAGGATACCATGCTTGTTGCGGTCAGCGACGGTGTTGTACATGCGGGAGTAGGACATTCCCTTGACCTGGGCTGGGAATGGGTCAATGTAAATACCTATTTGAGGGATTTATCTAAAGACGATATATCAACAAAAGAAGTAGTAAAAAATGTACTTGACTGCTGCAATGAGCTTTATGAAAACGAGCCCGGCGACGATACGTCTGTCCTGGCGGTAAAAATAAAGGAACAGCAGGTAATAAATATACTTTTCGGACCACCTAGGGATAGGAAAAACGATACGGAAGTATTTGAAAAAGTCCTGCGCTCAGGAGAAAAGGTGGTAGTATGCGGAGGCACGACTGCTCAGATAGCGGCAAGGCTTCTTAATACGGAAATGGAATTTGATATGGATACCATGACCATGGATATACCGCCCATAGCCAGAATTGAAGGCATTGAACTTGTAACGGAGGGCGTCATAACTCTTTCAAAGGCCATAGATATTTTAAGGGAGTATGTAAAGCCGGATTATAATCCCAGGCTTGAAAAGAGACTTCACGAAAATAACGCGGCAGCTATGCTTGCAAGGCTTCTTATAGAGGACTGTGACGCAGTTAAAATATATCAGGGAACAGCCATAAACCCTGCCCATCAGGACCTTACTTTTAAAATGGACTTTGTTTTTAAAATAAACCAGCTGAATGAATTTAAGATGCTGCTTGAGAAGATGGGAAAAGATGTGGAAGTAACTTATATTTAATTTTATTGAGGTATGTAATTTATGAATATTAAAAAATTTGAGAGCAATGTACAGTATACAAAATATCTTGTAAATAAGGAAATAACAGAAAGATTTATTAACGGTACACTGGACAGTTCGCTTGATGAAATAGCAGAAAAACTTGTCCCCGGACCTAAACCTGTCACAAGATGCTGTATATACAAGGAACGTCATATTATAAAGGAAAGAGCAAAAAATGCCATTGAACCGCTCAAAGGTACAAATGTAATTAATATCCTGCATGATGCCTGTGATGAATGTCCTGTCAACAGATTTATGGTAACTGAGGCCTGCAGAGGCTGTCTTGCCCATAAATGCGTTGAGGCCTGCCCTAAAGATGCTATTTATATAGTAAATCAGCATGCTTACATAAATCAGAATCTCTGTATTGAATGCGGAAGATGCCATGCGGCCTGCCCCTTCAATGCCATAAGCGATGTACAGCGTCCCTGTATACGTTCATGTGAAATCGGAGCAATAAAGATAGACGAAGACAGAAAAGCCTATATCGATGACAGCAAGTGCGTATCCTGCGGAGCCTGCGTGCATATGTGCCCCTTTGGAGCCATCGTTGATAAACCCTTTGTAATAGATGTGCTTAAAATGCTCAGGGATTCCGAAAACAACACAAAATATAAGGTTTACGCAATTATAGCACCTGCCATATCATCACAGTTTACAAATGCTAGAATAGAGCAGGTAATTGCCGGAATTGAGAAAATAGGATTCTTCCATGCCGTTGAGGCTGCCCTTGGTGCGGATATAGTTTCATACCACGAGGCACATGAATTTGCCGAAACAGTAGAAGAAATGAAGTGGAAGACAACAAGCTGCTGTCCTGCTTTTGTAGATTATGTGAGCAAGACATTCCCAGAGCTTATGGGACATGTTTCAAATACGGTATCACCGATGATAGCTGCCGCAAGACTTATAAAGAGCATGGACGAGACAGCGAAAATCGTATTCATAGGACCTTGTACAGCAAAGAAAATGGAAATCAAGAAGGAAGACCTTAAAGATGCGGTTGACCTTGTTATTACATTTGAGGAACTTGCAGCTATGCTTGATGCCATGAACATCAACCTTGAGGAATGTGAAGACAGCGCCCTTGACAACGCATCATTCTTCGGAAGAATATTCGCAAGAAGCGGCGGTGTTTCGGAAGCTGTAAAACAGGTAGTTGAACACGAAAAAATTGATATCGAATTTAAGCCTGTAGCGGCTGACGGACTTGATGCCTGTGCAAAAATACTCAGACTTGCAAAGGCAGGAAAACTTGATGCTAACTTTATTGAAGGTATGGCATGTAAATGCGGATGTATCGGAGGAGCGGCATCACTTTCCCATGGTCCTAAGGACGTAACTCAGGTGGATAAATATGGCAAACTTTCGAAAGAAAAGAACAGTATTGATGCCATAAGCGTATTTGATATAGACAGCATAGAGCTGGAAAGAAAAAGATAAATAATTATGCAAAAAAAAAGGTCGATTTTGCCATGGCTTAAGTCGGCCTTTTGGCATAATAATAGAATTTTAAGATATAATTTTGTTTACTAAATGAGGAAAATGCAGTATAATTAAAATTTGTAAATCCAATGTTAATTGTATGGGAGAGTTGCCTATGGCAGAGCGTAAAAAGAAGAAGATCGTAAAACGCAGGGGCAGCGATGATATAAAAGATATAGTCGTCCACAGCAATAAACAGCATGGCGGCGGAAAGAAAAATGCAAAAAGAAAAGGTTCTCCTATCAATGTGCTGACGACGGTTCTGTTTGCCATAATACTTATTTATATGGTCAAATATACGGTAGACTTTGTTTCGGGAAGTACGAATATAAATATCGATACGGTTGATTATGGAACTATCGATATACCCAACTCCTTTGAAGGTCTTGTGGTAAGGGATGAATATGTCGTTAATGCAACAAAAACCGGACAGCCTTCATTTAATTATGCTGAGGGAGATAAGGTAAAGAAAAATGCTGTTATCTGTACGGTAGGAGAAAGCGATACGGCTAAAAGTGCTGAGGACAAGCTCCAGACTCTTGATGAAAATATAATAGAGACTCAGAAAAATAAGATAGATATATCTAAGTATAAAGACGAAATAAACAGTATTGAAAACAGTATATCTTCATCTATTGCATCGGCTCAGGCGAGAATCGCACTGGGAAATTATAATGACGTATATACAATGAGAAGTGCAATCCAGACCCAGATGGACTTAAGGACAGAAATATGGATAAGCGAAAACAGCGAGAGTTCAGACTCCATGGCTGCGGAGCGCCAAACCTATGCAAATCAGCTGTCTAACAGTCTGGAAAGCCTTTCGGCTCCCGAATCGGGAATACTTGTTCTTTCAAGTGACGGCAGTGAAGAGAAATTTACGCCGGATACACTGGCAAATATAACCGAAAAGGATATAAAGGCTTCTTATGATATTAAGTATATGTCAAAAACTACTACGGTAGAGGCAGGAAGCCCTGCTTTTAAAATAGTAAGAGATAATAACTGGTATATCTGTTCATACATAGATAATTCTATAGCTTCGGAATGGGAAGTAGGAGATACGAAAACCATCAGGGCTGTTGTTGATAAATCGGAAATTTCGGTTGAATTTAAAATCGACTCTATGACAGCAGGAGATTCAAAAACCTACGTTGTTTTTAAGACCAATAAAAACATACAGGATTTCCTGAGTGTACGAACGCTTGAATTTTATATAACCGACAGTTCATATCAGGGACTTAAGATACCGAATACGGCCATAATCGAAAAGACATTTTTGAAGATACCCATAGGCTGTGTATCGGAAAGTCTCAGCGGAACCAGCGTTGTAAAACGTGTGGACGGAAAAGATGAGCTTGTTAAAGTTGAGATTGAGTCAAGCGATGAAGAGTATGCTTACATCAGGCAGGATTTTGAAACTCTTAAGATAGGCGATACTGTCCTTAACGGTACGGGTGAAACGGCGGTTGAATATAAGATAAGTGAAGTTTCTACCCAGGTAGGAGTACTTACTGCAAACGGTGCCTATGCGGAGTTTGCGGGAATAGAAGTACTTGGACAGAACAGCCAGTATACGATCGCTGATCCTTCATCGTCAACGCTGAAGGCTTATGATAAAATAGTTGTCAATGCTGCTGATATCAACGAAGGTGATGAGCTGTATTGATGCTTTGATATCTTAATGTATTATATTTGCGAGGTATAGGTTATGCCTGAAAGGAGTGGTTTTATGCCGGAGTATGAATATATTGCAGAAAATATTAAAAATATAAGAAAAAATATTGATGAAGCTGCTAAACGTGTAGGAAGGGACCCTAAGGAAATACTTCTTCTTGCCGTTTCAAAAACAGTGGAAGTGCCTAAAATAAAGGCTGCTGTGGCTGAGGGCCTTGATGAACTGGGCGAAAACAGAGTCCAAGAAATCATGGAAAAATATGAGCCCATGGGACCCGAAGTTAAATGGCATTTAATTGGGCATTTGCAGACTAACAAAGTTAAATATATAATAGATAAGGTTAAGCTGATACATTCGGTTGAAAGCCTTAAGCTTGCTGAAGAAATAGACAAGCAGGCTAAAAAGCATGGTGTTGTCGCCGATATTCTGGTTGAAATAAATATGGCAAAGGAAGAGTCAAAATTTGGCATTATGCCGGAGGATGCGGAGGAGTTCATAAAGAGCCTCTCAGCCCTTGAAAACATAAGGGTAAGGGGACTTATGACAGTAGCGCCCTTTGTCGAAAATGGAGAAGAAAACAGGGTTTATTTCAGGAATATGAAGAAATTATTGGTTGACATTAATGCTAAAAATATTAATAATATAAACATGGATGTTTTATCTATGGGTATGACCGGCGATTATATAACGGCCGTTGAAGAAGGTGCCACAATTATAAGAGTGGGAACCGGAATATTCGGCGAAAGAAACTATAATAAATAAGAGCCAAAAATAAATAAACCATATTATTAGGAGGAAATGGCTGTGGCAAAATTTGTAGACAAAATTAAGGATTTTATAGCAGGACCTTATGACGATGAATATGAGGACGATTATGATGAGTACGAAGAGGAAGAAGTAGAAGAATACCGCCCCCATACAAGAGAAAGAAGGGAAGTCAGCCAGCGTGAAACAAGAGACAGCGTTGACTATTCTGCGGCAAGATCTTCAAGAAGAAGCCAGACACAGCCCCAGGTTGTTGATTTTAAGAGTGCTCAGAATACACAGCAGGTAGTTATTATGAAGCCTGAGTGTTATGAAGATGCACAGGGAATATGTGACAACATAAAGGCTAAAAGACCTGTTGTTGTTAATCTTGAAAGGGTGGAATATCCTGTAGCTCAGAGAATAATGGACTTTTTAAGCGGTACATGTTATTCGCTTGACGGCTCAATACAGCGTGTATCAAGCAATATTTTTATAATTGCACCTGTAAATTTCGACATTTCCAGCGATACAAGAGAAGAGCCCAAACTCAGTAAAAGTGTTATTCTTCCATGGGTAAGCCAGGGTAAATAATTTTACTGGAGGTGCGCTATGAGTGTATTGCTTACAGACGCCATCAATCTGTTTTTCAGAATTTTAGAGATACTTATTTTTATCAGAGTGTTTATGTCCTGGATACCGGGTTCAGCGTATTCATCACTGGGCAGGCTGATATATACCCTTACGGAACCGGTTTTGGGACCCGTTAAGAGAATGATGGACAAGTCTCCGCTTGGCGGAGGAATGATGCTGGATTTTTCTCCGGTTATTGCACTGTTCATCCTTGAGATAATACAAATAATTTTACTTTATATAGTAAATATGTTTTGAAAGGACGAAAGTTTTGGATAAACATGATTTGTTAAAAAGTTATTGTCAGCCTGATGAAAAGCTTTTGTTGGCAAAAGTTTTGGATCAGGCTGATTTAAGTTTAAAAAGACATATTGTTTCATTTACGGACTTTTTGGATCCGTCCATGAGAGGAAAAGCTTTTGAGCTCATCACAAACATAAGGGATCTTAAGGTAAAGGCCTTTGGAGGATATGAAGAAGCGGAGAGAGTCGTTTTTGCTCTTTATCCTGACTATATGGACGACGAGGATATATTTTTTCCCGTTGATGCCGTAAAAATCACTTATAATTCCAAGTTTTCATCCGCACTTTCCCATAGGGATTTCCTTGGATCAATTTTGGGGCTTGGAATAGAAAGGGTAAAAATAGGAGATATTCTTGTGTATGACGGCGAGGCCTACTGTTTTGCCGACAGCTCCATATCTTCATACATAGCTGCTAATCTTGAAAAAGCAGGACGTACAAAGGTTTCGGCAAAGATAACGGACCTTAACCTTGTTAAACTCCCGGAAAAGAGAATAGATGTTAAAAACGTTACCGTATCGTCTTTAAGGGCGGATACGGTTTTTGGCGCTGTTTTCGGAAAATCCAGGAGTGAGACCCAGGACCTCATAAGAGCCGAAAGAGCATCCGTTAACTGGTGTACAGTCAAAAGCGTTTCCGATACTATAAAGGAAGGCGATGTGCTGTCCCTTAAGGGAAGCGGCAGAGGTGTGCTTATGGAGATTGGCGGTACAACTAAAAAGGGCCGTATTGTTATAACTGTCGGCCGATATATTTAGCTATATCTAGCTATATTTAGGAGGGTCTTTATGGAAAATATAGTTGTTGAAACGGGTACATCTCTGTATCCCATATACTTTACTGATGATTTTTGCGGACTTAGGGAAGCTGCGTTAAAATGCGGATATGAAGGCCGAAAACTATGTATCATCTCTGACAGTAATGTTTCGCCTTTATATTTAAAAGCCGTTTCCGAAGTGCTTGGAACGGTATTTTCCGAAGTAAAGGCCTGTACTTTTAAGGCCGGAGAAAAAAGCAAAAATCTTGAAACCATAAGAGAATTTTACGATTTCCTTCTTGAAAACAAGTTTGACAGAAAAAGTGTTATTGCCGGACTTGGAGGCGGAGTAGTCGGTGATATGGCCGGCTTTGCCGCTGCGACTTTTATGAGGGGAATTGATTTTATACAGATACCTACAACTCTGCTTGCACAGGTGGACAGCAGTGTCGGCGGAAAGGTAGGAATAGACTACGGCAGCTTTAAAAATGTAGTCGGAGCATTCTATCAGCCCAGATTTGTGTATATCAATACATCTACGCTCAATACTCTTCCTAAAAGAGAGTTTTCGGCAGGTATGGCTGAGGTAATTAAATACGGCATAATACAGTCCGAGGATTTTTATAACTATCTGTGTGAAAACAAGGAAAAAATCAAGGCCTTTGACACCGATATGCTTAAATATATAATACGCTCATGCTGTGATATGAAAGCCTGCGTTGTGGGAAGAGATGAGCACGACACAGGAGAAAGAGAAATACTCAATTACGGACATACCATAGGCCACGCTGTAGAAGGCCTTAAGGAGTTTGAACTTCTTCATGGAGAGTGTGTTTCCATAGGAATGGCCGCAGTAATGGATATATCGGTAAAAAGAGGATATGTTACAGCCGAAAAGGCTGAGGAAATAAAAGAGCTTCAGAAGTTTTTTGACCTGCCCGTATCGGTATCAGGTCTTGAAGCCGAAGCTGTTTATGAACAGCTTTTCCATGATAAAAAAGTAAATTCGGATAAATTAAAATTTGTTATAGCCGACAGTATAGGCAGCACCATAAGAACATCTGACGTTTCAAAGGATGAGGTAATGAATGCCATAACATCGGTTTTAGAGGGTTGATTATATGATAGTACCAATCATACTGGCTGTTATTCTTTTTATAATAGACCAGGCGACAAAATATATTGCGCTTACAAAACTTAAGCCTCTTGGCAGTGTTACATTCATAGATGGGTTTATGGATTTTACATTTGTGGAAAACAGAGGTGCGGCCTTTGGAATACTTAACGGCAGAGTATGGCTTCTGCTGGTTATTGCGGCCGTAATATGTATCGTAATAATTGCGGCAATGCTTGAAATGCCCAATACAAAGGAATATAAGTGGCTTAAATGGTCTCTTATGCTCATACTTGCGGGAGCCATAGGAAACGTTGCCGACAGACTTTTCAGAGGATACGTTGTAGACTTTTTTGAGTTTACGTTTATAAAATGGCCTGTATTCAATATGGCCGATATTTACGTTGTAATCGGAACGATAGTTATGGCTGTACTTGTTTTGTTTGTGATAAAAGACGATAAGGAAGAAAAAGATGCAGGAAAATGATATGGTTACGTTTGCCGCTGAGGCAGATGACCTTGGAAAAAGAATAGACGTATTTGCCGCGGAAAACTATGAGGAGCTTTCCAGAAGCGGCATAAAAAAGATAATAGATTCGGGAAATGTCCTTGTAAACGGCAAGGCGGTAAAGGCAAACTATAAGCTTAGAAACGGCGACGTAGTTACGCTAATAGTTCCTCAAATTGAGCCTCTGGAGATACTTCCCCAGAACATACCGCTGGATATTTTATATGAAGATGATGATGTCATCGTTATAAATAAGCCCCAGGGAATGGTGGTACATCCGGCGCCGGGACAGATACAAAGAGGTGTTGAGATAGCTACCAGCATAGTCAATAGCCGTCAGTGTATCGTTAATGACCAGATAGGAAACAGTGTGGCCGTAAGAATGGCAATGCTTTATATACTGTCACAGATAGGGGGCGGACTTCGTGAAGCGTTTGATTAAAAATGGATTTGTAGTATCGGATATGGTTGAAATAGACAGGCCCGCCGACGTACTTATTGAAGATGATAAAATCGTTGAAGTAGGCTACGGCATAAACTGCGAAGACGCGGAAATCATAGACGCCTGCGGAATGTTTGTGTACCCCGGCTTTATAGATATGCACTGTACCATATGCGACCCGGGACACGAAAGTGTTGAGGATATAGAGACAGCCTCAACGAGTGCGGCAAAGGGCGGCTTTACAACTATAGTATGTATACCTGATACTGAGCCGGCTGTGGATAACAAAACCGTAGTTGAATACATAATAACGAAAAGCAGGGAGTATTCCCATATTAATATATTCCCCTATGGAAGTATGACCATAGGCTGTAAAGGAGAAAAAGCCTCTGAAATGGGAGAAATGATAAGAGCAGGGGCAGTAGGGATTGCCGACGGAGATTTAACCGTTGAAAATGCCAATCTTATGAGGAATATATTTACATATTCAAAGATGTTTGATGTTCCCGTAATAACCCATTGTGAGGACCGCTCACTTTCGGGCATAGGCGTTATGAATGAAGGAAGAGTATCGACTATACTGGGCCTTAACGGTATGCCAAGGGAAGCAGAGGACGTCGTAGTAGCGAGAAATATAGTGCTGGCTGAGGCAACGGGTGCCAGACTGCATATTGCACACATAAGCACTGAGGGAGCTGTAAGACAGATAAGAGATGCTAAAAAGAGGGGTGTCAATGTGACGTGTGAAACATGCCCCCACTATTTTACTCTTACAGAAGAGGCAGCAATGCAGTATAACACATATGCAAAGGTAATTCCTCCCCTCAGGACAGAAAAGGACACAAAGGCAATAATAGAGGGTATATGCGACGGTACCATAGATGCCATAGCATCGGGACATATGCCCACAAGAATAGAATATAAGCAGAGAGAGTTTGACAGGGCAGCCTACGGCATTTCAGCCTTTGAGACAGCTTTTTCTTTGAGCTATACGGCCCTTGTCAAAACGGGAAAAATAAGCGAATTACAGCTTGCTGAAAAAATGTCGAAAAAACCTGCGGAAATACTGCGCTTTAAGGATAAGGGCGAAATAAAGGCGGGAATGGACGCAGATATTGTAATAATGGAAATAGATAATGAATATGTTATAGAACCTTCGGAATTTTATTCTAAGGCAAAATTTACGCCAGCTAAAGGAAAGAAGGTTTTTGGCAGTACAAAGCATTGTATTGTCGGAGGAAAAACAGTTTTTTGATGAGGTGCGCCGATGTATTTAAAGGAGCTTGACTTGCACGGCTTTAAATCTTTTCCTGAAAAGGTTAAGCTTGAATTTAATAAGGGAATAACTGCCGTTGTCGGTCCTAACGGAAGCGGAAAGAGCAACATATCCGATGCCGTTAAATGGGTATTGGGAGAGCAGAGGGCAAAAAGCCTCAGGGGCGGCAAGATGGAAGACGTAATCTTTGCCGGCACAGCCAACAGGAGACCCGTAGGATTTGCCGAGGTATCCATGACTATTGATAATACCGATAAAAAGATACCTGTGGAATATTCCGAGATAACCATTACAAGAAGAGTGTATAGGTCAGGAGAGAGCGGATACTATATAAACGGTACAGAATGCCGTCTTAAGGACATATACGAGCTTTTTATGGATACCGGAATAGGACGTGACGGTTACAGTATTATAGGCCAGGGCAGAATCGATGAGATACTGAGCAATAAATCGGAAGACAGGAGACAGCTCTTTGAGGAAGCGGCAGGAATAGTCAAATATAAAAACAGAAGAGCCGAAGCAGAGAGCAAGCTTGAAAAAGAGCAGCAGAATCTTGTAAGAATAACTGACATAATAAGCGAGATAGAAAGCAAAATAGGCCCCCTTGAAAAACAGGCTGAAAAGGCGAAAAAATATCTTGAACTTTACGGCCAGATGAAAGAAGCCGACATAAGACTTTTTGTTATAAACGGCCAAAAGATAGAAGAGGGCATTCAGGAAGTGAATAAACTTCTTGAAGATACGGAAGCAAATATAGCCGACGGCGAGGACCTTCTTAAAAGGCTGACCGAAGAATCAGCCGATATAAAAGAAGCTGCAAATCAGCTTGACCTTGAGATTGAAAATCTTAATAGAAAGCTGGCTGAAATAAGCGGTCTTATTGAAAAGAACGACGGTATATGCCTTCTTACCGAAGAACAGATAAGAAATCTAAAAGAATCATTTTCAAGACTTGAGACGGACAAAAACTCAAGAATTGATAAAACAAAAGAAAACCAAGAGAATATTGTGATTTTGACAGAGTCTTTAAATTCCGCAAAAACCGAGATGGAGACAATAAAAGCCGCCATAGCGGAAAAGGAGGAGGCTCTTAATGTTATGCTCAGCGAACAGTCAGAGTATGAGCAGAAGACTGAAAGCTATAAGGCTGAAATGATAGAATGCATAAAGCTTACTGCTGACTTAAAGGGTTCTTTAGAGAGAACCGACGCTGTAATAGAGCAGTTTATTAAAAGAGAAAAACAGCTGGCCGATGAAAAGGAAATTTTCAAGGACAAACTAAGAGAGCGCAGGATAGCATTAAATGCCGCTGAGCTGCGTCTTGAAGAAAACAGCGATGAAATAGAAGAAACAGAAAAAGACATAAGAAAGCTGGAAGGAAAAAAGGACGGATTTTCAAAAATAATATCCGTAATAGAAACGGGTCTTGAGGAGAAAAGCAGAAAGCTGGCTGAAAAGGAATCCAGGCTTAAGGTCCTCAGTGATATGGAAAAGGAGCACGACGGATACTATAAGTCCGTTAAAGCCATTCTGCAGCTAAAAGATAACGGAAATCCCGCATTTAAAGATGTAAGAGGCGCTGTGGCACAGCTTTTTAAAACCGACGAAAAATATGAGACTGCCATAGAAACTGCCTTGGGCGGCTCGATGCAGAGCATAGTTGTAAAAAATGAAAATGACGCTAAGACGGCTGTCAGCTATCTGAAAGAGCATAGACTGGGAAGGGCAACATTTTTACCCGTATCAACGGTTAAGGGAAGAACCCTCGGCGCTGAGAAAGATGCTCTGCTTGCCGAGAAGGGAGTTATAGCTGCGGCAGTTGACCTTGTAAAATATGATAAGGAATTTTCGGGAATAGCAGAAAGCCTGCTTGGAAGGATACTTGTCATAGATACAATGGATAACGCCATATCCTTTGCCGCAAGACACAAACAGAGCTATAGGCTTGTTACCCTTGAAGGAGAGTCTTTTATGCCTGGAGGAGCCATAACCGGAGGAAGCTCAGGCAAAAAGGACGGAGGCGTTTTCGGAAGAAAAAGAGAAATAGATTCACTTAAAACCGAAACCGAAGCGCTTAAGGCCGCCTGCAGTGGACTTACCGCCGAAAGAGACTCCAATATGCGTAAGGCTGAGGAAACAAATGAGCTTATCGAGGAAAAAAAGAATGACCTTAAAGAGCTTGAGTTTGAGAAAATCACAGCAGTCAGCGAAGCAAACGGCATAAAAAAGGAAATATCCGAATATGAAGAAAAAATCAGACTTTCCGGCATAGAGGAAGAACAGCTTTCCGAGCAGAAAAAGACGGCGTACGCAGATAAGGAAAAATCAGCTTCAGAGCTTTCTAAAACACAGAGAAATATACTTGAGCTTCAGGATATGCTCAATAAGTATAAGGAAGATGCCGAAAGCGGAAAGAGCGGAAGAACATCTGCAGCGGAAGAAATAACCGAGCTTAAAATAAAGCTTTCGTCTATATCCGAAAAGAGCAGAGCAAAGGAAGATGACATAAAAAGACTTTCATCCGAGAATGCCGAGCTTGCGGACGAGATAGAAAAAATAGAAAAAGAGAAAAATGATACTCTGCTTATGATAGCTGAAAAAGAAAAGCTGGCTGAAGAAGCGGCAAATATGACCAAAAGCAGCAGAGAAGAAAAAGAAAACTGTGAAAAACAGCTTTCGGATGCTTCGGAAGAACGTAAAAAACAAGCTGCGGTACTCAGCGGGAAAGAAACAGCCATAAATGAATGCAGAGATACTGTGCTAAAATATAAGAATGAACAGGTAAGGCTGGAAGCAAAGGGGGAAAAACTCTTCGAGGAGAAAAAACGCCTTAACGATGATATGTGGGAAAACTATGAGATAACATATCCTGAGGCGCTGAAATATCCTCCTTCTGATGAACCTGTAAATGTACTTATGTCAAGGGCAAGGGAGCTTAAAGCAGGCATAAGAGCACTTGGCTCTGTAAATGTAAATGCCGTTGACGAATATAAGGAAACAAAGGAAAGATATGAATTCCTTTCAAAGCAGAAAAACGATATAATAGATGCAGAAGAAAAACTGAAAAATATAATTAAAGACCTGTCTCAGCTTATGGAAAAGCAGTTCAGGGAAAAATTAGAGATAATATCCGAAAACTTCAGTGAGGTATTCAGGGAGATGTTTGGCGGAGGAAGGGCATATCTTAAAATTCTGGATGAAGATGATGTTCTTGGTTCGGGAATAGATATCATTGCTCAGCCGCCCGGAAAAAATCTTCAGAATATGATGCTTCTTTCAGGTGGAGAAAGGGCTCTCACAGCCATAGCAATACTTTTCTCCATACTTAAGATGAAGCCGTCACCATTCTGTATACTTGACGAGATAGAGGCGGCCCTTGATGATGCAAATGTCCAGAGATTTGGAGATTACCTGCGCAGATTTTCCAAAGGCACGCAGTTTATTGTCATAACCCACAGAAAGGGCACCATGGAAGCGGCTGACGTGCTTTATGGAGTAACGATGCAGGAGCAGGGTGTATCTAAGATAGTTTCCGTTAAATTTGATGAGGCAGTTATAGAATAAGGAGTGTAATTATGGGATTTTTAGATTTTCTTAAAGGAAAGGAATACAGAGAAGAAAGCTCTGACATCAAAGAAGAAAGCATAGAAGAAAGCAGCGAATTAAACGGGGAAGAAACCGTTGAAGAAATAGTTAGAAGCGCTGTAGGAGAAATAGAAGAAGAAACCGAGGAAAAGGTTGAAGAAGATGTCGTTGTTGAAGTAGTTGAAAATGTTACTAAAATTGAAAAAGAAGTAAACGACGACGTTGAAAGAAGTGTTACTGAGAAAAATCAGGAACAGGATAAGGCTGAGCTTTGTGAAGAAAGTGAAGCTGACGAATCAAATGAAGAAGAAACAGCAGAAGAAATAGGAGAAACAGAAGCCGATGCAGTTTCGGAAGAACCCGAAGTAGCCGAGGAAAACGAGGAAGCCGAAGATAATTCCGAAACAGAGGCAGAAGAAAGTGCAGCTGAGCCCCAGGACCATAAAAAAGGATTTTTCGCCAGACTTATGGAAGGTCTTGAAAAGACAAGAAAAAATATTTTTGGCGGAATAGATTCTGTCCTTGGAAGTTTTACAAAGATTGATGATGACCTCTTTGATGAACTTGAGGAAAGCCTTATTATGGCTGACCTTGGAGTTGATACAACTCTTAAAATAATAGAAAACCTCAAAAAGAGAGTAAAGAAGGAAAGAGCGGAAGACCCTTCTCTTATCAAGGGAATGCTTGAAGATGAAATAACAGCTATCCTTGAAGAAGGCGTTGAAGAAGAATTTGAAGTCAAGACACCCTGCGTTATGCTTGTAATAGGTGTAAACGGTGTAGGAAAGACTACAACCATAGGAAAGCTTGCGGCAAACTATAAGGCAGAAGGCAAGAAAGTTCTTCTTGCGGCGGCCGATACTTTCAGGGCAGCAGCCATCGACCAGCTTAAAATATGGGGCGAGCGCTCAGATATAGATGTAATATGCCATGAAGAAAATTCAGACCCGGCGGCTGTTGTTTTTGATGCTGTAAATGCGGCTAAGAGCAGAAAAGCTGATGTCCTTATATGCGATACAGCAGGAAGACTTCATAATAAGAAAAACCTTATGGAAGAGCTTAAAAAGATTGCAAAAGTAATAAACCGTGAATATCCTGAGGCAAACTCCGAAGTATTTTTAGTGCTTGATGCTACAACGGGCCAGAATGCTCTCCAGCAGGCAAAGCTGTTTAATGAAGTGGCTGACATTACTGGACTTGTTCTCACAAAACTTGACGGAACAGCTAAGGGCGGTATAGTTATAGCAATCAAAAATGAACTTAATATTCCGGTAAGATATATCGGTGTCGGAGAAGGAATAGGAGACTTACAGGTATTCAATCCTAAGGAATTTTCCAAGGCGCTTTTTAATAAATAAACCTTTGCTGATTGGGGATAGGGGGATAAATTATGCAGATGGTTTTAACGGTACTGGCTAATGCCATAATCGGGTTTATTGTCGGTTCATGCGGTATATCAGGATTTCTTCTTCCTATGTTTTATGCTGCGCTTACGGATTTTGAAGTTGGAGAATATCTTGCACTTAGCTACTGGGCATTTATCCTTTCTGGACTTATGGCCATGGTAGGCTGCAAGGAAGGTATACAGAGAGAAAAAAAGACCATTTGGTGGCTGTGCGGAGCCAGCGCCATAGGTGCTATTTTCGGAGTAAAGCTTAATTCTTTCATCTCTCCCCAAAATGTTAAACTGATACTTTATGTAGTGGTTCTTTTGGCGGGTATATCCATTATAGTTATGGGCAGAAAGAATAAAAAGGCTAAGGAAGAAAAAAGAAGTCCTCTTCTTGACTCAAGGATATTTATGTTTTTCTTTGGACTTGTTACATCAACGGTATGTGCCATAGGAGGCTCAGCAGGACCCATACTTGTTATGCCTCTGCTTACTGTCCTTGGCATAGAGGTGCACTCAGCCATGGCAGTGGGACTTTTAGCATCGCTTTTTGTTTCAGTGCCTGCCTTTGCAGGATATGTAAGGGGCGTTGATTTAAAAAGCCTTACGATTTATATGATAGCCATATTTATTTCCTATGGAGGATGTGCGCTTTTGGGAAGAATGTTTTCATCAAAGGTGCCTTCAGCTCCCCTTAAAAGGGCTGTAGGAATATTTTCAGTTATAATTGCCATATATATGATATCCACTGTGTTATTGTGAGACATACATAATTAACAGGACTTTTGGCCGGATAAAAATATTTTATCTGGTCGAAAGTCTTTTTTATTTTACTGATTAGTCAAATTTACTATTGATATTTTTGAAAGGGCAGATTTAAATTTAAAATTGATTATTTTTGCTTTGAATGATATGTAAAAAAACGGAATTTGTAACTATTACACAAAGCAATTAATTTTGGTAAAATAACGATGTAAATTAAAAATTGCGAAATCTTTGGTTTTAATTGGAAACGTACATTTTTATGATGACGAACAACACATTTTGATTTTGCTGAATTCATATTAAAGGAGATTCAATTATGCCCAAAACAAGATTTCAAAACGTTATTTTCACAGCTATTATGGCCTTTGTTATGGTTTATGCAATGATATGCTACAATATCGCGCTTAATATCGGCGGTATGAGCAATCAGGTATTTGCAATGGCCTTTGGTGAGTTAAAGATTATGTGGCCTGTAGCCTTTATTCTTGAGCTTTTCATAGTAGATAAACTTGCGCATATCCTTGCTATGAGAATTGTGACACCCGGAGTAGACAAACCCTTATTCATTGTTCTTGCTATATCATCAATGATAGTATGCATTATGTGCCCTGCAATGAGCCTTATAGCTACAATACTTTTCAAAGACACGGCAGAAAGCGGATTTGTGGGAGTATGGTTTCAGACAATTGTTATGAATTTCCCTATGGCCTTCTTCTGGCAGATATTCTATGCAGGACCTTTTGCAAGACTTATACACAGAGTTATTTTTGAAAGAAATACACAGAAAGTCGCTCAGACAGCTAAATAATCAAAACCGGCGAAAAGCCGGTTTTTTTGTTTGCTATATTACAGTATGTTTACAAAAGAGCCTGTGTTTTTAAGATTATATTACATTTTTATGGAAATGTAGATTTTTACGGAAAATTAGTTTATGCTTGAAGAAATAAAGGAGGGATTATTATGAAAAAGACATTTTTTAAGGTTTTTGCCTTTACAGCAGCATTAACATTTACATCAGCGGTAGCTTATGGTGCACAGTGGTACGATGATGCTGTAAATCATTGCAAATCAGCAGGATATATATCTGAAGATTATGATATAAACGGAATGCTGACAAGGGGTGAAATGGCAGAAATGCTCAGTAAAGCGGCAGGACTTACTGACAAAGGTTCAAGTAATCCCTTTACGGATTTATCGGATAAGGAAAGTTACGCTGACGATATAATAATGCTCTATGATGCAGGTATATTTGCAGGAAGCAAAACATCCGACGGCAAACTTAAGGCAGATGCAGAAAGCGTACTCACAAGGGAGCAGGCAGCATCTTTTATAATAAGAGCATACGATTTTGAAGAAAGTTCAAAGGACATAACATTTAAAGATGCGGATAAAATATCTGACTATGCACTTGATGACATAAAAACTCTCGTAAGCGTCGGAGTTTTTTCAGGATATGAAGACAACACCATAAGACCTGACAATAAAGTTTCCAAAACCGAATTTATGACTATGATATATAAAGCGGATACAGCAAACGGTAAAGCTGAAAAGCCCGCTGAAAAAATAGATTTCACAGCGGACAAACAGTCATCAAATCTTAAGGTATCCGTACTCAATACCGAGACTGTAATTCCTACAGATGAACTTAAGCTCAGCTTTACAAGATACAGCAGTGACCCCGGAGCGCTTTATGTATATAATCCTCAAAAGTTCCAGCTTGAGAAAAATGTTAACGGAGAATGGAGCGTTATTGAAAGGGACCACAGTTATATAACTGAAATAGAGTATCAGCTTAAGGCAGACAGCAGCAGTGAGAGAAAGATAATTCTTTCTAATTTCTATGATGGCCTTGAGGACGGAAATTATAGAATAATTTATGAATTCTCAGTAAACGGTGTCGGAATAGAAAAGAGAAAGGAATATGCGGCAGCTGAGTTTAACCTCAAAGCGGCTCCTGAAGAAAGCAAACTTTACGATGAAATAGAAAAATATATGGAAGAGCAGACTATGGAGACTTTTTCAAAGTACTATGAAATAAAAGACTGCATTATTTCCAATTACGAGGAAAATGAAAACGGTACAGAAGCCATCTTCTCATATAAAATAATACATAAGAATTTTGATAAGGACCCCGATACCGTTGACTACATAAAGGAAGCAAAGGAAAGCGGAAATCCCAATTATGAAACATATTACAAAGAGTATCTTGAGCCTAAGGAAATGAATATGTATTTTAAGGCAGTGGTTGATGATAAGGGTAATATAAAGCTGTATACCGATGTTGACCCCACCACAAACACAGACTGGCAGGAAACCAAGATGTCAGATTTTATACTAAAATAAAAATTTTT
>ERZ791934.1253-NODE-1253-length-25788-cov-12.838146_pt1 | contig 25788 bp, 20 predicted proteins | sample MGYA00510125_ERZ791934 | MGnify/ENA primary metagenome ERZ791934 (study PRJEB30046, sample SAMN00993240) | human gut metagenome | study: EMG produced TPA metagenomics assembly of the A metagenome-wide association study of gut microbiota in type 2...
CCCCGTCCGCTGGCCGTACCGGCGGCGTCCTCACCTGCTTAACTAAATCTCCATTCTGAATCATACAGCAATTTGCCGGTACAAAGCGTTCCGTTCTTTAAACCCCATTGTCAAAATGCATAAAAAACCCCCTATAAGAACAATCTTTACCCCCTTATTTGTACAAACCCCCTTTGATATAATAGAACCATAACGAAGAAAAAAGCAGGGTAGAAAAAGGGGAAAGACAGGTGTCAGAAAATGAATGAGACAATTGTTTCAATGGATAGTATCAGTAAAAGCTTTCCGGGAGTTAAAGCGCTCGATCATGTCCATTTTGAGCTTCGTTCCGGTGAAGTTATGGCGCTGCTGGGGGAAAATGGAGCAGGGAAAAGCACGCTGATGAAAATCCTGAGCGGTGTTTATACAAGGGATGAAGGAAGCATGGCTATTTTCGGCAAGGAATACGGCGATCTCAGTCCAAAACAGGCGCAGGAAGTCGGAGTGGCGATTATCCATCAGGAATTAAATATGTGCCGCCACCTCTCGGTAGCGGAGAATATGTTTCTCGGAAGAGAGAAGAAAAAAGGGATCATGCTTTCAAATTCTGAGATGGAGGCGGAAGCGCAGAGAATACTGGATGAGCTGAAAATTGATTTGCGGCCGCAGCAGGTGGTGGGGGATCTTCCCGTATCCATGCAGCAGATGGTAGAGATTGCGAAAGCGCTCTCCACCAACGCCAGGATCCTGATCATGGATGAGCCGACGTCGGCGCTGACAGCCAGGGAGATAGAAGATTTATTCCGGATTATCCGGGATTTGAAATCAAAAGGCTGCGGAATCGTATATATCTCACACAGGCTGGAGGAACTCCAGCACATTGTGGACAGAGTTACCATCATGCGTGACGGACAGTACATCACTTCGATGAATTTTAAAGATGCCACGATGGACGAGATTATCGCCAACATGGTAGGCCGCGAGATAAAAGAAAAGTTCCCGAGAGTGGAATGTGAGAAGGGAAAACTGGTTCTGGAGGTAAAGAATTTAAATGCCGGAAGACAGGTCAGGAACGTGGGATTTTCCCTCTATGAAGGCGAGATTGTCGGCTTTGCCGGACTGATGGGCGCCGGGCGGACCGAGACGACAAGAGCGATATTCGGCGTGGATCAAAAGGAAAGCGGCGTGATAGTGCTGGACGGTAAAGAAGTATCGATTAATAAACCGGAGGATGCAATCAAGGCAGGAATCGTGCTGGCGCCGGAGGACAGAAAGAAAGACGGGCTGTGTACAAAGCTGAGTATCCGCCACAATATTGCTCTCCCGAATCTGGATTTGCTTTGTAATAAACTGGGCGTTGTCAGCAGCCAAAAGGAGCATGAGATGTGCGATCGCGTCGTGGAGAACCTGAAGGTTAAGACGCCTACGGTGGAAGTGGAGGCCGGTAATCTCTCAGGCGGAAACCAGCAGAAGGTCGTTGTGGGAAAATGGCTGGCACGTAACTCCAGGGTCGTTATTTTCGACGAGCCGACCAGAGGAATCGATGTGGCTGCCAAAGTAGAAATCTATAACCTGATGAATGAATTAAAGCAGCAGGGGATCGCAGTTATGTTCGTTTCATCTGAAATGCCGGAGGTTATGGGAATTGCTGACCGGATTATCGTTATGTGCGACGGCCGCATTACCGGAGAGCTGGCAGCGGAAGAAGCAACACAGAATCAGATATTGACACTGGCAACGCAGTTTGAGAAAAAGATTGCCAGCGGTGAGTGATAAGGGGGAGAAAAATGAATCAGACAAAACAAAATCCGGTGAAGAGAATACTGGGTGTCCGCGGAATGCGCGGGGCATTGACGGCATTTGCCGGACTAATCGTAATCTATATTGCATTCGGTATTATTAACCCGACCGTATTTTCAGGACAGAACGTGATGAACCTTCTGCGTTCCATGTCTAAATACCTGATTATCGGTATCGGCCAGAGCTACATATTGATTACAGGAAATATCGACCTTTCCATCGGTTCCGTGGTCGGCATGAGCGCAATGATCTCGGCGACGCTGATGACCCACGGCGTGACCCCGGCGGTAGCCATTCTGATCACCCTTGCCTGCTGCCTGGTAATCGGCGTTATCAACGGTATTCTGGTCGGTAAATTCCAGCTTCCTCCGTTTATCGCAACGCTGGGAACCATGTTCGTAGCCAGAGGCGTGGCATATATGGTTAACGGCAACAGAAACACGGACGCTATCAGCTCCGGTATCGGCAAGGAAGCGGCAGATAAATTCCAGAATTTCTTCTACTATGGAAAGACGGCGGGCGTATACAATACGTTCTGGATAGCAATCGTCTTATTTATTATCTTTTTCTTCCTGCTCTCCAAGACGAGAACAGGGCGTCATATTTACGCGGTCGGCTCAAACGTTGAAGCGGCAAAGCTTTCCGGTGTAAGCGTCGTGGCAACGATTACAAAAACATATCTTGTCAGCGCGTTCTGTTCCTTCGTGGTTGGCTTAATCCTCTGCGGCCAGGCTAACATGGGGAATATGGAAGCAGGAAACATGTACGAAATGTATGCGGTTGCGGCAGGCGTTATCGGCGGTATCTCCCCTCTGGGCGGCACCGGAATCCTTCTCGGCACGCTGGCGGGAGCTTCCGTATGGCAGACACTGGAAAACGGACTGAACATGATTGGCGTACAGGTTGGTATTCAGCGCCTTGTCATTGGTATCATCGTGGTATTCGCCGTACTTCTGGATGTGGTATTCCGAAAAGGACTCTTTAAGAAAAAACGCACCAGCTAAACGGCTGGATTTGAAAAAGCCAGGCAGAAGTAACAGTTTATGATATCTGAACGGTTACAGGCAGAAGGTATTGAATTAGCCGCCGTTACAGGCGCTAAGATAAAATGAAAAATGCGGTTAAAAGGCCCGGAAGGTCCGGGCTGAGGGGACTGCAAAAAAGGAGGAAGTTACATGAAAAAAATGAAGAAGCTCGCGGCTCTTTTCTGTGCATCCTGTATGGTTGTCACGGCACTGGCAGGCTGCGGCAAAAAGGAAACTTCACAGACAGCAGAAACTGGAAGTGCAGCCACGACGGAGAAGGCGGCAGAGTCAGGTTCGGGAGAACTCATCGCACTGATTACGATGGACTCTATCGACCAGCACTGGGTAACCCTGAATGAGGGCGCGCAGAAGGCGGCAAAGGAACTGGGCGTAACAGTTCAGTTTATGGCTCCCAATACAAAGGACGACGCACAGCAGATCGAGTGTGTAAACAACGCCGTATCGGCAGGAGCAAAGGCAATTATCGTAGCGGCAAACGGTCCGGATGCCATTTCCTCCGCTCTGAAGGAAGCAGCATCGTCAGGCGTGAAAATTGTCTATGTTGACTCACCGGCCAATGTAGAGGCTGAGGCAACATTCTCCACCGATAACAAAGCTGCCGGAAAGACGGCAGGCGAAGAGATGTTAAAAGCTCTTGAAGCAGCAGGCGTAACCTCCGGTTCCATCGGTGTAATCAATGTAAACGCGGCAACTGATTCCTGCGTCATGCGTGAAGAGGGATTCCGTTCCGCATTTGAGGGAAAAGGCTATACCATCCTTGAAACACAGTACGGCGAGGGCGATGCGGCCAAATCCCAGAGCATCGCAGAAAACTATATCACCCAGGGCGTAGTCGGCATCTTCGGCTGTAACGAAGGTTCCACAACAGGAGCGGGAAATGCCATCAAAGCTTCCGGAAAAGAAGGCATCATCGGCGTGGGCTTCGATAAATCCGATGCCATCATGGGCTTAATCGACGACGGATATTTACTCTGCACAATGGCACAGAACCCGGACGTTATGGGATATGAAGGCGTTAAAGCAGCGGTAGCGGCTATAGGCGGCGAGAGCCTTGGCGGAAAAGTAACTGATACAGGCGTATCCGTGCTGACGGCGGGAGCAGCAGGTGCAGCGGCAGCAGCTCCGGCGAAAGCAAGCAAGGAGTGGAAAATCGCTCTGATCACAATGGATTCCATCGACCAGCACTGGGTAACCCTGAATGAAGGCGCACAGGCTAAGGCGGCAGAACTCGGCGTTACCGTTACATTCATGTCCCCGAACACCAAGGACGACGCACAGCAGATTGAGTGTGTGAACAACGCTGTGGCAGGCGGTTACAACGCAATCATGGTTGCGGCAAACGGCCCGGATGCCATCTCCTCTGCATTAAAAGAGGCTGAGGCAGCAGGCGTGAAAATTGTCTATGTTGACTCACCGGCCAATGTAGAGGCTGAGGCAACATTCTCCACCGATAACAAAGCTGCCGGAAAGACGGCAGGCGAAGAGATGTTAAAAGCTCTTGAAGCAGCAGGCGTAACCTCCGGTTCCATCGGTGTAATCAATGTAAACGCGGCAACTGATTCCTGCGTCATGCGTGAAGAGGGATTCCGCTCCGCATTTGAAGGAAAAGGCTACACCATCCTTGAAACACAGTACGGCGAAGGTGATGCGGCCAAATCCCAGAGTATCGCGGAAAACTATATCACCCAGGGCGTAGTCGGTATCTTCGGCTGTAACGAAGGTTCCACAACAGGAGCGGGAAATGCCATTAAGGCGGCAGGAAAAGACGGAATTATCGGAGTAGGTTTTGATAAATCCGATGCCATACTCGGCTTAATCGACGACGGATATTTACTTTGCACAATGGCACAGAATCCAGACGTAATGGGTTCCATGGGTGTAGAGGCCTGTGTACAGGCGCTTGAAGGAAATTCCCTCGGCGGCGAGGTTAAGGATACAGGTGTTTCCGTACTTAAAAAATAACAGTACACAACCGTGTGAACAGTAATAATAAAACGCCGGACCTCAGGCTCGGCGTTTTTGTTGAATTGTAATATCGTACATGATATGATTAAAAAAAGGAGGGGTTAACGATGAAACGCAGTGAGATTAATGCAGCATTAAAAGAGATGGAAGAAATGGTGAAGGAGTACCGCTTTGCAGTTCCGCCTTTCTGCAGCTTCACACCGCAGGAGTGGGAGGAGAAGGGACATGATTACGATGAAATCCGTGACAACATGCTGGGATGGGATATCACGGATTACGGCCTGGGGAATTTTGAAAAGACAGGCTTTTCTTTGATTACCATCCGCAACGGAAACCTGAAAATGAACGGCAAATATACAAAGACCTATGCAGAGAAGCTGCTGTATATCAGGGACGGGCAGTATTCTCCGATGCATTTCCACTGGTCTAAGATGGAAGATATCATTAACAGGGGCGGCGGCAATGTTCTGATCCGCGTCTATAATTCGACACCGGAAGAAGATCTGGACAAAATGAATGACGTCCATGTGCATATTGACGGCAGAGAGCTTGTGGTTCCGGCCGGTACGCAGGTGCGCCTGACTCCGGGGGAGAGCATCACGATTTATCCTTATATGTATCACGATTTTGAAGTGGAAAAAGGAACGGGGGCTGTCCTTCTGGGAGAGGTAAGCCAGTGCAACGATGATAATACGGATAACCGTTTTTATGAGGAGATGGGCCGTTTCCCGAAAATCGAAGAGGACGAAGCTCCCTACCGTCTGCTCTGCACGGAATATCCGGCAGCAAAATAACAGGGGAAGGAATAGCTGAATGGCTGACAAGAAGGAATTGCTGCGCTTCTGCGGCAGCCTGGAACAGGCGGCAGGGGTGCGCCGGATTGAATACCAGGATGGAAGAGCCTCCGGACTCAGGTGCGCCCTGGTACAGAACGGGCCGCTGGAGTTTTTGCTGATGCTTGATAAATGTCTGGATCCGGCCTGGATCCGTTATAAAGGGCTTAATATGAGCTTTCTGTCAAAACCGGGGCTTCAGGGGAGGAATCCCTATGATACGGCAGGCAGGGAGGCGGTACGTTCCATTATGGGCGGAGCAATGTTTACCTGCGGCCTGGATCATGTCCATGGGTACAGGACGGTTGGCGGGGTGGAGTATCCGACGCATGGAAGAATCAGGACAACTCCCGCTGAAAAGATTGGCATGGATTCATTTTTTGACGGGGATCAATACAGAATCCGCGTGACGGGTGAGATGCGTCAGGCTGAAATTTTTGGGGAAAACATGATCCTCAGAAGGACGGTGGAGACGGTATATGGCTCCAATGAGATTCTGTTTCATGATGAGATTGAAAATCAGGGCTTTAAACCGGAGCCTTTATGCTTTTTATATCACTGCAATGCCGGCTATCCTTTTCTGACGCCGGAAAGCAGACTGATTCTCCCGGAAGTTTCCTGTATTCCGAGAGACGGGGAAGCGCAAAAAGGAATGGCCGGCCGGCTTTCCATGGGACAGGCGGAGGACGGACAGGCGGAGCAGGTGTTCCAGTACAGTCTGGCGTCGGATCGTGAAGGCAATACATTCGGAGCATTTGTAAATGATGACAGGGAGCTGGCTTTATGTATCAGATGGAACGTTAAGAAGATTCCGCTTATGGCTCAGTGGAAGAGCTGCGCTTCCGGCGACTATGCAATGGCGCTCGAGCCGGCCAACTGCGGATTTGACGGAAGGGCGGGCAGAACCAGGCTGCTGGCTCCTTTTGAAAAGCATATTAATGAGATACGTTTCTGTATCGCCGAAGGAAGCCGGGAGATTGAGGCGCTTGAGGAAGAGTGCAGAAATTTGATGAGTGAACAAGATTACGGGACGGATGGGGGAATATCATGTATGATGTAACGGCAATTGGAGAACTTTTAATCGATTTTGCGGCGCTTTCTTCAGATTCGGCAGGATACCCGACGATGAAGGCCAATCCGGGCGGGGCGCCGGGGAATTTTCTGGCGGCGCTGAATGCTTACGGTGCAAGGACCGCATTTTTGGGAAAAGTTGGCGGCGATGCATTCGGAACGCTTCTTGTACGGACTCTTGCCGATGCGGGAGTTGAGACAAAGGGAATCGTGACGGATGATACCGTGTTCACCACTCTGGCTTTCGTCACTTTCAGCCCTGAAGGGGACCGCTCCTTCAGCTTTGCAAGGAAACCGGGGGCTGATACCAGGCTTTTATTCGGAGAGCTGGATTTAAGCCTGATTGATGGAGCCAGGGTCTTTCATTTCGGTACGCTGAGTCTGACGGATGAACCGGTCCGTACGACGACGCAGAAGGCAGTCGCCTATGCACGGGAAAAGGGAAAGATGATTACATTTGACCCTAATCTGCGGCCCCCTCTCTGGAAATCCCGGGAGGAAGCCAGAGAACAGATACTGTGGGGACTGTCCAGGGCGGATGTGGTTAAAATAAGCGATGATGAAGTCGAATTCTTATGGGGAATCACAGATGAAACAGAGGCTGCCGGCAAGCTGCTCAATGAATATGGTGTCAGGCTGGCAATGATTACGCTGGGGCCTAAGGGGGCGTATCTGGCCAACAGAAACGGCGGGGCGCGGGCAGTATGCCCGCCTGTGAAACCGATCGATACAACCGGTGCAGGCGATATTTTCGGAGGAAGCGCCGTGGCGCGTCTTCTGAAAACTGGGAAAGAGCCTGACTGCCTGACGGTGGAAGAGCTGGCGGCTATTGCGGCGTTTGCATCCACCGCGGCCAGTCTTTCAACCCAGGTGACGGGAGGAATTCCCAGTATCCCGTCTGAGGAGGCGGTTCTTATGCATCTTTGCACCGGTAATGCATAGGCGTACCAGTGCAGCGCTGTGTAAATTCCTGTGATATAGCACCATCTATCTGCGCCAGGTACACGCCCGCGAAGCCAGCCGTATGCGTATGGCAGCAGGAACAGATATGGGGAGGGGCCAAGTATGATAAGAGTAATTATAGCGGACGATGAGAAGCTGATCTGCCGGCTTGTTCAGGCCCTGGCCGATTGGGACTCACTGGGAATGGAGGTGGCAGGCACTGCGGAAAACGGCCTGGAGGCTCTTCAGCTGGTGGAGGCTCTGGAGCCTGATATTCTGATCACGGATATCAGGATGCCGGGATGCGACGGCCTTGAATTGATCCGGCGGGCCAAGGAACTGAGACCGCAGCTTGAAGTTGTGATTATCAGCGGTTATGCTCATTTTGAATATGCACAGAGCGCGATCCAGTTTGGTGTAGGCAATTATTTACTGAAACCGATTAAAAAAGAAGAGCTGATGGATACGCTCCGGAAGATGAAGGAGCGCTGTGAGGCCCGGTTTGATAAAGAGGAAGGGATGGCGCAGCGCCATCAGAACAGCCAGAAGGATCTGAGACGCCTCCGCAGCAGCCTTGTAAAAGACCTGTTGTCGCCCAATCCCCCGGAATTGACGGAGGAAATACTTCACGATACATACCATTTTCAGATACAGGGAGACGCCTATCAGGTTTTTCTGCTGAAAATAGACTGTGATGTGAGGAAGGTCGGCGGCTCTCCCTATGAGCTTTTGCGGGAGAAGGCGAGGGAGATATTTGAAAACGGGCTGTCGGAGGTTTGCCCCGAATACCATCTTTACTTTCAGGATTATACGGGCTACGGCATTTTAAATTATGAATCGTCTAAAAGGGGAGAAGTGAGAAGGCACCTGAGAGAATGCCTGAACCTGCTGGACGCCAAAAAGAACCTGTACGGGCCTGTAGAATTTACACTTTCTCTGGGAACGGCGGTGAGAGAATGCGGCCGTCTTGTTACTTCGCTTGAGGAAGCCAGAGGCGCGGTGCTGGAACGCCTTGTGGAGGGACCGGGGCGGCTTCTGGAGGCCACTCCCGTAGGTTCGGGAATAGAGAAGCAGAATCTTCTGGATAAATATGTAAAGGCGACGGAACATGCCATTGAAACCTTCAGTCTGGAGGAGGCAGCCTCAGCCTGCATGATGCTCAGGCAATCGGCCATTGAAACCCACGGGATCTGTGGCAGGGAGATTTATGAGCTGGCGCTTGCGGCGGGCCACCTTTTTATCGCCAGATGTGCCGTCGGAAACGTGGAAGGAATGAAACAGGATTTTGAATACCGCTGCCGCCAGTGCTGCCGGGTGGAGGAACTGTTCGCACAGCTTCAGGAGCTTCAGGAGCTTTTGCTGCGTGAGACCGGGGAGCTGAGAAAAAGCGAGGCGGGCCGTCCCGTCAGACTGGCAAAACAATACGTAATGCAGCATTTTCATGAGCCGATTACCCTGGAAGACGTCTGCGAGGCGGCCGGTTTCAGCGTCAGTTATTTCAGCGTTCTCTTCAAAAAAGAGACAGGGGAAGGATTTGCTAAATATCTGACACGCGTCAGGATGGATGAGGCAAAACGGCTGCTGAGGGAGACAAATCTTCCGGTCGCGGAAGTTTGTGAGAGAGTAGGGTACAGCGACCGCAAGCATTTTACCCATACATTCCACAAAACGGCCGGTTTAAACCCTGCGGAGTACAGAAAGCTGTACGGATAGCCGGACTGCAGTAAATCAGACAGAGGAGGGAACAGGATTTGGATAGGAAGAACACAGAGTATCTGTCACACAGAGTTTTTTTGCTGTCTGCAGCGGCTGCGCTGCTGATTCTGTTTTTACTTCTTTTCTGCCTGAAGATGATTATCTTCGAGGAGGGCAGTCTTTGGCCGTTTTTCCTGGGACTTACGGCCTTTCTCGGGATAATCGGAGCCTCTTTTTACTTTGTGGTGAAGCCGTATCTGCGGTTTGAGAAAATGATGCGGCTGTTTACGGACGGCTATACGACGATGGAAATTTCGGCTCTGTATGACGTGACCCCTACCCCGGCCGGATACCGCCTGCTTGAGCGTATGAATGATATGATGGATTCTTCTGAGCTGCTGAAGCTGAACAAACGGCAGGCACAGTACCTGGCGCTGCAAAATCAGATTAACCCCCATTTTCTTTATAACACGCTTGAGAGTATCCGGAGTGAAGCGCTGATTGCAGGACTGGGCAGTGTGGCGGAGATGACCGAGGCCCTTGCCACATTTTTCCGTTATACAATCAGCAAGGTCGAAAATCTGGTGTCGGTGGAGGAAGAAATCCAGAACTGTGAAACATATTTCAGAATCCAGCAGTACCGGTTCGGAACACGCCTGAGCCTTTCGATAGAGTGCGATCCCGACGACAGAGACGAGATATACTGCTGCCGCCTACCTAAGCTTACGATGCAGCCAATCCTGGAAAACAGTATTATCCACGGTACGGAGTGTAAAATCGGAAGCGGGCACCTCACCATCCGGCTGGAGCGCAGCGGCAAGCGGCTGCTGATCCGCATCTCAGATGACGGGGTCGGAATGGACGAGGCATCGCTGGCCAGGATGAATGAGAGGCTGGAGAAGAGCGGCAGGGCCTTTGCCTCACAGAATACGGAAACCAAGGGAGGGATTGCCCTTGTAAATGTTAATAACAGAATTCATCTTCTGTTTGGCGAAGAATACGGACTCCATGTATTTTCCATGCCCGGAATAGGTACGGATGTGGAAATTTCTCTTCCCGCAATTACAAGCGACAGGGACATCAAAAATAAAGAGGCATTAAAATGAGAGAAGAAACATTGAGAATGGAACGTGTCACTTACCGGGAACAGGGAGTAACCCAGCTGGAGAATTTCAGCATGTCTATCTGGGCCGGTGAGATTATGGGACTTATGCCTGTGAACCGTCATGGAATCTCCGCTCTCATCAAACTTCTCAGACAGAATCTGCCGCTTCATTACGGGTACGTTTATTACCATGAAAAGCCGGTGAACCACTGGCGGTATTCCGACTCATCGATGAACAGGATCAGCGTAATTCAGAACAAAAGCTGTCTGGCGGAGGGGCTGACGGTGGCCGACAATATCTTTGTGCTGCGCCCCGGCTTCCGGAAACGCCTGATGCAGCCGAAAATCCTCCGGCAGCAGCTTCTGCCGTTTCTGGAGGATATAGAGATGGACATTGACGCCGATGCCTGTATCGAGGAGCTGTCCCCCTTTGAGCGTTTTGTCGTGGAGCTTTTAAAGGCGGTTGTGGCAGGAAATTACCTTGTTGTCCTGGATGATATCAGCTCCTTTCTCAGTGATATGGAGCTGCAGAAGCTTCACCGGATTCTCCGTCATTATGCAGACAAGGGAATGGCGTTTCTTTATATTGCGCCTCACTATGAAGAGGTAAAGCAGATATGCGACCGTACGGCGGTGATGAAGGATGGACAGATAATCAAATACTTTCTTTTATCGGAGCATGTGCCCGACACTTATATGTACCGCTGGTCCGAGGGTTTTGACAGACGCGTCAGCGAACAGATTGCCAAAAAAGCGGGGAAACCGCTGAAACAGGAGACAGCTTTTCTGGCTGAGGATTTATGCTTCGGAGAGGTGAAGCATTTGAGCTTTAGTGTAGCGCCGGGGGAATGTCTTGTCCTTCAGGATTTAGATAACCGTTTCCTTCCGGATCTGCTGATGGTGCTGTCAGGGGAAAAAAAGGCGGAGCAGGGACATATCAGGATAGGAGATGTGGAGTTCAGGCAGAAACCGGACCGCAGAATTGCCATAATCCAGGAGGTGCCGGTGCAGACAATGCTGTTCTCCAATTTAAGCTATCTGGATAACCTCTGCTTTACACTCGACCACCGCTTTCATGACGTATGGCTCACGAATAAGATAAAAAAAAGCCTGCGGCAGGAATATGCGGAACTCCTCGGTGAAGAAGTCTTTGACCTGAGAGTGGAGGAGCTGTCACACAAACAAAAGTATGATCTGATCTATATGAGAATTCTTGTGCAGAATCCTAAAGTCGTTTTCTGCGTACAGCCGTTTAAAAGAGCGGAGGTCTCAATCCGCATCCATGTTTGGGAACTTCTGGAACGGTTTCTGGATAAAGGGATAGCCGTGGTGATACTGGCGGTTAACCTTGCCGATTCCCTGGCTCTCGCCGACCGGCTGATCCGGGTGGGAAAAGGAAGAAAGAGGGAAGAGTACGGCAGAAACGAGTTCGGGAACCTTCAGGTGGAAGCGCCTTGGCTCTATCTGTACCAGGAAAAGGAAGAGGAATAACAGAAATCTACCATGATTTTTTCAAGTAAATAAGTGATTGGTACAGGCGGCAAAATATTCTTTGCCGCCTTTTTTCTATTATAAGTTTGAGAATTCATGCCCTCCACCGGTTCAGAAACAAATATCCCAATTTATAGTAACAATTGAAATAATAATTTACGGGAACTTTACATCAACGTTACAATTTGGTATAGTAATTTGACATAATTAATTTATTGAAAGGAAGGTTTAGGCAATGTCGGAATTCCTGGATGTTCTGCGTACGGAAAAAAAGTACACGGTTTCCCCTCTCACGGCAGGCCAGATAACGGCCAGGCTGTCATATTTGCTTCCGCTCGATGGAAACTGTGAAAATGCCAAACCATATATTGTTAAATCATTATATTTTGATTCATTGTACAATAGGGACTATATGGAAAAGGGCAGCGGATTAGAATTCAGAAAGAAAATCCGCCTGAGGAGCTATGGGGACGGCGGTATCGTAAAGCTGGAATGGAAGCGGAAGCAGGGCTCCAAACAGAGAAAGCAGAGTCTGCTTCTTTCAAAGACGGATGCAGAAAAGCTGATAAGGGGAGATTACCGGTGTCTGCTGGACTATGACGGGGATCTTCCAAAGCAGTTTTACGCGATGATGACGGAGGAGGTCTACCGGCCCAAATGCATTGTCAAGTACAGCAGGCTGGCATTTACGGTTCCGACCAATGATATCAGGATTACATTGGACAGCGGCGTATCGGCGCAGGAAGGGCAGTTTAACCTGTTTCAGGATTCCGTGTCATATTACCCGGTCACGGAACCGGGACGGATTACACTGGAAGTGAAATATAATCATTTCCTGCTTGATTATATCAGAACGGCGCTTTCATCTTTCGAGCTGACGGAGACGGCAAGCAGCAAATATACGGCATCGAGATATTTTGGATTAGGAGGAACTATGTCATGAATGAGGATCTTTTATATTACATAACAAACCATGCGGGCAGCCTGAGTGTGCAGGAGCTTCTGATTAATTTTTTCAGCGCTCTGGTGATAGGTTTTATTATATTTTTGTCATACCGTTTTTCACACTCGGGAGCTGTTTATAACGGCCGCTTTAATGTATCGCTTTGGATGCTTACCATTGTCACAACGATGGTAATGTGTGTAATCGGCAATAATGTGGCGCTGTCACTTGGCATGGTCGGCGCTTTGTCGATTGTGAGGTTCCGTACGGCGATTAAAGATGCCAGGGATGCAGCCTATATTTTCTGGTGTATCGCAGTGGGAATCTGCTGCGGAATTTCTGATTTTGTTACGGCATCCATCGGAAGCGTTACCATATTCCTGCTTATGCTGGCAATCGGCGGAGTGCGCGCCAATACGAGATATCTGCTCATTGTCCGCGGCCTTGGGGGATTATCGGAAGAAGTTGAGACCTCCATTCAGGAACCGTTAAAAGGAAAGGCCCGCCTCTGTGTTAAGAACCAGGGAAGGGACATGGTGGAATATATCTATGAACTGTCGGAGAAGCAGGTGCAGGTCTGGCAGAATGAAAAGCTGAGCCGGAAGCTTCTGGAACTGGAAAAGGTGACGGAAGTGAATCTTGTGGGACAGAATGATGAGATTTCGTCATAAGGCAAAGGATGAGCCGGATGAAAAAAGACAGGGAAAAAGAAAGAGTGATTTAAAATGGGCGCAAAATGGAAAGCGGCGACTGCCATAATTCTGTTCGGGATATCGGTTTGTGCTGTGTTCGGTTTCTGGAAATACCAGGAGGTCGATAAAAAGGAAGACCGGATTTGGCATCATGAGCTGGCAGCAGGCGCGGATCCGACGCTGGGCAGTGATACAATTCCTGAGGATTATATGGTGGACGAAAGCTTCACCTCACACCTGCCCCTTGTTATCATCGATACGGGTGGAGAGGAGATTGTGAATTATAAATATTTTGACAGTGAATCACAATCATTCCGGTATACGGATGGAGTTGATCCCTATGTGAAAATGCAAATTTCTTTAATAGACAACGAGAATATGGTTAACCATCTGGGTGACGTCCCGTCGGAAGTGTCTTATGGAAAAATGAAAATACGGGGGAATACATCCTCTTCACAAACCTATCCAAAAAAACAGTACCTGATAAAACTACTGACAGAGGATGAAGAACCCAATATAGTGGGGATGCTGGGAATGACGGCTTCGGATACCTGGATACTTAACGGAACACAGTTAGATAAAAGTTATTTGAGAAACTATATTTCAATGAATACGGCGGGTGAAATCTCAGCATATACACCTGATATACGGTTCTGTGAGATGGTATTAAAAAAAGGGTGATAAGTATGAATATATGGGCCTGTACGGACTGTATGAGAAAATCGAACGAGGTGAGGGACGTCTTGAACTGGATAAAAATTCGGGATATCTCCTGCTCAGGGACCGCCTGGATCCGGACGTTCTTCACATGCCGGTCTGGTCGACTGAGCATAAAAACAAGTATAACTGGATTAATTGGATTAATTTGGAATATCCGTCATCTGAACGGATAACACAACAGCAATGGTCATCTATTCAAAATGATATCAGGAAAGTCGAAGATTGTCTGTATTCCAGCGATAGAAATCAGTTTTTGGAGTACAGAAGTCTGCTTGATATAGATTCCTTTGTGGATTACTTTATAATAAACGAGTTTTTCACTAATTATGACGCCGGTTGGAATTCAACGTTCTTGTATAAAGACCGGGACGGGAAAATACATATCGGGCCTTTTTGGGATTTCGACGGGGCTATGGATAATTACCCAAAAGAACTGCTGAAGGCAGATGAAATTGTTTTACAGGATGCGCCCTGGTTCGACAAGCTGGTTACGGATCAATACTTTGTAAAAAAACTGACTGCACGGTATGAGGAGCTTAGAAAATCTATACTTAGCAGGAGTACAATTGAAAGCCGGATAGATGCTGCCGCCAGATTTATCGAGAAACCTGCAGAGAGAGACATCAGCCGATGGTCCAAAGAGTATCACAATCCCATGCCTCTTATCGAAGAAAAAGCGACTGGACTTGAGATTGACAGGAACAGAGGAACATGGGAGGATGAACTGCAAAGAGTTAAAGATACAATCAGGCAGCATGGGAATTTTCTGGATCATAATATTACGGATTTATATTATTTTGTTGAGGAAGAAAAGAACAATACTCTCAACACGTTACTGGGAAGCTATTTCATCATCGCATTTTTTGTGTCAATTATTCTGGTCCAGAGAGCAAGGGAAGGTCTTCGATAGAAGGTGGTAAAGATGGGAAAAAAGATTAAGATAGCAAAGCAGGAGAAGAAGGGAACAAAAGAAAAAGTATGGATTGTGATAGCCCTTATCAGCATGGCTGTCTATATAGGCTGGCGTCTTTTCTTCACAATTCCGGATCACAATGTTTATGGATGGCTTGCCACAATCTGCGGTATCTGCCTGGCAGTCTCAGAGACGATTTCCATGCTGGAGGGTACCGAGCATTTTGCCAGACTGGGAAAAAAATCAGAACCGGATATGCCGGTTGTGCCTTTCAGCTGGTATCCCGATGTGGATATTTTGATTGCAACGCATAATGAGGAGACGGAGCTTCTTTATAAAACAGTGAACGGCTGCCGCCATATGGATTATCCGGACAAAAGTAAGGTGCATATTTATATTTGCGACGACGGAAACCGCCCCGAAATGGCGGAGCTGGCGAAAAAAATGCGGGTGGGATATTTCGGCCTGGCGGACAATAAAGAGGCAAAGGCCGGCAATCTAAACCACGCCATTGGCAAAACTACATCGCCCTGGATTGTTACATTTGATTCGGATATGATACCGACCCACAATTTTTTAATGGAGACAGTCCCCTATATTTTCCTTCCCCGTATGAAAAAAAAGAAAGACGGTTCCTGGGAGGAACGTACAGAGGAGGAGAAGAATGAAAAGTACAAGATCGGTTTTATACAGACTCCCCAGAGCTTTTATAATCCCGATATGTTCCAGTACAATTTCTTCAGCGAATCGAGAATCCCCAATGAACAGGACTTCTTCTTCCGCGAGATCAATGTGGGACGGAACAATGCGAACGCCCCTATTTATGCAGGCTCCAATACACTGATATCCAGGGAGGCCCTGGAAGCGGTGGGCGGTATCGCAACCGGGACAATTACGGAAGACTTCGAGACAGGAATTAAGATACAGGCAAAGGGATACAGCTGTTATGCGGTAGACAAGACATTGGCCCACGGACTGGCGCCCACCGATATTGATAATCTGATTAAGCAGCGCGTGCGCTGGGGCCGCGGATGCATTACCTCACTGCGCCGCACGAATCTGCTGTTTAATCCCCATATAAAACTGAATGCCAAAATCAGCTATCTGGCATGCTGGATGTACTGGTGGACCTTTTTCAGAAGGTTTATTTATATTGTTTCACCTATATTATTCATATTGTTTGGCATTCCGGTCGTTATCTGCAGTCTGAAAGAATTGATTTTTATCTGGCTGCCCTCCTATGTCCTGTATAACCAGGCGCTGAAGGTGACATCAGGAGCAATCAGGAATAAGCGGTGGAGCAATACTGTGGATACGGTTATTTTTCCCTATATGATAATCCCGGTTCTGCTGGAAACTCTGTTCATCCGGCAAAAAAAATTCAATGTCACCAGCAAGAGGCGCGATATCGTCAGAAGGTCAGATATCATGCTGGCAATTCCGCAGATGATTCTGCTGGTATTTGACGCGGTGGCGCTGGTTATGGCAGTGGCCGGCGCGCTGCGGACACAAAACTACGGGGCGGCCGTTATTATCTATTGGCTTGTTCTAAACGCCCAGCATCTGATTATGGCACTGTTTTTCATGTCCGGGCGCCGTAATCTGCGGACTACGGACCGCTTTTATGCCGAGGTTCCGGTCGAGATTTCATATCAGGGAAAACAATATTACGGACTGACCTGCGATTTTTCCGAGACAGGACTTGCGGTGCTGTGTGATAAATCCATCTACATGCCCCATGGGGAAGAGCAGATGAGCATAAAAATCAAAACGGATCGATATAAAGCCAAACTGGATGCAAAATGCGTCCATGTGCAGAAGAAGGGGGATAAATGGAAGTACGGAATCCAAATTACCGGCATGGATGGAACGGATAAGGACGAATACTTCCAGATTCTGTATGACCGCGATCACAGTCTGGCAAAGACGATGAGTCCGTCGGTGAGCATGATTGATGATATATTCCTGAATGTCCAGAGACGTTCCGCACACACAAAAAATTCAAAACGCCAGCTTCCGAGGATTGAACTGAACCGGACGATGGAGACTGCGGACGGGAAAAGCATCCGGGTGCTTAACTGCAATTATGAATATCTCCTGGTTGAAGCTTCGGGAGAGCTTCCGGATAAGATGGAGCTTCGGATTCCGGGTACGGAAACAGTAATGAAATGTGTAAAGACAGGCCAAAAGGCCGGACTGTATTATCTGGATAACTGGAAAGAACTGCTTTTTTGCGATGCGTTTGAACAGTTATTTGCCCTGTCAGAAGCAAAAGAAAATAAAGTTAGTTGAAAGAGGTAAACAATTTTGGTTTTCTCCAGTATTGCATTTTTATTTTATTTCCTGCCAATCGTGCTGCTTTTGTACTATACGGTATGCAGGTTCAGTATCAGGCTAAGAAATATCTTTCTCCTGGCGGCCAGCCTGTTCTTTTATGGATGGGGAGAGCCTTATTATATCCTGCTTTTAATCGGATCCTGCGTTTTTAACTGGGCGGTTGCCCTGGCGCTTTCCAAATGGAGAAATGCAGACAGAATATGGCTGGTGATTGGGTGCGCAGGCAATCTGGGAATCTTGTTTCTGTTTAAATATTGGAACTTTGTGATATCTGTTTTGGATGATATCCTGGGATTTGGAACCGGGCTTACGTTGCCGCTTGCACTTCCGATTGGAATTTCGTTTTTTACGTTTCAGGCGCTCAGCTATGTGATTGATGTTTACCGCCGTACCGCTCCGGTTCAGAAAAATTTGCTGAATGTGACTTTGTATATCTCATTTTTTCCGCAGCTTGTCGCAGGGCCGATTGTCCGGTACTGCACGGTGGAGCAGCAGATACATCACCGGACCCACACATGGGATTTATTTTCTTCAGGATGTGTGCGCTTTGTACAGGGGCTGGCGAAAAAGCTGATTCTGGCAAACTCCTTTGCGGTGATAGCAGATAACATATTCTCGATGACTAATGCGGGTCACAGGTTCATGGCAGTCCCTGTGACCCTCGCATGGCTGGGATCTTTTGCCTATACGCTTCAAATCTTTTTTGACTTTTCCGCCTATTCGGATATGGCAATCGGCCTTGGCAGAATGTTCGGCTTCCGTTTCGAAGAGAACTTTTCCTATCCCTACATTTCCCGCTCCATAGGGGAATTCTGGAGACGGTGGCATATCTCGCTGGGCGCCTGGTTCAGGGAATACGTCTATATACCGCTGGGAGGTTCACGGGTGGACAGCAAGAGCAGGCTGATCCACAACATGCTGATTGTATGGATTTTAACGGGCATGTGGCATGGGGCAGCGTGGAATTTTCTGTTTTGGGGACTGCTCAATTTTGCATTCCTGGTATTGGAGCGCCTGTTCGAGTTCGAGAAAAGAGAGGGAAAAACGGCCTGGAGACATCTGTACGTCCTTCTGGCGGTTAATCTCGGCTGGGTGCTGTTTAGGTGTGAAAGCTTTTACCAGCTTAAGGAGTATATGGGAAATATGTTCTGGATGAACCAAAACGGATTTTTCAGTCCGTATACCTGGATGTTTCTGAAGGAATATGCATGGCAGTGGGGAATTGGAATCCTACTGTGCACGCCTGCTGCAAAGACGGCAGGCACACGCCTGTTCAAACGGTATCCGAAACTGGCATGGGTGGTGTATCCGGCCGGGATGATGACCGTATTTGCGGCAGCTGTGCTTTATATATCCAAGAGCGGATACAATCCTTTTATTTACTTTAATTTCTGATTTAAGAAAGGAGAGGTATGGAAGAAGACGTAAAAAAAGGAAAACATATTTTTTCTGTGCTGTTTATAATATCCCTGTTCTTATTTTCAGGATTTAACATATTCTTTCATGGCCCTGTACTGCTGGAAGAGATCAAAGAAAACAGGGAGGGATGGCACAATCCCAAACAGGCGGTAAGGGGGATAGAGGAGGAGATGAGCGAAGAGCTGCTTTTTCGCTATCCTCTGATTGAAGGTTACGGCGCTCTTCAGGTGCTTATGGGAAAGAAGGAAGAAAACGCTTTTACCAATTTGAAAGGAAAAGACGGGATGCTCTACGGAGCGAATTTCTGGAACGGCTTTGGGGATGATCAGAAGGAACTGGCTGTCAGAACCCGGAGGCTGCAGGATGAACTGAGCGCCCGCGGGACAAAGATGGGCGCCGTGATTTTCCCGATGAAAGTGCCGGAAGAAAAGGAAGGCTATTATGGATTGCCTTACAATGATTATACGGAGGTGGCGGGAGATTTCGCGGCATGGCTCCGGTATTATAAGGTTCCCCTCCTGGATTTGGAAACTCTTTGTGAGACAAACGGGCTTACGCAGCAGGAGGCATTTTTCCGAACGGATCACCACTGGACACCCAGGGCAGCTTTTGAAGGATACAAAAATATTCTTCAGTGGATGGAGCAGTCGTTCGGAGTTTCCCTGGATCCGGACGGTAAGCTTAAGGATCTTGCTCAATATGAACAGGTAACGCTTCCGGGGTATATGCTGGGTTCCCAGGGGCGGGAGACGGGGCTGATTTATGCCGGAGGAACCGAGGATTATACGGTGATTTATCCAAAAACACCTGGTGAGTATTCTCTGAAACGGGGAATGACAGGGGAATATAAAACGTATCAGGGAAGCTTTAAGGATGCGCTTTTAGATTTGGAGGAGAATGGCCCAGGGCTTGAGAATGTCTATAATGGAAAGGCAGAGCGTGTCTATCTTCACAATGGAGTGGATGAATACGTCTCAATCCGAAATCTCGAAATGGATTCCGGACCGAAGATTCTTCTGCTCAGAGATTCCTACGCAACGCCGGTCGGAGCTTTTCTGGCCCAGTCTTTTTCACAGGTTGATATGTTATGGACGCTTCAGACGGATGAGGAAAAGCTATCAAAGTTTCTGGAAGAAAATCATTACGATTATGTGCTGCTGGCTCTTTATCCCGAAAATCTGAGCGGGCAGGCATTTCCTTTTGGAATGGAGAATAAACCATGAGATATTTAAGACGCATATTGTTTCTTGGCAGTATAGCCGCCATTGCGGGACTGGCCGGCTGCGGCTTTTCAGATGATACGGAGGAAAAAACTGCGGGGGCGGGAGTCAGCGCCCACGGCGCTCTTCACGTAAATGGCCCGGTTCTGACGGATGAGCAGGGCAGTCCCATGGTCCTGCGCGGAACCAGCAGCCATGGAATAACATGGTATCCCCGGTATTTAAACGGCAGCGCGATGAAGACATTGGCGGAGTATGGAGCGAATGTGCAGAGAATTGCCGTGTACACGGAACCGGAGAATGCATACATTGAAGCGCCTGTTCAGAGCCTTAATTATTTATATATGGGAATAGAGAGCGCCCTGGCGGCGGATATGTATGTGATAGTGGACTGGCATATTCTAAAGGACAGTGATCCGAATGAATATGCAGAAGAGGCAAAGGAATTTTTTGCTGAGATAAGCAGCCACTACAGCGGCAATCCTGCAATTCTTTACGAGATTTGCAATGAGCCGAATGGGGATACGGACTGGGATGATATTGTCGAATATGCGGAGCAGATCATTCCTGTAATCAGAGCCAATGCTCCGGAAGCAGTGATACTGGTGGGAACGCCCAATTACTGTACCGATTTTACCGGACCGTCAAAGCAGCCTTTGAAATATGATAATATCATGTACACGATGCACCGCTATATTGATGTTACGGAGGAAAAACCTTGTGAAAATGCGCTGCTTGAATCGGTTGTGGCACAGGGGATTCCCGTCTTTGTCAGTGAATGGGGGACATCGGCGGAGGAAGAAGCCGTCCTAAAGAGCGGGGAGTACGATAATGAAGCAGTAACATATCAGGAGAATGCAAAGCCATTCATTGATTATATGAAAGAACACCGGATCAGCTGGACCGCCTGGGCGCTTGGCAATAAAGAGGAAGCGCACAGCATGATCCGAAGCAGCTGTGATAAATACAGCGGATGGACGTCCAATGACCTGACGGATTTTGGCAGGCTGATATTCTCAAATTTTAAATGAGCCATTGATATGAGTGTTCACGGAGGTTTAGTGTGAAAGAAAGTAGAGGACAGCCCAAAAGTGGCATACTTATCTGAGCTGTCAGCAAGTGGCAACTTTTTATAAGTGTTTATTAAAACAACAATTAAGAAGCTATTGGTTCTGGTGGAGGATATAATCCCTCGCGTTGCAATAGTTTCATGGCTTGCTTGATGGCTTTTGCTTTTTGTTTTTCCAGTAAAGCTTCAGGTATACCGATTTTATACAAATCGCTTGGATTCCATGATTCACCAGTTGATAACATCTGGTAAATTGCAGTAAGAATCATTCGGGCGATTGCAACAATGGCTCTTTTCTTGCCACGGCGTTTCATCAGAGATTCATATTTCTTCTTGTAGTAAGGAGATTTCTCGGATTTGACGGCTGCATGAGCACACTGCACTAATGCAGGTTTGAGGTAGACACCGGCACGTGTAACCCGAACGGATTTCTTCTTGCCACCAGATTCATTGCTGCCAGGAGTTAATCCGGCCCAGCAACATAAACGTTTGGAGCTTGAAAACTGAGTCATATCAATCCCTATTTCGGAGATGACAGTGATTGCGCTGTCACGTTTAACACCCGGAATAGTCATTAGAAACTGGATCGCATTTTCAAAATCAGGATCAGAAGAAATCAATTTTTCTATTTCACGGTCTACATCATTGATTTCAGCTGTGATATAATCCATATGTGCACGGACGAGGTGCATACGATATTTTTGGGAATCAGTCATCTGGTATCCTTCAATGGATTCAATCACGGCATCTTCTTTAGATTTGAGGCTCTTAAGAAGTTTAGAAGCGATTTCTTCATGATTGATAGAATTGCCAGACTGTTCAAGCAGATAGTCAATAATGGATGTGGATGACTTCCCAAAGATATCGGATACAACAGAATCCAGTGCGACATTACAAACCGTAAGCGCATTCTGATATCGACTCTTTTCACTGGAACGGCAGGAAACAATCTTATAGCGATACCTTGTGAACTCGCGTAAAATACGAATCTTTTTACAAGGTATGTAACTGCCTTTTACAAGTCCAAGTCGGAATAAATCTCCAATCCATTTAGAATCTTTAGTATCATCTTTGTTGCCTTTTACAGCTTTTACCCATTTGGGGTTGGCAATGGTGACATTGATTTCATCTTCAAGAAGATTAAAGACAGGAATCCAGTATTTACCGGTGGATTCCAGCAAAGATTATGACAGTCATTGTCAAGAAGCCATTGCTTGAATTCAAGAATTGAATTGTTAAAGGTGGAATAACGTTTCTTCTGATAGGAAGGTTCGATACCACCAGTGGTAGTAATGATTGTGGCAACGAGAAATGATTTGTGAACATCGACACCACAACAGGTTTTGTAAGTAACTTTCATAGTCAGACTCCTTTCTGAAAAAGATAAGAAGCCATTGACTGAACTGCCACACAAATTAACCAAGGCGTTAAAACAATTCTTAGTGTACGGTCTTATAGAGCCACTTATTTGTGCTTGAAAAGGCAGAACTTACACTGATTTAAATGCTGTCTAAAACGAGAAAGAATTTACAACTCCTCCTCCCGTGCTTTGTAGTGTAGCTTCTTGAAAGTTATTATCGCATGAAGTAGAGGTTTTGAAAATCTTTCATCACTATTTGTGCCGCGCCTGAAGGCGCGCGGAATGGAGATTTAAATGAAAAATATTCGTAAGGTTTCCGTTTTCCTATTACGGGCCGCCGGAGTATGCGCATTGTGTGCAGCGCTTCTGGCTGGATGGTATCTGTTGGAAAACAGGGAGGTTACGCGGGAGGCGAAGTTTCTGTTTGCCGGTACGAAAGAGGATGCGGACTGTTCCATCCTTCTAAGCGGAGATACCTGTGTTGTGATTGATACGGGGGAGGAGGAAGATGCGCCCCACATTCTGGAGCTTCTTAAAGATAATAAAGTGGAAAAAATAAACTGCCTGATACTTACGCATCCCGACAAGGACCATATCGGCGGTGCATCCTATCTTCTGGACCAGATTCCCGTAGTCCAGGTTCTTGCGCCTTATTTTGAAGGTGAAAAACCGCTTTATCAGGAGCTGCTTGCCAGACTTGAGGAGAAACGCATCCCGGTGGAAACGATGCCCAGAGACCGCTTGTTTACCTATGGGGATCTGGATATCCGTGTCTTTCCTCCGGAGAAGTTCCATTATAATAAATCCAATGATTACTCTCTGGCCGTGCTGGTGAAGCACGGGGATATTCACCTGTTTTATGCAGGAGATGCGGAAAAAGAGCGGCTTGGTGAACTGCTTAAGCTGGATCTTCCCGCAATCGATGTATACAAGACGGGCCACCATGGAAGAAATTCCAAACGGGGCGTTGAATTAATCGAAGCTTTAAAGCCGGAATACGCAGTAGTGACGGCACAGGAGCCGGAGAATGAGATAAGAGAGGCATTTAAAGAAAATGGGACTCAGGTTTATACTACCGTCAACCGGGATGTCGTTTTTGTGAGTGACGGGGCAGGGATTTGGCCTGTTTTGAAAGAGTAAGATATGAGAATTTCTCGAAATAAACATTATATTTGAAAATTCGTGTAAAAAGCTTGCACAATAATGTCGCCTGTGCTATAGTATAAAGGCTAAAAAATCACGCCGGACGGATTCTCAAGGACGGTGCTCCAATCAATGGAGTCCCCGCGGAAGCAAAGATGACGGCGGAAGAATAAAACCAAATGGAGGAAAGAAACATGAGCGTTATTTCAATGAAGCAGTTACTGGAAGCTGGTGTACATTTTGGTCACCAGACAAGAAGATGGAACCCTAAGATGGCTCCGTACATCTACACAGAGAGAAATGGTATCCATATCATCGACTTACAGAAATCTGTAGGTTTAGTTGACGAAGCTTACAAAGCAGTAGCAGACATCGCAGCAGACGGCGGCACAATCCTGTTCGTAGGAACAAAGAAACAGGCTCAGGACGCTATCAAGACAGAAGCTGAGAGATGCGGTATGTTCTACGTTAATGAGAGATGGTTAGGCGGTATGCTTACAAACTTCAAGACCATCCAGAGCCGTATCGGCAGATTAAAACAGATCGAGACAATGGCAGAAGACGGAACATTCGACGTTCTTCCTAAGAAAGAAGTTATCGCACTCAAGAAAGAGTGGGAGAAACTTGAGAAGAACCTTGGCGGTATCAAAGAGATGAAGAGAGTTCCGGATGCTATCTTCGTAGTAGATCCTAAGAAAGAGAGAATCTGCGTACAGGAAGCTCATACACTTGGTATTCCGTTAATCGGTATCATCGACACAAACTGTGATCCGGAAGAGCTTGATTATGTAATCCCGGGTAACGACGATGCTATCAGAGCCGTAAAATTAATCGTTTCCAGAATGGCAGACGCTGTTATCGAAGCAAGACAGGGCGAAGCGGAAGCTCCTGTATTCGAAGGTGAAGACGTTGCAGAAGAGGCAGCTCAGGCATAATCAAAACTATACGGAGGGATTTTAAAATGGCAGCAGTTACAGCAGCAATGGTAAAAGAATTACGTGAGATGACAGGCGCCGGAATGATGGATTGCAAGAAAGCTCTTGCAGCAACAGAAGGCGACATGGATAAAGCAGTAGAGTTCTTAAGAGAAAAAGGACTTGCAGGCGCAGCTAAGAAGGCCGGACGTATCGCAGCCGAAGGTATCGTAGCTACAGCATTATCAGCTGACGAGAAGAAGGCGGTTGTCGTAGAGGTTAACGCTGAGACAGACTTCGTGGCAAAGAACGAAAAGTTCCAGACCTACGTTGCAGACGTTGCAGCACAGGCTCTTAACACAACAGCGGCAGATATCGATGCTTTCTTAAATGAGAAGTGGGAGAAGGATCAGTCCTTAACAGTTGCAGAAGCACTTTCCTCCCAGATCTCCATCATCGGCGAGAACATGAAGATCAGAAGATTTACACAGGTGGAAGAGGCTAACGGTTTCATTGCTTCCTATATCCATGCAGGCGGAAAGATCGGTGTTTTAGTTGACGTAGAGACAGACGTGGTTAATGACGAGCTGAAAGTAATGGCTAAGAACGTGGCAATGCAGGCAGCAGCATTAAAACCATTATTCACAAACAGAGATGAAGTTGACGCTGATTACCTGGAGAAAGAGACAGAGATTCTTACAGCAGCAGCTAAGAACGAGAAGCCGGACGCGAATGATAAGATCATCGAGGGAATGGTTAGAGGACGTATCAATAAAGAATTAAAAGAGATCTGCTTACTTGACCAGGTTTATGTAAAAGCTGAGGACGGAAAACAGACAGTAGCACAGTATGTAGCAGAAGTAGCCAAAGCAAACGGCGCTAAAGTTGCAGTTAAAAAATTCGTTCGTTTCGAGACTGGTGAAGGCCTTGAGAAGAAGGAAGAGAATTTTGCTGAGGAAGTTGCTAAGCAGATGGGACAGTAATTTATCTGTCGATGTTTCAATAATAATAGACTTTCTGTCCATAAGGACGGACATAAAACAGTTAAAAAAATAGTAATATAAAAAAGATTCCGTGGTAGTGTAAAATAGTTTGTGTCTTTGGAAAAAAATGGCTCCTTTCGGGCAAGAA
>ERZ791934.1275-NODE-1275-length-25473-cov-12.112755_pt1 | contig 25473 bp, 17 predicted proteins | sample MGYA00510125_ERZ791934 | MGnify/ENA primary metagenome ERZ791934 (study PRJEB30046, sample SAMN00993240) | human gut metagenome | study: EMG produced TPA metagenomics assembly of the A metagenome-wide association study of gut microbiota in type 2...
GGTACGCACGGTGGTGTGAGAGGACGGCGGTTAATCACCGCCTCCTACTCGATTTCAATTGCAGGGCGGTCAGAGGTTCTGCACGGCACTGAATCTGAAAGGAGACACGATTATGAAAAAATGTATTCCCGAGCTTTATGGAAGTCTTGTATTCAACGACAAAATCATGAAAAACAAACTCCCGGGAGATGTCTACAAGGCCCTCCGGAAAACAATCGAGACAGGCAGCCATCTGGAACTGGATGTGGCTAACGCCGTTGCGGTCGCAATGAAGGAATGGGCCGTGGAAAATGGAGCCACTCATTTTACGCACTGGTTCCAGCCGATGACAGGCATTACTGCCGAAAAACATGACAGCTTCATCAACCCGGTCGGGAATGGCGAAATAATCATGGATTTCTCCGGAAAAGAGCTGGTCAAGGGCGAACCTGATGCATCCAGTTTCCCCTCAGGCGGCCTTCGAGCCACCTTTGAGGCCAGGGGCTATACGGCCTGGGATCCCACCTCTCCCGCATTTATTAAAGACGGCACGCTCTGCATCCCCACCGCCTTCTGCTCTTACAGCGGAGAAGTCCTTGATAAAAAAACACCTCTATTGCGTTCTATGGAAGCCATAAACAAAGAAGCGCTCCGAGTGCTGAAGCTATTTGGCAATGAAGACGTCACCCGTGTCTACTCGACAGTCGGTCCTGAACAGGAATATTTCCTTGTAGATAAACAATTATTCAATAGCCGGAATGATTTAAAATTCTGTGGCAGAACCTTATTCGGCGCGCCGGCCCCCAAGGGCCAGGAGATGGACGATCACTACTTCGGCGCCCTGAGGCCCCGTGTCTCTGCTTTTATGAAGGAGCTGGATGAAGAGCTGTGGAAATTCGGCATCCCGGCCAAAACAAAGCACAATGAGGTGGCGCCGTCACAGCACGAGCTGGCCGTCGTTTACACGACTGCCAATCTGGCTGCTGACAACAACCAACTGACCATGGAAGTAATGAAACGGACTGCCGAAAAGCACGGCCTTGTCTGCCTTCTCCATGAGAAACCATATGAGGGTATCAACGGAAGCGGAAAGCATAACAACTGGTCTCTTTCCACGAATACCGGGGTCAATCTTCTGGATCCGGACAGGGAGCCGGCGAAAAACCTGCAATTCATGCTGTTTTTAGCAGCGACAATGAAGGCAGTGGATGTATACGGCGATCTTCTCCGCGTATCGGTGGCCACCGCGGGCAACGATCACCGTTTAGGCGGCAATGAGGCTCCTCCTGCCATCGTTTCTATGTTCATCGGCGACGATTTGGCCTCTGTCCTTGATATTATTGAGGCAGATGCCGAATCGGAGGCAAAGGAGACGGTTACCATGACCGCCGGTCCGAAAGTGCTGCCCCACTTTGTAAAGGATACGACCGACCGGAACAGGACCTCCCCGTTTGCCTTTACCGGCAATAAATTTGAATTCCGCATGCCGGGCTCCTCCCTCTCCGTATCCGGACCGAATGTAATCCTGAATACTGCGGTTGCCGATTCGCTCGGAGCATTCGCCGACCGGCTGGAAAAAGTCCCGGCCGGCAAGCTGGAGGAGGAAATCCACACCCTCTTAAAGGAGGTGATCCGGGCTCACCGGAGAATCGTCTTCAACGGCAACGGATATACGGAGGATTGGGTAAAGGAAGCCGGCCGGCGCGGCCTGTTTAACCTTCCGGCCTGTGCCGACGCCTTCCCCTGTTTCATTGCAGAAAAAAATATTGATCTTTTTACAAAGCACCATGTATTTACCCGGGAAGAAATCTTCTCCCGCTATGAGATTATGCAGGAAAATTATGTGAAGACAATCAATATTGAGGCCAAAACAATGTGTTCCATGATGTACAAGACGTTCCTGCCCTCCCTGCTCTCATACATAGAAACAATTGCCGAAGCGACGGAAAAAACGAAAAAGGTTCTCCCCTCAGCGCCTGTCATCTCCCAGGAAAAATTGTTAAGCACCCTCGCCCGGCTTTATACTTCTATTTCAGAAATGACCGAAGAACTGAAGTCAGCCATTGCCGGCGCCGATTCAATCGGAGATTCCATGGAAAAAGTAAGGTATTTTAATTATACCGTACTTGCCAAAATGAATGGGCTGCGCAGCTTTGTGGATGAAGCGGAAGCCCTGATTCCCGAATCCTTCCTCACGTATCCGACCTACGACAAGCTTCTTTTTTCCATATAGTGATTAAGTGACAATGATTCAGGGAGGATTTAAGGTCATGCAGCCATTAGAAATACAGACAGGAATCAAAGAAGAGTGCGGTGTTTTTGGAATCTATGATCCGGAGGGCGGCAGCATTTCCACGGATATTTACTACGGTCTCAGCGCCCTGCAGCACCGGGGGCAGGAATCCTGCGGAATCGCCGTCAGCGATACCGCGGGGCCGAAAGGGCTGGTCCTCTGCCGCAAGGGGCTGGGGCTGGTTAATGAGGTGTTTGCAGAGGAAACCCTCAAAAATCTGACAGGGAACATCGGCATCGGCCATGTCCGCTATGCCACTACCGGTGCCGGTACCCTGGAAAACACCCAGCCGCTCGTATTAAAGTATATCAAGGGGACTCTCACTCTGGCTCATAACGGAAACCTTGTCAATGCAGCGCAGCTTCGCAGAGAGCTGGAAGAGACAGGAGCCGTATTCCAGACGACAATTGACTCTGAGGTCATTGCCTTTTACATTGCAAAGGAACGGCTCGGCACTCCCACCGTGGAGGAAGCCATCAAACGGACTGCCGCGAAAATCAGAGGGGCCTACGGTCTGGTCATCACAAGTCCCAGAAAGCTGATTGGTGTCCGCGATCCCTTCGGACTGAAGCCGCTCTGCCTGGGCAGGAATAAAAACATATGGATGATTGCGTCCGAGAGCTGCGCAATCCAGGCTGCCGGTGGCGAATTTGTCCGGGACATCGCCCCCGGGGAGATTGTCACGATTACAAGGGACGGTCTGCACTCCGATATGAGCCTGAAGCAGGAGTTTCATGCACACTGCGTTTTCGAATATATTTATTTTGCCAGACTGGACAGCCGGATTGATAACGTGAGCGTCTATGAGTCCAGGCTGCGCGGTGGCGCCGCTCTCGCCCGCTCTTATCCCGTACAGGCGGATCTGGTTGCAGGCGTGCCTGATTCGGGACTTACGGCCGCCATGGGATATGCAAAGGCATCCGGGATTCCCTTTGAAATGATTTTCCACAAAAACAGCTATGTCGGAAGAACATTTATCAAGCCAAACCAGAAAGAGCGTGAAGACAGCGTGAAAATCAAATTGAGCATTCTTGAGCCGGCTGTCAGGGGAAAAAGTATTGTCCTGGTCGATGACTCGATTGTCCGCGGCACGACAATCAAGAACCTGATCCGGATGCTGAAACAGGCTGGCGCTATCCAGGTTCACGTAAGAATCTGCTCTCCGCCCTTCTTATATCCCTGTTATTTTGGAACCGATGTGCCTTCCAACAAGCAGCTCATCGCATACAGCCACTCCGTAGACGGAATCAGGCAGGAAATCGGAGCCGATTCCCTGGGGTATATGCCGGTCGGGGATTTGAATGAAATGGCGGGCGGCCTTGCGCTCTGCACGGCCTGCTTTACCGGAACATATCCGATGGATGTGCCGGACGGAGAAATCAAAAACGCTCTCGAGCAATCGGGATGACTGCGTGCGTCTTAAATAATAACATTTGATTTTATTGGTAAAAGCTACTATAATCAAGCCAAAGATAAAACTTATTTTGTTCAAATAGCAGAGGAACAAAGAAACACCCTCTGTCTGAAGAAAGGAGTGATTATATGGCACGATTCTTATCAAATTTAGGAGAAGCAGGTATTATATTGAACATTGCAATCATGCTTGCATCCGGTTTTCTGCTGACCCGCATTACCAAACGCCTCCGTCTGCCCGATGTCACCGGTTATATCATTTCAGGCGTTATCATCGGCCCATGGTGTTTAAAACTAATCGCTCCGGACTTCATTGAACAGATGGATTTTGTCACGGATCTGGCCCTGGCCTTCATTGCATTCGGAGTCGGAAAATATTTTAAACTTTCAGCATTAAAAGCAAATGGAAAAAATATGGTAATCCTGACTCTGTTTGAAGCCCTGATAGCAGGTATCTTTATTACCACTGCCATGCTTCTTATGGGACTCTCCCTGTCGTTCAGCCTCCTTTTGGGTGCAATCGGCTGTGCAACCGCTCCCGCCTCCACTATCATGACCATCCGGCAGTACAAAGCTAAGGGGCCTTTTATTGATACGATTCTTCAGGTTGTAGCTTTAGATGATGCCGTAGCCCTGATAGCCTTCAGCGTCTGTGCTGCATTTGTCCAGGCTGGTTCCAAAACCGGTCATATTTCTGCCGGACAAATTATTTTACCAATAATATTCAATATTTCAGCGCTTGGTGTATTATCAGGAATTCTGTTAAGCTATGCAATCCACAGAGGACACAGCAAAGACCACAGCCTCGTCCTTGCCTGTGTCTGCATCATGGGCGTGGCGGGAATCTGTTCCTCCATGGATGTATCCCCGCTCTTAGCCTGTATGGCCACCGGTACTGCCTATATTAATACCAGCGGCAATAAACATTTATTCAAACAGATAGATCAGTTCACGCCCCCGCTGCTTGTGATTTTCTTTGTACTTTCCGGAATGCGTCTTTCTATTCCCAGCCTGGCAGCGGCCGGAATGATTGGACTCGTCTATTTTCTGGTGCGTATTGCCGGAAAATATGTCGGCTCCACGATTGGCGCCATTATCACCAACGCTTCCTCTGAGATACGCAGGTATTTTGGACTGGCATTAATCCCCCAGGCCGGCGTATCAATCGGACTTGCCGTACTCGGCCAGCGTATGCTCCCGTCTGACAGCGGAACACTCTTGTCCACTATCATTTTATCAAGCGGTTTATTGTATGAAATAATCGGACCGGCCTGCTCCAAACTGGCAATAAAAAAGTCCGGAAGTATTCCTGTTAAGGAAAATAAATAGGGCGACGGAGCAGACAGCGGCTGAATTATGCTTTAATTGTTAATTCGGTTAGCCGCTCCTGCTCCCCTCAGCTCCCATGCAATCCGGGCACTTTCTTCCAATTCTTCTAAATTGAAAAAAGCATCCATAAGACTGTCTCCCCCTGCAACAGGACCATGATGTGCGAGAAGATATCCATTTTCTTTGCCGGTCCGTCTGGAAAATTCTGAGAACAGCTCTTCGCTTCCCGGTTTTTCGTAGGAAACAAGACGTACTTTTCCCAGCTTCATTCCCAAATACGGCGTATAGGCGGGAATTACATCATCTTCCTCTCCCTTGTGGGGAAGGCAGGACCACAGAACGCTGTAAAAGCTGTGAACGTGGATCACGGCCTGTACTTTTCCTTCTGCTTTCTGATACATTGCAAGATGAAGGGGAAGCTCCTTGCTGGGCTTTTTCCCATTGAGTACATTGCCGTTTCTGTCTGTCACCGCGAAGGAATCTTCCGTCAAACAGCCAAAACAACTGCCTCCCACCGTAATGTAAACACGATCCTTATATAAAAAGCTCATATTTGCTGAAGAGCCTGAGGTTTTGTTTCTTTCAAACAGACTCCTCCCAATCCAGCACGCATCGGACAGCCGTCTTTTCAGCTCCCCTGTTTCCTGTGCTTTCGTCATATCAAATGCTCTTGAGAAGAAATCATCCTGACCAAAGTTCCCGGATTTTAAGGCCATACGAATGTTCTGGTTGTGTAGCGGAATCAATACGGGGACTCCCGGGGCAATGCTTTCACCTATTATAAAGGCATCAAAACCAAGGGCCAGAGTTACGGCTCCCGAGGTTTCGCCCCCTGCAACAATAATGCGGGTGTATCCTTCATCAAATGCCTTTTTCCCCAGCTCCGCCATAGTTTTTTCCAATATTTCCGATGCCGCCGCAGCCTGGGACTCGTCCGCATATTTCCGGCTTTCCGGATCCGTGGCACCTGCACTGTATATTAAAAATTCCTTATCCGGATTTTTCAATATCTCATTCCATATATTTTCTGTAGTCTGAACTCCGCGAAGACCTTCGGACGGGTAAACGGCAATCGCCGGATTATTCTCCCGGTAGGCTCTGCACTGTCGGCATGTGGCGGTACTGCAGCTTCCTGAAAGTGCAATTCCCTTCCCCTCCGTCCAGGTCGGAAGGATATTCTCGCCCTGACATTCATATTCCTCTCTGTATTGGGCGGCAAGATGCTCCAAAATTCCTGAACCGCCTGTCAGCAGACGTTCCTTTCCAAATACTTCTGCAATCTTTTGCCCCTGATTATCCGTTGTATAATCCGGAATGATATAGAAATGAGAGTTATTTTCACTAAACTTTTTCACTTCCTCCATAATCATTTCTTCGGAACATGAAAGCAGCTCCTCACCGATTATCATGCAGGGATATTTTCCCTGCGGCTTCATCAGGGCGGCAAGCTCCGATGCCCAAATAGGGTTGAGGGGATGATGTGCCATATGACCTTCGGCAATAGGCTTTCCATCCACAATCAGAACCCCATCCTTTACAATTCTGCGGTTAACCGGAAGTGACGGACAGAGCAGTGTATATGGAATCTCATATTTTTCCAGCGCAGCATCGATAACGGGACCTATATTTCCCTCAGGGGTCGAATCAAAGGTTGAACAATATTTAAAGTAAAACTGTTCCGCACCATGCGCCCTAAGCCACTCAAGAGCTGCCAGAGTATCACGCACTGCGCCGGAGGCTGCAATACTCCTGGTCTTCAGGGCAATAACAACCGCCGCACAGTCACGCACAACCTCGGTATCTTTTGGAATTCCGTTAAACAGAAGTGTTTTGATTCCCTGTTTGGCAAGAAACGAAGCCGCATCACTGGCGCCTGTAAAATCGTCTGCCACACATCCCAAAAGAATGTGATCTAATTTTTTTTTCAATGAACTATCTCCTTTACTGTTATAAATTTAAAACAGGCTGCAGAACTAGTAGGCCCAGCCTGTGAAAGCCGGAATGTAGGTGACAAGCATCAGGACAATAAACATAATTCCGATAAATGGTATCAGCGCCCTGCTGATTTGGGGGATGGGAACCCCGGAAACATTGGATCCCACATACATAGCCGTCCCTACCGGAGGGCTCAGAAGTCCTATGGTCAGGTTGATAACCATAATAAGGCCGAACTGAACCAGATTTACCCCAATGGATGTTGCAACCGGACACAAAATTGGTGCCAGAAGCATAATGGCCGGTCCGCTGTCAATGAACATTCCTGTAATCAGAAGCAGTATATTGATAAGCAGAAGAAGCAAAAATTTATTATCGGTCAGTCCTATCATCCAGTTGGTGATCTTGGCCGGAATCTGCTCGCTGGTCAGAAGCCAGCTGAACAGGGTCGTAGCCGCAATGATTGTCCCGATGGTGGCACTGCTCTCTGCCGCCTCCAGAAGAATCCCGGGTAAATCCCTGATTTTAATTTCTTTATATATAAACATCCCCACAAGCAGTCCGTACACCGAGATAATGGCGCCTCCCTCAGTTGCCGTAAAAATCCCGCCTCTGATTCCAAATACAATAATCAGCGGCATCATCAGTGCCCAAACCGCGCTCTTAAATCGTCTCCATATCTCATCTCTGCTGACGGCATTCTCCTTCGGATAGTTTTTCTTTTTACCGATGACGTAGCAGTAAATTAAAAATCCCATTCCAATGCAGATTCCGGGAGCATACGCCGCCATAAATAAATCGCCTATCGATACGTTAGCCGTGCAGGCGTAGATAATGATCGCGATTGATGGAGGAATAATAAGCCCGATGGAACCGCAGCAGGCACATAGCGCGCCTGAAAATGGCCTTTCATACTTTCTTTTTGTCATCTCCGGCACCATAATTGCCCCTATGGCTGCGGCGTCCGCGACACCGGAACCTGATATTCCCCCCATAATAATACCGGTAATTGCCACGACCATGGCAAGCCCGCCGCGAATCGGGCCGACAAAGCAGAGGCAGAAATCAATGATACGCTTCGTGATACCGCCGTGGCTCATTAAAGCTCCCGCAAGCATAAACAATGGAATCGCCATCAGCGGGAAAGAATCTACTGCGGTAAACATTCTCTGGGCCAGAACCGTAATCGGATAACCGGCGTGTCCGATTGCCGCCAGTGAACTGACTCCTAAAGCAAATCCTACGGGCAGTCCCATAAATAAGAAAATAAAAAATAATGCAAACAGAATAACACCTATCATGCGTTCTGATCCCCCTTTCTAAATAATCGGTATAACTTTAAAAGTATAAAAAAGAGGCTTATTATTCCGCATATAGGAATACATAAATAAATATAATTCATAGGGATTCTCATAGTAGCGCTTTTCTGTTTTTCACCGACCTCGCACAGCTTAATCCCGGCATAGGTAACGGCTGAGAAAAAAAGAGCGCTGAATATGTAGATGACAGCATATAAATTTCTTCCGGACTTTCCCTTTAAAAATCCGGGAAGAAGATCCAAGGCAACATGCTTATCTGCGGCAATGCATCTGGCCATACCGATAAAAACAATCCATACAAACACATACCGGCCCAGTTCTTCTGAAAAATTAAGTGCCGTATGGAATACGTACCGCACTAATACAGCGGCAAATATATCAACCATCATCAGGAACATCAGGGCTGCTAAAAAGCATCCCGTCACATTCATGATTCCTCTTTCCAGTTTTTTCATCTATAAATCCTCCTGATTCAGGGGCGGGTATCAGTTTTTACAGCATTGACGCATTTTGGCACCCGCCCTGAATTTTCATGATCAGCGGCCTAAAGTTTCCTGAATTTTGTTATATAAATCAAGTTGTCCGATGCTTTTGGCATACTTCGGGGCAACCTCATCCGCTATTTTGATAAATCCGGAAATGTCAGGATCTGTGACGGTAACGCCCTGATTTTCCACCATATCCTTAAGGTTTTCCTCTGTTACCCGTTTCGTCTCCTGGTTCTCATATTCCGTCGCTTCCTGAGCCGCCTGCATGATAATCTTCTGCTGCTCCTCCGACAGTTTGGAATAGGCCGTATCCGACATGGCCATAGTCACATACTCATATTTGTGGTTGGTGTTGGCAATATATTTATTAACTTCATATATTGAACCTGAATAGAAGAACGGAATCGGATTTTCCTGTGCTTCTATGACTCCCTGCTGAAGACTCGGATATACCTCAGACCAGCTCATGGTTGTAGCGGCTGCTCCCCACGCGCTGAATACCTGTTCCATGGCACTAATCTCCGGGATTCTTATTTTCAGTCCCTTCATATCCGCTACACTGTTGATTGGCTTACTGGAGGTAATAAGACGCGGGCCTCTCTCCCACCAGTTCAGAATACGGATTCCCGATGTATCCAGAACATGAGCCGCAATCTCTTTTCCGACGTCTCCATAAATAACCTTTTCAAATTCCTCGTTACTGCGGAACAAGTACGGAATCTCCAGAACCGATATGGTATCGTCAAAATTACTTAAAACTCCTGCAATAAGTGAGATATCAACGGTTCCCATCATGAGCCCCTCTGCCATATCCCGGTCACCGCCCAGAGTACTGTTGGGATAAATCTCAATCTTTATATCCCCGTTTGACAGCTCCGACACGCGGTCGGCAAACTTGACGGCACCCAGATTCCATAGATCCGACTCCGACTGGATATGTCCCAGTTTCAGTACAACTGAAGCACTGCCGCTATTTCCATCCTCCGCACTGCCTGTATTCGTCTTATTTTCCTTATCTTCCCCGCTCTTTGCCGATTCTGATACAGATGAGGAACTGCCGCAGGCAGTCAGCATCCCAGCCATGATAAAAGCCATCATACCGGCCAACATTCTTTTTTTCATATAAATCCTCCCTTAGTTATATCAGGTTTTATTCTCCTATTTTTATCAATACCTTAACCACATCTTCTTTTTTCCGGCTGAGAATATCCAGTCCTTCCTGCGTCTTCTCAATACCATCCATCTCCTGGGTCACATAATCCGTCAGATCCAGATCCGTATTAATCATTTCCATGGCTTCAGCGAAATCTCCGGACTCATAGCACATTGCTCCGTAAATCTTTAATTCACTAAATACGACCGAATAACAATAAAATGGTATCTTATTGGTTATCATGGCTACAATGCCTATTTCTCCGCATTTATGTACACATTCACAGGCCTGATCCAGAATATTATCCGCGCCTGCGGCAATAATTGCGAGGTCGGCTCCTCTGCCCCCCGTCATCTCCTTTACTTTTTCGGGAATATTTTCCGTAACGGGATCCAATGCTGCATCGGCACCATGCTTTACGGCAAATTCTCGGTTAAACGCTGCCGTATCCGTAACGATGATGGGACTATAGCCCCGTTTCCTGGCTACCGCCAGAATCAGCTGGCCGATCGTCCCGGCTCCAAGTATGACCAGTCCGCCGGTTCTGGTCTCTGCATGGTTAACTGTATGGACTGCAACCGCAAGCGGTTCTGCGAGAGTTCCCATCTCATAACTTGTCTGATCGGCCAGTTTATAAACTGTCTTTTCATCTGCATTGAAATACTCGGAAAAAGCACCAATCCATTCAGGAGTTCCAGGAACCTTTTTCCCTGAGCACAGGCTTACAAGGCCTCTTTTACACATCTCACATTCACCGCAGCCTACCTGCGGCTCCACTGTCACCCTGTCACCAACTTTGATATTCGTAACCTTACTGCCTATTTCCACCACATCCCCTGCGATTTCATGCCCCAGGATAGCAGGCGCATGACGAAATGGATGAGTTCCCCTGAACAAATGAAGATCGGAACCGCATACCCCCACAGTTTTTGTCTTAATTAACACCTCCGTATCTGAGATGGCCGGCTTGTCTATCTCTTTTATCTCTACCTTTTCAATTCCAGTTACAAATGCTGCTTTCAAAATAATCCCTCCTATAGTTTAATCGTTATTTTTTCCGGCAACGCGCGCTTTGCTCTTTTATGATACTAATTATTACATTCAATCCTGCAAAATAAAAGGATATTTTTGATTTATTTTGTATTATTTTGATACAATACTGTATTTTTATCATTTCTACTCGTTAATATCTTGACAATTCTCCCGTTTCATTTTATACTTGTATCATAATGATACAATTTCATTTTAGAGAGGAGGGATTCCATCATGACAGATTCTAACAATCGTGTAAAAATTCTGGTTATTGCCCCTTATATTGGCCTGGTTAAACTCTTTGAGGAAGCGGCGCAGAAATTTGATAACATCGAACTGACTGCTTATGAAAGTGATACAACAAAGGCTGTCTCTTTTATAAAGACGCTTTCCATGAATGACTATGATATCATAATCTCACGCGGATATACCTGCAAGATGATCCGGGAGGCATGCGGGAGACATGTGTTAGATGTCGGCATATCCATATATGATGTTCTGAGAACAATCCGTCTGGCGCAGAATTATAATGGACGGTTTGCCGTTGTGGGATTTCACAGCATCATTTACTATGCCATCATACTAAAGGATATTCTTCGCTATGAATTTGATATTTTCACCCTCAAATCAACGGATGAAATAGAAAGTGAGCTGAACGGTCTGAAGGATGCCGGTTATAATATGATTGTGGGGGATGTTGTCACCACACAGACAGCCAAAAGCATCGGTCTTCAAACCATGCTAATCACCACCAGCCCTGAAAGTGTGGATGCAGTTCTTAACAACAGCCTGTCTCTTTATGAAGAACAGCTTCTCCTGAAAAGGGACCGTGATTTTTACAAAGATCTGATCTGCGGCATGGATGAGGGCACGGCGGTCTACGATCAGGATGAGAACCTGCTTTACGCAAGCCGGCTGGAAAATACCAAATTTAAAAACGTCCTGAAAAAATCGGTTGCCTCATTGTATGAAAAAAAGGAACTTCACTTAGTTAAAACCATTGAAAACAACCGTTTCCTGATTCATGGAAAGGTAAGGCGGCTTTCCGGGCAGCTGTTTGCTGTATTTTATTTTAAAATCATCGATAACGGAAAAAAAGACAGCGGACTGCTCCGCTACTACAACAATACGGATACTCCTTTTGCAAGCCAAAGAACCTTTTACACCCTTAGTCCTTCCCTCAAGGTATCCTTAGATGAGATTAAATCGTTTCAGTTTTTTCAGAGACCGGTATTTATCACCGGCCCCCGGGGGAGCGGCAAGGATTCTTTCGCGCTCTTCCTGCATCAGAAGGATACAAGGAAAAACAGGCCCATGGTAATCATTGACTGCAGGTTTGCCGAAGGAAGAGAATGGGAATATCTGATCAACCACGAGGATTCCCCTTTATTTTCGGCCGGATATACGATTTTTATCAAGGATATCCATCACCTTAATAAAGAGCAGCTGGAACAGCTGTTCCTCTTAATCTGCAATACAGCGCTGAATAAAAGAAATCAACTGGTATTTTCTTATGTTCCCGGAATTTCCTCGTCCTTTGAAAAAAGTGATCTTAAAAATGAGATCATCTATATCCTTCATGCCCTGGTTATTACCATCCCATCTCTCAATAACCGCAGAGAGGATATTCCAAATCTGGCCTCGCTTTACTTAAACGAATTTAATTCTCAGATGGTGAAACAGGCTATTGCCTTTGAACCGGAGGCATTGAAGGTACTGCAGGATTTTAACTGGACCGATAATCTCTATCAGATGAAGACTGTTATACAGGAATTAATTATGTATGCAAAATCCTCTCTTATTACGGCAGAGGAAGCCGCCTATGTCCTTAAAAAATATGAGACCGATGATAATCCCAGCCACACCTCCGGCGGGATCTCACTGGAGGGAACACTGGATGATATCACAAAACGTATTGTCAACCAGGTGCTCCGTGAAGAAAACATGAATCAATCCAAAGCTGCAAAGCGGTTAAATATCGGACGAAGTACACTGAGAAGACATTTGTAAGCGCGTTTTCCTCTTTCTCAGCAATTCCGGCCATGAAGTTAATATTGAGAATCCCGATAAGCTTTCCACAATAATTTATGATTTTTGGTTAAATCCATACTGAATGTTGGGGTGTGCAAAAAAGCACACTTCCAGCATTTTTTTGTTGATGGCGGTGACCTGTACGCGGTGCATCCAGGTTATCGTTCGGAATAAAGAACTTCTATAAACCAGTGTTAACGGATAGTTAAGGTTACATAAGAAATTGCTTAAAATGTAGGAACTTTAATTATTCCCATAAGAAAAAATATAAAACAGTCAGAAAAAACAGTTATATTAAAATTAATATTGTTAATAATGCACAAAAATTGTTAAATATCAAATTTGACAGACTCATAAAGGAGCTTTATAATCATGATTATAAATCAAACACTGTTTAAAAAATGGCTGATTCTGAATGCAATGAGTAACCGTTTTTCCAGGTCAGGATGAACGCAGCAGTTACCCAAAGGAATTTAGCCGGGCAGAAAGGAGAAGGTTTTTATGGATGAGAAAAATGAAAAAGAGAAAATGAATGAAGAAAAGGAAGAGCTATTGAAGGAGCGGGTATTTTTCTATTTTGCCCAGCTCTGCCGGATCCCGCGTCAAAGCGGCAATGAAAAAGCGGTCAGCGACTTTATCTTAAATTGGGCGCTTGATCAGGGGCTTAAGGCAAAGCAGGACGCGGTCAACAATGTCTTTATCCGTAAAGCGGCATCCGCCGGGTACGAAGCCGCGTCTCCAGTCATGCTTCAGGCGCATATAGACATGGTCTGTGAAAAGAATGAGGGGGTAAATCACGATTTTACAAAGGATCCAATCAAATGGATGATTGAAGGAGACCTGATATCGACAGGAGGAGAGACAACACTTGGAGCCGACAATGGGATTGGGGTTGCCTGTGCAATGGCGGTGCTGGAGGATAAAACCCTGGCTCATCCACGGCTTGAGGTTTTGTTTACGGTGGCGGAGGAATCTGATTTTACAGGGGCGGCCAATTTTGATACCTCCTGGATGGAATCAGACCGCATGATCAATCTGGATCACGCTTCCGACAAGGAAATCCTGTGCGGGAGCTGTGGAGGGATGGATGCCGTTATCACTCTTCCAATCAAGCCGGAGAAACTGAAAACAGGATGGAAGACCTGTACTGTCAGGATATACGGGCTGAAAGGAGGCCATTCCGGGGAGGATATCCACAGAGGACGGGGCAATGCCAATCTCCTGCTCGGAAGGTTTCTCGCTGCGGCAGAAAAACGGTTTGCATACGGGATTTCAGCCGCCGGAGGAGGAACCTGCCGTCTGGCTATACCGCGGGAAGCAAAGGCCGATATCAGCCTGGGGGAGGCCGATATTAAGGAACTGCAAAAGCTGGCGGAGGAACTGCAGGAGATGTTTCGGAACGAACTTCAGGCAACCTCATCCTCTCTCTGCATCTCAGTTACAGAAGCCCCGGCAGCAAAATTTCAGGTTGCTCCAGAGAAAATTATTAATTTGATTCTGCTGGCGCCGGATGGGATCTGCCAGATGAATGAAATGCTTACCGGATTGGTTGACACATCGGATAATATGGGCGAATTACATATGGACAGCGAGTCGTTTCAGCTTGTGTTTGAAATACGCTCGGCTAAAGACAGCCTGAAATATTTTGTTTATGACAAAATATCGCGTTTGTCAAAACTTCTGGGGGCGGACTGTACCACGACCCTGGAATACGGAAGCTGGCAGTTCAGGCCCCAGTCAAAATTCCGTGACAAAGCCATTGAGGTATTCAAAAAGACTTATGGAACAGAGCCTGCCGTCCTGACGCTTCATGCGGGACTCGAGGTGAGATACTTCTTTGATGCAAGACCATCTCTGGACGCTATCGCGCTGGGGCCGGACTGCTGGAATTTCCATTCCCCGTCGGAGTGCGTGGGGATCTCTTCTGTCAGAAGGTTTTATAAGTATTTATGCACACTTTTAGCCGAGTTGTATTGAGAGCCATATACATGGGAAAGGAAAGCAAAATGGATAAAGATATGAATGATTTAAAAGATAAGGAAGCCGGTGAGAAGGACAGAGACCCGGGAGGCTTAAATAAAAAGCCAAAATTAAAGGCCCTGAACCCAATGATATTCCTTGTAGTGATTATCCTTCTGTGTGCAATTGCTTCCTATGTTGTCCCGGCCGGTTCTTTTGCCCGTGTGACGAACGCGGCCACCGGAGGGGAGGTTGTGGATCCGGGCAGTTTTCAATATATGGCCAGGACTCCTGTCAGCGTATTCGCTGTGCTGATGTCGGTGACACAGGGAATGCAGAATGCCGCCTATATTATTTTCTTCCTGCTGATTATCGGAGGCACTTTTGCAATTATGGACGCAACCGGTGCAATTAATGCCGGGATGGCCAATGTAATCAGGAAAACAAGGGGCAGGGAACTTCTGATGATTCCAATCTGCATGATTATATTCGGATGCGGCTCCGCCTTCTGTGGCAACTTTGAGGAATTTCTGGCATTTGTGCCTTTAGTGCTGGCATGCTGTTTTACGATGGGCTTTGATTCCCTTACCGCCGTCGGCATCATTTTCTGCGCTGCGTCGGCCGGATACGGGGGAGCCATGACAAATGCATTTACGGTCGGCGTGGCCCAGAGTATAGCTGGTCTTCCGCTTTTTTCAGGGATAGCGCTAAGGAGCGTCCTGTTTGTCTGTCTGTTGACCGTCAGTATTCTCTATGTCATGTGGCATGCCTACAGGGTAAAAAAGAATCCGCAGTCCAGCTCCGTGTATGAGTATGATATGCTCCATGCCCATGAACATTTAATTGATATTGATTATATGCCTAAGGTTACGACACGGTGCAAACTGGTACTCATTGTTTTCGTAGGCGGTATTGCCTATACGGTATACGGGATTATTGTCAAGAAATATTATATTGACGAGCTGTCGGCTATTTTTCTCGCGATAGGAATACTGGGCGGCTTGGTCGGCGGCCTGAAGCCAAGCAAAATCTGTGATGAATTTTTAAAGGGCTGCACCAACATGCTGTTCCCCTGTGTCATGATCGGACTGGCAAACGCCGCCATAGTAATACTGAAAAGTGCAAATATTATGGATACCATTATATATGCCCTCTCAGGTCTGCTGAATAATCTTCCGCCTTCGATTATGGCCTGCGGCATGTTTATCCTGCAGGATGTATTAAATGTTCTCGTCCCTTCCGGCTCAGGACAGGCCGCAGTTACCATGCCCCTGATGGCGCCTCTTTCGGATATGCTGGGTGTCACCCGCCAGACTGCGGTGCTGGCGTTCCAGATGGGCTCCACTTTTACCGATGTGCTGGCGCCCACCAGCGGCGAAATCCTGGCGGCGCTTGCCATGTGCAAAACGCCTTACGGAAAATGGATCCGGTATTTACTGCCGCTGTTCTGCATGTGGTGCCTGATTGCCTTCGCGTTCCTTATCTATGCGGTGAAGACCGCATACGGACCATTTTGACGGTCCGGCTTGTCATCACAGCAAGTGCGCAGATCTGTCCAGCGTGTTTCAGATCTGCGCACTCGGAACCAGATGTTCCTGTCCGTTGCGCTATATCCCAAGCAACTTCTCCCTGAAAAGAGAACAAAAAAGAAAGACCTCTCTCAAAGTCTTTCTTCTTTTTCCCTCGCTCATTTTATACAAGTTTTCACTCAGTCTTTTTTCGGTCTGTCTTATCTCGGATTTTCGGTCTGTCTTATCGCGCTGAGCCAGGTGCTTCTGCTTTCAAAGTCTTAAGTTCATCAAATACGACATCGTTCAATACTTTGATATACGTTCCCTTCATACCGGAAGAACGTGATTCAATGACTCCCGCGCTCTCGAATTTACGCAGGGCATTGACAATGACAGAACGGGTGATGCCTACTCTGTCTGCAATCTTGCTGGCAACCAGGATACCCTCATTGCCTTCCAGTTCGTCGAAAATATGTGTGATTGCTTCCAGTTCTGAAAATGATAATGTGCTGATAGCGGACTTCACAATCTGAATCTTTCTGGTCTCTTCTGCATTCTCCTCATTTACGGAACGCATCATCTCAAGTCCAACTACCGCGGTGCCGTATTCGCTTAAAATAATGTCATCAATGTCATAATGCGCATCTGCTTTGTAGATGAAAAGCGTTCCAAGACGCTCTCCGGAAATGTCGATTGGAGTAATGATAGCCTGATACTTCCTGACATTCTCCTCTGCAAATCCCAGTGTCGCAAGATTGACATTCTCTTTGGTGGATAAAACACTGAGAAGGCGCTCATTCAGCATACCGTCGATATAGCCGCCCACCTGATCTGCGATCAGCTCTTCTATCTCATCAATTCCAGGACAAATTGCAACCCCCAGTACTTTCCCCTTCTTGCTGATTACAAGGATGTTTGACTCGAGAATTTCGCCAAGCACTTCACAGATGTCATTAAAGACAACTTTGTGAGAATGGTTGTTATGCAATAATTTGTTTATTTTTCTTGTTTTGTCCAACAACTGAACACTCATTACCAGTTACCTCCTTCGCTTAATCTTTGTATCGTTAGAAATTATTGCTATCATGTACAAATTTTAACACGATTTCAGATTAATAACAAGAGTTTTTCTGGTTTTTTCAATTTTTTTAATAATTAGGGTCGCTCATGAAGCGTTTTGACAAATCCACAGGCCTCATTTGTACACAAAAGCTTGCTTCCTTTTTCCACCATCATGCTGCCGCACTCCGGACACTGCTCTGTGGACGGTTTTTGCCAGGACATGAAATCACAATCCGGATTATCCTCGCATCCGTAGTATTTACGGCCTTTTTTCGTCTTACGGATGACAATCTCCTTGCCGCACTTCGGGCATTTAACGCCGATTTTTTCCAGATATGGTTTGGTGTTTTTACAGTCAGGAAAACCGGGACAAGCCAGGAATTTTCCGTGGGGACCATATTTGATAACAAGGTTTCTGCCGCAAAGTTCACAGATTTCTTCCGTAACTTCATCCGCAATTTTGACAGTATCAAGTTTTGCATCCGCTTCCTTCACAGCTTCCGCAAGATCCGGGTAAAAGTTCTCAACAACGGTCTTCCACGGTACATTTCCGTCTCCGATGCTGTCCAGAAGATATTCCATGTTAGCGGTAAACGCAGTGTCTACAATCGTCGGGAAGGCCTTCATCATCATTCCGTTGACGACCTCTCCAAGCTCCGTGACATACAGGTTCTTGTTTTCCTTTGCAACATAGCGCCTCGCAATAATAGTCGTTATGGTCGGGGCGTAAGTACTCGGCCGTCCTATCCCCTGCTCTTCCAGGGCCTTTACAAGAGATGCCTCCGTGTAATGGGCCGGCGGCTGCGTAAAATGCTGGCTGCTGTCGAGTTCGATGAGATTCAGTGCCATCCCCTTCTCCAGCTTTTCCGTCAGAACGTTATTCTCCTCTTTCTCATCCTCCTGAACATAAACTGACATAAAACCGTCGAATTTCACCTTGGAAGCGGCCAGCGTAAAGATATGCTCTCCCGCCGTCACTTTTACGGATGTAGTCTCATATACCGCCGGCTGCATCCGGCTGGCAGTAAAGCGTTTCCAAATCAGTTGATATAGACGGAATAAATCCCTTGAGAGAGATTCCTTGACGAGAACAGGTGTCAGGGCGATGTCGGTCGGCCTGATCGCCTCATGCGCGTCCTGAATCTTGACATCCGACTTCTTGGCCGCCGCCTCTGCCGCCACATACTGGCCGCCGTACTGGGCTTTAATAAATTCTCTGGCCGCCGTATCGGCCTCTGCCGCCACACGGGTGGAATCGGTACGCAGATAAGTGATAAGACCTACTGTGCCGTGTCCCTTTATATCCACGCCCTCATAAAGCTGCTGGGCCAGACGCATCGTTTTCTGTGTGGAAAAATTCAGGGCTTTGGATGCCTCCTGCTGCATGGTACTTGTCGTAAATGGAATCGGCGCCTTCTTGGTGCGCTCTCCCAGCTTCACCTCGCTTACCTCATACGGCTGGTTCTCCAGCCCGCTCAGTATCTGATCCAGTTCCTCTTTGTTATGAATCGCCTTTTTTCCGTCTGCATCGCCGTAGTATTTGGCCGTGAGCTTCTTCTTAGAGCCGGGGACCTTAAGTTCTGCCTCCAGATTCCAGTATTCCTCCGGGATAAAGGAGTTAATCTCATCCTCCCTGTCACAGATCATTCTGAGAGCTACGGACTGGACGCGTCCCGCACTCAGCCCTCTCTTAACCTTAGCCCAGAGAATGGGGCTGATCATATAGCCCACCATACGGTCCAGAACCCTTCGCGTCTGCTGGGCGTCCACCAGATTCATATCAATCTCTCTCGGTTCCTTTAAGGATGCCTTAACCGCGTTCTTTGTTATCTCATTAAAACTGATACGGTATACCTTCTTATCCTTTAATTCATCGAGCTTCAACGCTTTTACCAGGTGCCAGGAAATCGCTTCGCCTTCGCGGTCCGGGTCAGTTGCCAGATAAATTTTATCTGCCTTTTTTACCTCTTTGCGAAGCTTCGCAAGTATATCCCCCTTACCTCTGATGGTGATATACTTCGGCTCATAATCATTCTCCAAATCTATTCCCAGTGTACTCTTAGGCAAATCTCTTACATGTCCGCCAGACGCGTCCACCTCATAATTCGTTCCCAGAAATTTTTTAATTGTTTTCACCTTTGCCGGCGACTCTACAATTACCAAACTTTTTGACATAACAAACTCCTACTCCAATTTCCTTATATAATATTGATTGACAGGCTGCATAATGAATCCGTCCATTTCAAGTCTTAAAAGTGCTGCCATACATTCCCCTGACGGCAGTTTACTTATTTTTATCAGTTCTTCTACATGTTTCGGTTGTGAATCTAAGCAACTATACAACATTTTTTCCGTCTTGGCAAGCGTCTTTACCGATTTTTTCATGACTTTTAGGCAATTTTTACAATCTATTCTGAAAAAATCAAGGATATCTTCCGGTGTTTGTAAGAGTGCGGCTCCCTGCTTAATCAGTCCGTTGCATCCCTCGCTTAACGGGTCGTTAACACGTCCGGGAACGGCAAAGACCTCTTTCCCCTGCTCCAGAGCCATATCCGCCGTTATCAGGGAACCGCTGCGTTTCCTCGCTTCTATTACAATTACCGCATCGGAAAGCCCGCTGATAATCCGGTTTCTCAAAGGAAAATTGCGGGCCGCCGGCTTCTCCCCCGGCCCATATTCCGAAATAACGCCTCCCGTTTCCAGAATCGCGTTATAAAGGCTCAGATTCTCTCTCGGGTAACAATTATCAACTCCGCTTCCCAAAACAGCATATGAGGCCCCCTGTGCCTTTACAGCCCCCCTGTGGCCGGCTCCGTCAATACCGCTGGCAAGTCCGCTCACAGTCTGTATCCCGTTTTCCGCCAGAATCCTCCCGATATATTCCGCCACCTGGCGTCCGTAGGGCGTGCAGCTTCTGGCGCCAATAACCGCCGCAGTCGGCAGGTGTTCTTTCGGCAGATCGCCTTTTACAAAAAGCCACATCGGCATATCATAGATATTCTCAAGACGCCGCGGATATTCCGGCTCTCCGGCCATGATAAAACGGATGCCGTTTTTTCTCAATTCCCTGTACTCACGGCAGCGCTTCCCAAAGAGGGCTTTTGCCTCCTGAATATGCTCTGCGTCCTGTCCTCTCAGGAAGGGAAGTGTTTCCAGAACCTGTTTCTTCATATTATATATTTCCTCAAAGCTTCCGGCATATTCTAAAAGTTTTCCGGACTTCACCGCTCCGATTCCGTCTACCCTGCAAAGCCAGTAGAGGTATTCCTTTTCTCTTTCGTCCGGCACCGATGTCCCCCGTTTTTTTAATACTGCTTCTCTTTTAGCTTCCGCTCTCATTTCTGATGTTCTCTCCATATATTCCCTCTCCGCGCTATTGTTAATTCACGGACACGTCCCTTCAAAACTTGAAGCCCCAGTATTTCTTTTCAAAGCTTCTGAATGAGACGGCCTCCCCCAGGTGTCCCCTGCCGATTTGTTTCTTCTCGTCCAAATCCGCCAGGGTTCTGGCTGTTTTCAGTATCTTTTCACATCCTCTGGCGCTCAGTCCGTATGCCCTGAAAACATCGTTCAGAAAACGTTCATCCGACTTTTTCAGGCCGCAGCAGTTCTCAATCTGGCGTTTCCCCATCTGGCTGTTAAACCTGCATTCCTCCCCTTTGAATCTCTCCTGCTGAATCTGCCTTGCCGCCATGACCCGCTCCCTCATGGAAGCGGATGACTCTCCCCTCTTTTTTCCTGTTACAAACGGCTGAGCCTGCCTTGGTACCTCAACGCCAATGTCAATCCTATCTAAAAACGGGCCTGAAATACGGCTCAGATACCGCCTGATTTGTGTCTCCGTACAGGTACAGCGGCCCAGATCCGGATAAAAGCCGCATTTACATGGATTCATAGCGGCCGCCACCATCGCATCCGCCGGGAACTCCACCGCCCCGTTCAGCCTTGTTACGGTAATCATCCGTTCCTCCATCGGCTGCCTCAGAAGGTCCAGAAGGGCGGCCGGAAACTCAGGCAGCTCGTCGAGAAACAGAATGCCGTGTGTAGACAGGGATATCTCCCCCGGCCTGGGGTTCCTCCCTCCCCCGGCAAGCGCCTGGGCAGTGATACCGTGGTGCGGGCTCCTGAACGGCCTGGCCCGGATAAGCGGCTCTTCTTTTTTTAACAGCCCGCAGATACTGTAGATTTTAGATACCTCGATGCTTTCTTCCAGCGTGATAGGGGGCATTATAGTCGGCAGCCTCCTGGCCGCCATTGTTTTGCCTGTCCCGGCAGGTCCGATAAACAGGATGTTGTGCCGTCCGGCTGCCGCAGCCTGGCAGGCGCGCCGGACCGTAGGCAGTCCCAGCATCTCATCATAGTCTACCGGATAAGAAAGTCTGTCCTCTTCCCGGAACATCGCCTCATCAAACCAATGGCCTGCGGCTTCTATACGCCCGCTCAGGATGCCGGCCAGCTCGCTGAGGCTGTTAACGCCTATTATTTCAATATCTTTTACGGCCGTTCCCTCCGCCGTGTTTTCTGAAGGGACAAACATACGCCGTATCCCCTGTCCTGCGGCTGCGAATACACGGGGAAGCACGCCTTTGACCGGCTTTACGCAGCCGTCCAGACCCAGTTCCCCGATAAAAGCCGACTTCTCAAGCCCGGCCTCTGACGCCTCCCCAAGACAGCAGAGCACTGCCGCTGCAATTGCCAAATCATAGGCTGTCCCTTCCTTCCTTATATCCCCGGGCGACAGATTTACCATCACCTTTTTCGGCGGCAGATGAATCCCCGCATTTTTAAGAGCCGTCCTGACGCGTTCCTGTGCTTCCCTGACCGCTTCGGAAAGAAACCCCACCATAATAAAGCCGGGCAGTCCGTCGCTGACATCGGCCTCCACCGTAACCGGAAACCCTTCCACACCGTGAACCCCGAAACTGTTAATTTTACTGAACAAAAATAAGGCCTCCTTTATCATAATTTAAATGCTGTGTGTTGGAATAATGCTGTGATGTTCTTGAAACTTCTGAAAATAGAATATTGATTTGAGATTGACAAGTCTAGCGTTAACTTTGACGTTTAACCTATGATAGCTATTTTATCATATCAAGGCCGGGCTTGCAAGAAAGGAAATCAGAGACCGTAACCGGAGCAGCTTTAACGCTGCTGTTCACTGATAGCGTCATTTAGTCAGCACTGCCATGAAATGGAGCTTTAACTGAGGTTTGGAGGACGCGTCCGGAAGGGGCCATGTCCGGTGTGGCTTGTGAGGGACCTCGCTAAGCACCGGCGGACTCCCATGTCCCCTCCGCAATTGATTCCGCCTGCTTCCCCGGTCCAGGTTTTCACCGGAGACGGAAGACTCAGGCGGAGGTTTTCTCGGCACCGGATATGGTCCCTTCCGGGCGCTGACTGTCTCTAACTTTAAATAGGGAGAGCCCTGTCGCGGCCACTACGTGTTTTTCGCAGACTTTATCTTCGCCCGCAGCCCCAAACCACGGCAATCTTCCCCCAGGACGAAAGACTCAATATCCCGGTATACCTCGTCCCGGTTCAGTTCATTGAGAAGTTCATGCCTCGCCCGGGGATATAATTTTATCCTGACATCGCTCATCCCCAGACTGCAGAACTCTCTGTAGACTTTTTTGACGCCTCTTCCCTTATCACCGACCGGATCCTGCGCTCCCGACAGCAGGAGGACCGGCAGCGTCTTTGGTATCTGTTCAAACTGCTTTTTCTGCACAAGTTCAGTCATCACCTGAAAGAAATCCTCATAAGCTCCATTGGAAAAGATAAAACGGCAATCCGGATCCGCCTCGTATTTTCTGTTTTCCGCAATGTCCCTGGACAGCCAGTCATGCTCCGTTTCCCCAGGCTCAAATGGTTTGTTGTAACTTCCCAGAACAAGTCTGTGCAGCGTTTCATTATGATAATCGCGCCCTTCCTTCTTTATTGCCCGGCGGACCACCATTGTCCCGAGCTTCAGGACGACGGCCGGCTTGCTGCCTGTTCCCATGATTATCGCACCGTCCACCTGCTCCCCGCAGATAGTCAAAAAACGCCTTACAAAAAAGGATCCCATACTGTGACCGAGTATGAAATGAGGAACCGAAGGATACTGGCGCTCTGTAAAATCTGATATGCGCCTGATGTCTTCCAGCACATAAAAGGCCCCGTCCCGGTCGGAAAATGTTCCCAGGCAGCCGGGACGCGCTGTTTTTCCATGTCCCAGATGATCGTGTCCAATCACGGCAATTCCTTTTGCATTCATCGCTTCTGCAAAAGCGCCGTACCGCCCGGCATGCTCCAGCATGCCATGTGATATCTGTATTACAGCGGCCGCGTCCGAATCAGGAAGCCAGTGGATCCCATGGATTCTGGAAAGACCGTCGCTGGAAGGAATATAAAAATCAAATCTGCTGCCCATACTGTTTTCTCCTGTCCTTATATCAGATTCATCTGTTTCCACTTTCCCTTACGGTATCGCAGGATGAAGAGCGTCAGGCGGAATATCCAGTCCATGATCATCGCTATCCAGACTCCGATTACGCCCATCTGAAAATGGATCCCCAGAATGACACTGAACAGAATCCTGAATACCACCATTGAAAAGACCGAAGTCACCATCGGCATTCTGACGTCATTCGCCGCCCGCAGTGCATTGGGGAGAGTGAAGGCCACCGGCCACATAACGATAGCGCCTGCACAGTGGATCCATACGAGAATTTTCGTAAGCTCCGCCGTCTCCGGGGTGAGGGAATAAATGTTCAGGGCCAGCGGCATGCTCAGAAGAACCAGGCCGTTTACAACGGCACCGGCTATATATGCGGTTTTCATCAGTTTCTTCACATAATATTCTACCTGCTCATAGTCTTTAGCGCCGACACAGCGGCCGACCACCGTCACCATCGCCAGATTCAGCGCCATGCCGGATATCAGTCCCATATTGTCCAGGTTATTCGCCACGGCATTCGCAGCTATCTGAACCGTCCCGAATCCGGCGATAATGCTGACAATCAGTACGCGTCCCAGTTGGAACAGTCCGTTTTCGATTCCGTTTGGAATTCCTATGTACAGAATCTTTCTGATGACAGAGCCATTCAGACGGCACAGGGAGCGCAGATTAATGTAAATTACGTTCCACCTGTCCCTCAAAAGCCAAACCATAATCAAAGCGGCCACTCCCCGTGAAAAGGCGGTTGCCCATGCGGCGCCTGCGACCCCCATTGAAAAGCCGAAAATCAGGACGGCATTACCCGCCACATTGATCAGGTTCATCAGGACAGATACTTTCATTGATATTTTAGAGTTTCCCATGGAACGGAACAATGCTGCGCAGGAATTAAAAACCGCCAGAAACGGATAGGAATAGGCCGATATTCTCAGATATGTAACCGCATTATCCATGACCTCCCGGGCCACCGACGGATACAGCAGTCCGAGAAAATGACGTTTTGTCAGCAGGACGGCCGCCATAATTATGAGAGAAATCAGAGTCGTGACAATGAGGAGCTGGCCAGCCGACTCCCTGCACATATCCTTATTCCCCTTCCCCAGATATTGGGAGGACACGACTGCCCCTCCCGTGGCAAGAGCGGCAAACACATTCATCAGCAGAAGGTTGATGAGATCTACCAGTGCGACACCCGAAATGGCGGCCTCCCCTGCATAGCTTATCATCATCGTGTCGGCCATTCCCACTGTTATGGCAAGTATCTGTTCAATTATCAGCGGTACTATCAGCAGTCTCAATTCCTTGTCGGAAAATAAACGGTTCATTCTGGTTCCTCCGGTCAATTTTACAATATCCTTATTATACCAAAAATCCGGCGAGATGTCCTGAAAATTTATGTTATTGTTCACAGCACGCCGCTTTTTGGCGGGGTGTGAACAATAACAAATTTATTCCTCCGCCGATAAGAAAAAAGCGGCTCTTTGTCAATAGTTGGGGTGGGATTTGTTAAAATCCCGCCCCAATTCTATG
>ERZ791934.1277-NODE-1277-length-25463-cov-4.210682_pt1 | contig 25463 bp, 26 predicted proteins | sample MGYA00510125_ERZ791934 | MGnify/ENA primary metagenome ERZ791934 (study PRJEB30046, sample SAMN00993240) | human gut metagenome | study: EMG produced TPA metagenomics assembly of the A metagenome-wide association study of gut microbiota in type 2...
TTGTGCTTCGCACCCTTGATAATCCCATTCAGACAGGTAAAGGGTAGTCAAGCCGAATAAGGGGGATTTCTGCCAGCCCATGACTGGCGGAATCTCTACATGATGTTATGCGGAGGGGAACGCTCCTGCGGTTCTTGCCGTGGCACGGGTATCACATCCTTTCTGAATTTTGGGCAAGAAAAAAGACGCTCATTTCTGAACGTCTATGTAGATACATTGGAGTAGGTAGAACGCCTGCTTTATCTTCCGTATTTTAGTTATGTTGTTCTTATAAGGTCGCACCATCTGCTGCCATATCCTCAAATAAATCGGTGATAGGATCGCCTTTTGACTGGAACTCACAGGCATTGAAGGGGACACCTCCGGCAGCCTGAGGCCAGATACCTACGGTATGGTCAATATAGTAGGGGCCGAGGCCTGATTTCTCAATTTCCTCCATGGACAGGTTGCGGGTGAGCTGGTGTACGATGGTGGCTACCATTTCCATGTGAGCCAGTTCCTCTGTACCTGTATTGTTATCGGTATGACATACATGGAGGCAACATGGTTGTGGCATACGCTGATAGGAAGTGCTATACTGTAAGAAAAGCGGGAAAAAGGAGGAGCATCATATGTACAAGACAGAAACCTATACAGCCGTGGTACCGGTAGAGGACTACATAGAGGGCTATGTGGATGTGGACACATTTTTGGAGTGCTGCAGAGCATGTCCAAACTACGATAAGATATGGTCCTGTCCATCCTATGATTTTGACGTTCTGTCGTATTGGAGGAAATACAAGACGCTGGAGCTGACAGCCGTTAAGATCATCTTTGATGAGGATCATGCGGGTAAGGCGTTTACAAAAGAGGAACAGGATAAGATTCTGGCACAGTCCCTCCGTGTGGAGAAGGAGAAGCTGTCGGAAATGCTCTGGGAGAAGGAAAAAGAATTTCCCGGAAGCATCAGTCTATCGGCAGGTTCCTGTAATTTATGCCATGGAAACTGTACCAGACCGGACGAAAATGCGTGCCGTTTTCCGGAAAAGATGCGTTATTCCATTGAATCAATAGGAGGCAATGTGGGACTGACACTCAGTAAGCTTATGGGAATTGAACTGGAGTGGATGGAAGAGGGAAAACTGCCCCATTATTTTGTGCTGGTGTGTGGTTTGTTAAAGTGAATTTATAAGGATAAAAAAGGAAGTTGACAAAGAAGGGAATATGTTATACACTTTTATCATAAACTTATAAAAGTATATGATAAAAGTGTAAAGGAGAATGCATATGGATACCCTGACTGCAAGGCCAAAACTATTAAAACAGGCAAATCTTTCCCTGATACGAAAAGTGCTGAAGGCAAAAGGGACTGCCACCAGAGCAGAGATTGCCCGTGAGACAAAGATCAGCTCCACCACAGTCCGTTCTCTGCTCACGGAAATGATGCAGAACGGAGAGATTGAGAGTGTCGGATATGACGAGTCCAGCGGCGGAAGGAAAGCGGAGCGGTATGGATTCAGGCCGAACCGGTACTATGGCGCGGCCTTCTGCATAACAGGAGACCAGATATACGGCCTGCTGATCAATGTGTGCGGAGAGATCGTGGAAACTGCAAAGCTTTCCGCTGATCAGGGGGACTTTGAGAGTGCGGTCATTTCTTATCTGGATCAACAGATGGGAAAAATTGAGATCAAGTCCATAGGGATCGGTGTGCCCGGTGCAGTGGAAGGCGGCGGTTACTGGAGAAAAAAGGAGGAAGGGGGAGAATTATATAAGGTCAATATAGGGGATAACCTTGAGAAACGCTACAAGATTCCTGTTGTGATGGAAAATGACCTGAATGCTACAGCCATTGGATTCGGGCGTTGTTATGCCAGAGAATTTCCACGTGAGAATTCAGAGAAAACCAATATGGCATTTCTGTTTTTTGAAAAAGGCTGCGTCAGTGCGGGTTTTATATCAGGGGGCAGAATTGTACGGGGAAGCAATAATTTTGCAGGAGAGCTGGGTCTGCTGCCCATGGAAAATGGAAAAATGCTGGATGAATGTATGGCCGAGCCAATGGAGGATACCAAGTATGTGAATCTTGTGATCCGCGTCATAAGCTGGATCTGTGGAATTCTGAACCCGCAGTATGTGGTACTTGGCGGACCGGATCTGAGGAAAGGGTGTATCGGACCCATCAGCGACGGACTATCTGCTTTTCTGCCGAAACATATGCTGGCTGAAATCCTCTATTCTGAGGATGTGTGGCATGATTATTTTGACGGGATGGCAAGTCTCACCGCGGGTAAGATGTTCGACGATGTGCAGTTTATAAAGGAGTAGCCATGTTTGCAAATAAAAAAGATAGAATTCTTGACACTGGGCCGCGTATTTGCTTTTTTCTGCAGACTGCATTTGGAACTTCATTTGCTTATCTCACCAGCGGTGTGTTCCTGAGCGGGTTTGCGCTTTCCATAGGTGCAGGGGATGTGCTTGTCAGTTATCTGAGTGTGATCGTGAATATCTGTGGAGTGTTGATCCTGGCCTTTGCGGCATATCTGGAACGGTTTCAAAGCCGTAAGAAATTAACCGTTATATTAACGATACTGTCCAGGACAGCCACACTTTTTATCATTGTCATCCCTGTTGCAGTTCCAGGGCAGATGCGGATCGGGGTTTTTGTTTTCATGGTGGTTTTGGCATTTACCCTTCAAGCACAGACCACAGTGGTCCTGAATCAGTGGATGATGGGCTTTATGGATGAGAAGAAGAGCGGACGTTACATATCGCTGAGACAGACGCTGACCCTGGGAGTTACAGTTATTTTGTCTGTGGCAGGCGGTTTCTGGATGGATTTTATGAAGGGAGAGTATCTGGGATTTGCTGTTTTGTTCGCGGCAGCGGCAGTGATGAGTGTTTGTGAGATCATTCTGCTGCTGCGGACACCTGACAGTGCTCCATACCGGCCTTTAAAGAACGTGTGCAGACTGGGGGATGCCCTGAAAGTACCCCTTGGGTACCGGAGATTTATGGGGTTTGTAGTTTATATCCTGGCGTTCTATTTGCTGCTTAATATTTCGGACAGTTTTACTATGGTATATATGATGAAATACCTGGCGCTGCCCTACAAAACCGTGACGGCAATGTACATGATCATATCCCTGCCTCAGATCGTGCTTCTGGGCTTTTGGGGAAGAGTAAGCGATAAGCGGGGGCATGAGTTTGTTTTGAAGACTTCCATCTGGCTTTTTGCAGGGGAAACTCTGTTTATGTCCTTTGCAGGGCCGAAAAACTGCCTTTTGTTCATACCTATTGCATTTCTGACGTCCTCTGTTGGAAATGCGGGTTTTGTGGTCGCTGTGTTTAACAGAAGGTATGAATTGATGCCGAGGGACAACAGGATCATGTATGACAATTTTTATACGGCAGTTATCGGTGCCGGATTTATTTTGGGACCAATGATCGGAGGGGCTGTGAAAAGCTTTTTGGAGGCAGGTGCGGCAGTACAGTCTGCTGCTGCCATTCATGGGATACACTGTCTGTATATCATATCCACTGCGGGAATCCTGCTCCTGCAGGTTATTTATTACCGTGTACAGGGGAAAAGGGAGGTGTGTGTCCATGTCAAAGGTTGATCTTCATATGCATTCGTCTTTCAGCAGTGACGGCGAGTTTTCTCCGGAGGAGATCGTCAGAATGTGTGAAGCGCGGGGGATGGAGTATATTGCAGTAACAGACCATAACTCTGTCCGCGGTGCAGAAAAGGCCTTAAAGGCTGCGGCTAAGGTCAGGGTGATATCCGGCGTTGAGCTGGATTGTGTGTACAGAGGGTGTAACTTTCATCTTTTGGGGTACGGCATTGATGTGAAACGTCATGAATTTGAGGAAATAGAGCGTGATATTTTACGTCAGGAGAGAAATGCGGCAGAGGAAAAAATTGAACTTTTCCGGAGAGCTACAGGTATCTCTATAGATACGAACAGGATTCTTGCAGAAGCAGATAAGGGTGTTGTGACCGGGGAGCAAATCGCTGAAAATGTACTGAACCGGGAGGATGTGGGCAGGTATGCGATACTGGCCCCATATCTTCCGGGCGGACCAAAAAGCGATATGCCAAATGTGAGATTTTACTGGGATTTCTTCTCAAAAGGAAAACCGGCCTATGTGGAGATCGCCTATCTGGCTCTTCCTGACGCTGCTTCGCTGATCCACAGTGCAGGCGGCGCGGCAGTTCTTGCGCATCCGGGACAGAATCTCGGCGGTGATGAGGAGCTGCTGGACAAAATAACAGAGGAGGAGATTGACGGGATAGAGGCATTTTCTTCATACCACAGCAGGGCAGAGGCACTGCATTATTTAGAAACCGCAGACAGGAAAGGTCTGTTTGTCACCTGCGGCAGTGATTTCCATGGCAGGCATAAGCCGAATATCACGCTGGGAGGCCATAATGCTTTGTGGGATGACAGAAAGCTTTTGCAGGAAATGAAAAAATGCCTCCTGTCGGAACCGCCTGTTTTATAAAAACAGGCAGTCCCACAGGAAGCATGGAGGGATTATAATACGTTCCCGGATTCACATCCGCATGCAAACGGTCCTGCAAGGGGCATGATATCACGTTTTTCTCCAAAGTAATCCTGGTCAAATACGATAGGAGTTCCGTCAGGAGATTCAAACTTCTGTTCCGGTTCAAAAGCCTCGCCAAGCATCTCTGTGCTTACGAACGGAGTCTCAAACTTTGACAGGAAATCATACAGATTGGTCTCCAGACGGTATTTTCCGTCTTCTTCTTTCAGTTTCAGTTCAATTTTGTTATCATTATCCACTTTATAGTTTTCCTCAGCATCACATGGCTGGGCACCGTTAAAGTATACGTTGCCTCCAGTATAGATGGGGAGATGGTCATAATAAATGTCTTTGTTGTCATGGTCCACAGCAGTCTCTGCGTTGAAGCGGCCAAAATACGTCTCTGCTGTAGGATATCCGTCGTATGGCTTTGTTCCGCAGATAAACTGGCATTTATCCATAGCTCCCATGCCTTCAGCCTGGGCGTAAGCGGTCAGATCCTGACGGATTTCTTTTTGTACAAATACATTGTTATAAAAACGTGCATCTCCGTGCAGGATTGTCATAAAGCCTGCCACCTCTGTGCGGTGTGGTACGTGATATGGTGTATACCGCGGCGTGGGCAGATGCTGACCGCCGTTATCTACCCCGGCACCCACCCAGGTAAAGGAACCTGCGATCAGGTTGTGCACAAGAGCGAAACCCTGGGTACTGATGCGGCATGCGCAGTCGGACAGAAGCAGGTTGTTGTCGATCAGTGTAGGGCCGTGGGAAACCTCAACAAAGATATCCTCTGCGAGAGCCAGACCGTTGGTGATCTCTGTACCTTTTGGCGGAACATTGTCATGGAACAGGTTCTGTGTAACACGGGTTCCCTGTGCCTGCCAGTCAAGCCACAGACCACGGGTACAGTGATGGAAATGGTTGCGGCGGATGATCACATCAATGGCAGCATGCATTTTGATACCGCCGATCTCGGCGCCGGCCAAATCCTGTTTATTGTTGATATGGTGAATATGGTTGTCTTCAATGACAGAGAACACACCGCCTAAATGTCCTACGATACCGGTCTGTCCGCAGTCATGAATATTACAGCGGCGTACAGTGTGGGAGCCGATGTTCTCTTTTGTCCATCCCTCGATCTGTGCCTGGCAGATGGCGTCACGCTCTGTCTGGGTTCCATCTTTATAAAATTTGGTGGTCCACTTGTTTTCATTGTTGGGCTGCAGGTATTTTCCAAGGGAAATACCGGAGCATTTGGAGTCGGAGACTTCGCAGTCTTCAATGATCCAGCCTTTTGACCAGTGCGGGCCGATCATGCCTTCCTGGTAAGCAGTGGGCGGTGCCCAGGTAGTTGCTGCTTGTTTTACAGTGAATCCTGACAGGGTGATGTAATTTACACCTGTCTTATCGGGATAGAAGCAGTTCCGGCGTACATTGATCTCCACGTTCTCCTCATTGGGATTGGCGCCATGGAAATTGGCATAGATGACAGTAAAGTCACCGTCCTGCTGGGTATACCATTTATAGATGGTAAAATCCGGATCCCAGGAACCTTTGTATATGGCCGGGTCAATGACGTCTTCCAGTGAAAATGTCTCATACATGGATTTACCGTTTATGTATACTTCACCTGTGTGTACAGGTTCCATGGCACGGTACCAGTCACCTGCAATCACTGTGGTGTAGGGATTATAGCTGCCGAAAAGTCCATTGGGGATGCGGGCCATCCAAACATCACCCTGATACTGTGTCCAGTTTTTTACAGGCTCCGCACCGGTTATGACAGCAGCCAGCGGTTCTTCTGAGCGGTATATAATGCGGCTGTTTTCGTCGGTACCGCCGTTTTGGGGATTTACATATTCCCGGTATATACCCGGGGCTACCAGGACTTCATCCCCTGCGCAGGCGATGCCGGCGGCCTCGCTGATAGTCTGGAATGGTTTTTCCTTTGTACCGTATCCGTTTCTGGAAGCATTTGCGGCTACATAATAAATCATAGATGTTATCCTCCTTTAGCTGTGTGGATCATATTTTCTATTGACCTTTCCGGTCTTGTGATAATATAATTATACTGTGGATTTGAGTATATAAAAATAATCATACTGCCTAAAAATATAAAAATCCCGCCATATGGAAAGGGCATGATGGGTTGTAAGCGCATGATGGATAGTAAGCGCATGACGGGGTGTAAGTGTATAAATGAGGGAGGAGGTGCCTATGGTACAATTCAGAAAACTGGATATGGACGGAAGAAAAAAAGAAAAAATTGTTTTTCAGAATCAGATGCTCCACTATGGACTATATGTGCCCAGGCCGGAGGCGTATTTCTTCGGAGATATTCCATGGCATTGGCATGATGAATTTGAGTTCGGACATATTTTAGGGGGAAGTATGCAGTATAAGACAAATCACCATGAGTTCATACTACATGAGGGGGACGGGATATTTGTCAATTCCGGAGTTCTGCACTATCTGCATCCCTTGGAACCTGTGGAGGATGTGAGGCTGCAGTCCCAGTTCTTTGACCGGTCTTTTCTGGCGGGGGCGTCGGGGAGCATATTGGATATTAAATATATTGCTCCTGTTTTGGAACAAAAACAATTGGACGCAGTGCCCCTCTACTGTTCCAATGCCGAAAGTGCGGAATTTCTTGAGAAAATGAGGGAAGGGGCAGAGCTGAGTATCAAAGGGGAACGTTTTTTTGAGCTGCGTCTGAGAAGCCTCTTTTCACAGTTATGGGAGATGGTTTATTCCTGGGCAATGGATGAGAAGAAAAATGAGACAGGATATAATGCCCTGGAGGATGAACGGATCAAACAGATGCTCTCCTATATACAGGAACATTACAGTGAGAAGATAACCGTGCAGGAAATTGCGTCCAGTATACATATCAGCGAGCGGGAGTGCTACCGTCTGTTCCAGACAAGCCTTGGTGAAACACCTGTGGAATTCATGGTTTCCCTGCGCCTGCAGAAGGCACAGGAACTTCTGCGTTATACGGATAAAAGTATCCTGGAGATAGCTGTGGAGACCGGATTCGGTACCAGCAGTTATTTTGGAAAGATATTCAAACAGTATCACCATATTACACCGAAACAGTATAAAAAGCTTAATTTTGACAGAAAAGAAAATAACGAATGAAATGCTTTCTTTGTGCGGCTGTCTGCGAAACTGCAGGCAGCCGTACACGATTCAGCAGGTATTACGCCGGAAGCGCCCCGTCCGCCGGCATCCGTTTTATTTCTTTCCGAACCAGAAGGACAGCCAGGATACCTGCAGCCGCATCCGCAATAGGACCGGCATACATGACCCCGTCGATTCCCATAAAGAGAGGGAAAATCAAGATCATTGGGATCAGGAAGAGGATCTGCCTTGTCATGGAAAGCACAATACCCCGGGTGGCTTTACCGATGGAAGTGAAAAAGTTAGCTGTCACCGGCTGCAGTCCATTTAAGAAGGTACAGAACATGAAAATGCGGAAATACTTCTGGGCAAACTGATAGTAGAGTTTGTCACCGGAACCGAAAAGGCTGACGATCTGCCTGGGGAAAATCTGAAAACATATAAAGGCGGCCACTGCAAGTATGGTTGCGGTTCCGGCAGCGCACAGATATGTCTTTTTCACCCGTGAGTAGTTTTTAGCTCCGTAATTAAAACCAACGATCGGCTGAGAGCCCTGGGCGATTCCGATGACAATGGACAGAAATACCATATTCACCTTTGCCACGATACCCACCACAGCCAAAGGGATATCGCTCCCGTAGACGGAGTGGGAACCATAATGCCGCAGAACATTGTTCATGGTTATCTGTACCACTGTGAGGGCGAGCTGATTGAAGCAGGAGGCCATTCCAAGGGAGGCGATCGCTTTGATACACTGTATCCTGGGGATAAGGGTTTTCAGTTTCAAATGTACGGTTTTATACCGGGGAAGATAAAAGAGTACCATGCAGGCGGAAAATACCTGACCGATGACAGTTGCCCATGCAGCTCCGGCAATTCCCCAGCCGAAGGTAAAAATGAACAAGGGGTCCAGTACCGTATTGATCAGTGCACCGGAGACCATGGATATCATGGAATATGTAGGACTGCCGTCTGCCCGGACCAGATGATTGCCTCCTGTTGTCAGCATAAAAAACGGGATTCCCCAGGTGGTGATCCCCACATAAGTCATGGCATAGGGCAGTACCTTGGGGGTAGCGCCAAACGCCAGGATCAGCGGCTTTAGAAACAGGCGGATCAAAATGACCAGAGCCAGCCCGCACAGTATCAGGCTGCCGAATCCTGTGCCTGCAATATGCTTTGCCTTTTCTTCATGCTTGCGCCCAAGTTCCAGATTGAAGTTGGAGGCGCCTCCGATTCCTATGAGGAGAGCCATTGCTGTAGTGATGGTGGTAATGGGAAAAGCCACATTGGTGGCGGCATTTCCGTACATTCCCACACCCTGCCCGATGAAAATCTGGTCCACGATATTATACAGCGCGTTTACCAGCATGCTGATAATGGCAGGCACTGCGAATTTGGGCAGTAATTTACTGATTGGGCTAAAACCAAGCGGGTTTTCTTTTATCTGTTGTGTGTTCTCCATATGATTTCTCCATCCTTTCTTGTTTTATTTTAAGCTATTTTGAGGAGAAATCCAATATCTTATTTTAAAAGATGTTTTTCTCTGTGCGCATATAGAGATGGCAAATCCTTCAAACCAGCCAGGGCAGTAGATGTGCAGACTTGCCTGAAGGGTTACGTCAATTTCACTAAGTTGCTCAGGCTGTTTTTGGCGATTATTTACGAAATCCCTCCGTTATGGTAGAATTATTGCGTAATTGTATTGACAGAAAAAGAAAAAAGAATATAATGAACTTATCACTTGTCCTACAAGTTGAGACGAAGGGAAGATTTATGAAAATAAAACGTGTCAATGTAACCAGCCAGGTAGTGGATTATCTGAAGAAGAATATTGAATCCGGAAACTGGACAGTTGGGGAGAAGATACCGTCTGAGAACCAGATGACAGAGGAACTGGGGGTGAGCCGTTCCAGTATCAGAACAGCACTGCAGTATTTGATCGGGCTTGGTGTCCTGGAAAGTGTACACGGCAAAGGGACTTATCTGATCAACAGCCGTGTGGAGAACTGGGATGAGACAGAGAACAAGATCACATCTGAGGACTGCAGGGATATTGAGAAAGTGCTGGAATTCAGAAAAATACTGGAACCGGATGCCTGCAGACTGGCAGTGGAAAAACGTACGCCTGAGATCATCACCGCTCTGGAGACATACCTGGAGCAGATGCAGATGTTCCAGGGAAACCGGGAAAAGTTTGTAAACGCGGACTTAAAGTTCCATGAAGTTATCTGCCGTTCCACGGACAATACCCTGCTGGAAAAAAGCCTTCACAAGGTTTTTCAGGAGACCAGGCAGAACCATGAGCAGATGAATGAACTGTTTGGCTATGACTCAGGAATCCATTATCATGCACAGATTCTGAAGGCCTTTAAAAATGGCGATGCGGATGCAGCCCATGATATTATGTACGAACATCTGGATGCAGCCATGAAGAAGCTTTGAATCAGACAGTTTTCGAGACTGCCTTCTCACTCTGGTGAGATCAGGCAGTCCTATGGGAAAAGAGACAATGTTTTATATTCTAACTTGTATGATGAGTAACAAGCCTAAGGAGGAGAGAGATGTCAGTAAAAATTCAGGACATACGGGTCATATGTACAGCACCGGAGGGTATTAACCTTGTTGTAGTCAGAGTGGAGACAAACCAGCCGGGACTTTATGGTTTGGGTTGCGCCACATTTGCATACCGCCATTTGACAGTAAAGCATCTGATTGAGGAATACTTAAAACCGCTTCTTTTGGGGCGGGATGCTGAGAATATTGAGGAGCTGTGGCAGCTCATGCATCAAAACGGTTACTGGAGAAACGGACCAATTGAAAATAACGCCATTTCCGGCATTGATATGGCATTATGGGATATCAAAGGAAAGATGGCAAATATGCCGCTGTATCAGCTTTTCGGAGGGAAAGTACGGGAAGGGATTCCGGTATACCGCCATGTGGACGGAAAAGATATCGTGGAAATCTGTGAGAATATCCAGAGATTCCAGGAGATGGGAATCACACACCTGCGCTGCCAGTGCGGCGGATACGGCGGAGCACCTTACGGGCAGACCCCCGGGACGGCACCCAGAGGGGCACATGATGGCATGTATCTGGATTCCAGAAAATATATCCGTGACACTGTAAAGCTATTTGGGGAAATTCGTGACAGGATCGGTTATGACATGGAATTGGTACATGATGTACATGAGCGGGTCGCACCGGTGGAAGCTATCAAACTGGCAAAAGAGCTGGAGCCTTTTGATCTGTTTTTCCTGGAGGACCCGGTTCCCCTGGAGCAGACAAACTGGTTGAGAAATATGCGGGAACAGACCAGCATCCCCATCGCCCAGGGAGAGCTTTTCAACAACCCCAGGGAGTGGAAACCCCTCATAGCAGAACAGCTTATTGATTTTATCCGTGTACATATCAGTCAGATAGGAGGCATTACCCCTGCCAGAAAGCTGCAGATTTTTGCGGAACAGTTTGGTGTGCGCACTGCGTGGCATGGACCTGGCGATATGTCTCCTCTGGCTCATGCGGCAAACATCCATATTGATCTGGCAGCGCCTAATTTCGGAGTGCAGGAGTGGTCAGGCATTGAGCCTCCTAATTTTGTGATCCAAAATCTGAAAGGACCACATGGCGCTTTGCTGGAAGTATTCAAAGGGCTGCCTGAATTTGACAAAGGGTATGTATATGCCAACGATAAACCTGGGCTTGGTGTGGATATAGATGAGAAAGAAGCAGCAAAATATCCATGTGAGAAGACAATCACCACATGGACGCAGACAAGATTGAGAGACGGTTCTCTGCAGACACCATAAAGGGAGGGTAACATGAAGGGAAAGAAACTGGCAGCATTGTCTATGGCTGGAGTGTTCATGGCAATGACTGTGGCAGGATGCGGCAAAGACAGCAATATTTATGATGAAGACGGAAATGTGAGTCTGAGAATGGCACAGACATCAGCAGCGGACGGGGCAATCGGTATTTCTATGGAGACTTTTGCCGAGAATGTCAAAGAAAAGTCAGAGGGCAGAATTGAAATATCTGTTTTCCACAATGGACAGCTTGGCTCAGAGAGAGATAATATTGAGGCGTGTGAGCTTGGAAATCTGGATATTGCGGTGGTAAATCAAAGCGTGTTGGCAAATTTTATTCCTGAGATTGCCGCTTTTGACCTGCCCTATGTGATTGAGGGGACGGAGCATGCGGACAAGGTATTTATGGGAGAGATAGGGCAGGATTTCCTTAAAAAACTGGAAAAGGTAGAGCTAAAGGGGCTTGGGATCTGGGAATCCGGGTTTCGTAACCTGACAAATTCTAAGAGGGACATCAACAGCGCAGAAGATGTGAAGGGGCTGAGGATCCGTGTTATGGAAAATGAGATCCATCAGAAACTCTGGAAGGCGTTGGGGGCGGATCCGGTGCCCATGGCTTGGAGTGAGGCTTACACTGCTATGCAGCAGGGGGCCATTGACGGCCAGGAAAATCCGGCGACGGTTATCGACAAGAATAACGTGGTGGAAGTGAATAAACATATGGCGATCACAGAGCATGTATATTCCACGGTGTACGTTCTGATGGCGCCCAAGACCTGGGAATCCCTTACAGAGGAGGACCAGAAGCTGATCTCGGAGTGTATGGAGGAAGCCAATCTGGCAGAGTGTGAGCTGAGCCGACAGATGGACAAAGAAGCCATTACCACACTGGAGGAACAGGGCATGTCCGTGACTTATCCGGATAAGACAGAGCTGATCAAAGAGACACAGAGTGTCAGAGATACTTACGGTGCGGATTACAAAGAGACCCTTGACAAAATAGCGGCAGCAAAATAGGGGAGGAGAAGGAATATGGAGAAAGCAAAGCAGGCTTTTGGCAGGCTGCAGAGTGCTGTGAATGCATTGACTGCGGTCATACTTGTGGCAATTATGGTGATCATTCTGGTGCAGACCTTTACCAGATATGTTATTTTTTACAGCATACCCTGGTCTGAGGAGGCATCCAGATATCTGTTCGTGGCAATGATTCTGCTGGGTATCAATATTGGTATTTCCCAGAATCTTATGGTCCGCATTGACATTATTGATAACTTTCTGCCATCCGGGGTGAAAAAGGCTTTTGAGATAGGAAGACAGGTTTTAGCATTGGCTATATCCGCTGTGTTTTTTTACAGCACGTTTGGCATGCTCCGCATTGGAGGATACCAGATGAGTCCGGCTATGAGGATTCCCATGAATGTTATGTACGGGATTTTATGTCTTGGATTCGGACTTGCGGTGATCTCTGTAGTCTTTAAACTGCAGGAAACCATTAAAATAAAAACAACAGAAGAGAAAGGGGGAAATAACTGATGTCAACTTCCGCGGTAGCTTTGATCGTTGTACTGATCGTTCTCATGCTTCTCGGCCTGCCGATTACCTGGGCCCTGGGAGGAGCATGTATCTGTGCCATATTTTTAGACCCGGCATTATCCTTTGCCATGATCACACAAAAGATTTTTACGGGGTGTGATAATTTTTCCATGCTGGCTCTGCCCGCGTTTTTCCTGGCAGGTGACATTATGTCAAAAGGAGGATTATCCAAAAGGCTGGTGGCCTTTGCGGATTCCTTTGTCGGATGGATCTCAGGAGGTATCTCCCTTGTATCCATAGTGGCATGTACTTTTTTTGCGGCAATTTCCGGCTCTTCTGTGGCGACAACAGCGGCCATCGGCGGACTGATGTATCCGGAAATGGTAAAACGGGGATATCCTAAAGATTATGCGGCAGCCGTACAGGCAATTGGCGGAACACTGGGAATTGTCATTCCGCCGTCCACAGTATTTGTTATTTATGGTAACATTACAGGTGTATCCGTGGCAAAACTGCTGATGGCAGGTGTCCTTCCGGGTATTCTGTGCGGAATCCTTCTCTGCGTATATGCCTTTTATAAAGCAAAAAAATGTGATTTCCCTAAAGAGGCAGGATTTTCCTTTAAGAGATTCCTTCTCTCCTTCAAAGATGCAGTCTGGGCTTTGATCATGCCCATCGTGATCCTGGGCGGCATTTACGCAGGTATTTTTACCCCAACGGAATCCGCTGTGGTTGCAGTGTTCTATGGATTTCTGGTATGTATTGCGATTTACAGGGAGATCAGTGGAAAAGATGTCTGGGAGATTCTGAAAGGAACCGCTGTAAGTACCGCAAATCTTATGTTTCTGGTAGTTACTGCACAGATGTTCGGATATCTGATCACATATTATAAGATTCCGGTTGCGGTTACCAACGCATTTATGGCAGTGGCAAGCAATAAATATGTGTTCCTGGCATTGATCATTGTTCTGCTTCTTATCTGCGGTATGTTTCTGGAGGTGGGTGCCACCAATCTGATCCTGGGTCCGATCCTGGCACCCATCGCAGTGGCATTCGGCGTGGATCCGGTACATTTTGGTATGCTGTTCGTATTTCTGCTGGCACTTGGTCAGGCCACACCGCCTTTTGGTACTACCATGTTTGTGGCCTGCGGATTTTCAGAGCAGCCGGTCAGCAAGGTGGCGAAGAATCTGATTCCTTTTGTGGCTGTAGAAGTGGTATGCGCTGTTATTTTTGCCTATGTCCCGGCACTCTCCACATTGCTGCCGAATCTTGTATCCTGACAGATAGTTGATACTGGTGTTCTATCCTGCCGGAAGTCACACTTCCAGCACTGTCTATTTTGTCATCTGCCATGTTGCGGGCGGTCATGGGAGGAACCACTCGGCTTCCTTCCTCCGCCTTGCAGGATGACAAAATATTCAGCATTGGCAGTGTGATCTTAGACCGGATAGGTGATTAGATCATAAGAAGAATAAATGCGCCCGGAATTTTTCCGGGCAGGGGAAAAGACCCGGAAAGGAAAGAAAATGAAGAATACGATGAAGGAAGTAGTGGTTGTAAAGCCTCATCATACAGAAGTGCGTGAAGTCCCTGTTCCCGTTCCCGGTGATGATGAGGTTCTGATCCAGATGAAGGCAGCAGGTGTATGCGGAAGTGACCATCATATTTATCACGGCGCAAATCCCTGTTCTACATATCCCCGTATTCCCGGCCATGAAAATGCAGGAATTGTTGCGAAAGCAGGGAAAAATGTGACAAATGTAAAAGAGGGGGATCATGTGATCGTGGACCTGATCCACACCTGCGGGGAATGTTATCAGTGTAGGATCGGAAGAAAAAATGTGTGTGAAAAGGTAATGGTCAGAGGATCCGGGATGGACGGCGGCTGGAGGGAATATTTTACAGCGCCCGCTAAGGAAGTTTACAGGATCGACGACAGTGTGTCATGGGAGGATGCTGCACTTGTGGAACCCTATGCGATCGGTGCCCATTGTACTGCCAGAGGACGGGTAGTGCCGGAGGACATCGTTTTGATCCTGGGGACAGGAACAATCGGGGCGATCATCCTGCAGACCTGTAAGGCAAAGGGATGTAAAACTGTTATCTGCTGTGATATCAGTGACAGCTCTCTGGAACGGGCAAAGGAATACGGTGCGGATCATGTGATTAATACAAAGAAAGAGAACCTGGCTGAAGCTGTACAGAAAATCACCGAAGGACATGGGGTGACCATTGCATTTGATTCGGCATGCTTCCCCGGCTCCCTTACTATGATCATGCAGCCGGGAATTGTCTGTAATGCAGGACGTGTGGTACCTCTGGGCTTCTGTACGAAACCGGAAGAGATCACACAGGCTATGATCAATCAAAGGGAACTTGACATTATCGGAACAAGAATGTCCTGTTTTAAATTTGAACCAACCATCGAATGTATGGAAAATAAGAAGTTTAATACAGAGGGGATTGCCACTACATTTATAAGCTTCAGCCAGATTGATAAAGTATTTGAGTATATGGACAATCTGGACCCGTCAGTTAAGAAAATGGTGATCATGTTTTAGCTGCTGTATGTATGGCTTTATGAAAGGAGGGCAGGATTTTCTATCCTGCGGCATAGATATGAAGGGAAATGAATTATTTAATATCGAAGGAAAAAAGGCGATCGTGACAGGCGGTACAAGAGGTCTGGGATATGGAATGGCAGAAGGTCTTATGGAGGCCGGCTGTGAGGTTGCCATAGTGGGGACATCTGATAAAGTCCATGAAACAGCGGAACAGTTTCGTGAAAGAGGATTTAAATGCCACGGCGTGAAAGCGAATCTGGCCATACGTGAGGAAGTGTACAGTTGTTTTAGGGAATGTGTGGAAAAGCTTGGAAAGGATTTGGATATTCTTGTGACAGCCCATGGCATTCAGAGACGGCACAGTGCAGAGGTCTTCCCAGTGGAAGAGTGGGATGAGGTTCTGAATGTGAATCTGAATTCCGTATTTATCCTGTGTCAGGAGGCAGCCAAAATCATGTTGGAAAAGGGATACGGGAAGATCATCAACATTGCTTCTATGGTATCCTGGTTTGGGGGACAGACTGTTCCTGCCTATACGGCGGCAAAGGGCGGAGTGACGCAGCTTACAAAGGAACTGAGCAACGACTGGATCGCCAGAGGCGTCAATGTAAATGCCATTGCTCCCGGATATATGGCAACAGAGATGAATGCCGCTCTTTTGGACCCGGAAAATCCCAGATATCAGCAGATCACAGACAGGATTCCCGCAAACCGCTGGGGAACCGGGGATGATATGAAGGGGACTTGTATATTCCTGGCCTCCCATGCAAGCGATTATCTGGGCGGAGCTATAATTCCTGTAGATGGGGGATATCTAGTAAAATAAATAACAAAAGACTGTGCCTGATCGCGCGAGAGAATTTATGAAACCATGTAATGTGTATCTGTTGTGTTATTGTGTTCCTGTTTGCATGGCGGTTGTTTAACAATGTATTTTCATACAGAGTATATGAAAATCAGTATATGTGAAAATCAGTATATGTGAAAGTCAGTATATATGAAAATCAGTATACGTGAAAATCAGAACGCATGAAAATTTCCGGGATTGCCAGCGCGATGCGCAGCAAACGTTCGAGTTAGCCGGCAGCAAAATGCAAACCGTTGTATTTAACATCTATAAAGGGAAGAACTACCATAAAGGGAAGAACCACTATAAAAGGCAGAGCTACCATAAAAGGTAGAATAATCATAAAGAGTAGAATTACCATAAAGGACAGAAATGTGCATAGTGAAGTGTGCTGCTGATCAAAGCGTGAACAATAACAAACAGTCACGTTTTAGCAGCAATATATTGAAAAGCGGCTTGTTTTAATTGCGGATAAGAGATACAATATATTGTGATAAGCGATATATAATTCATTAGAATGTGTCTAAAAATTCATTCCTGTAGTCTGCACACTGCACTTGGCGGTATATTCTCCCTTCATTGGGGTGACGTGGCCCGCCGTGCCCCCTTTATGATAGAATGAATCTCCCGTAAACTGTGGCGAACATTTTGCAGAAAGTGACATACAACACATTCTAGCGCATCAGGAGGTGAAAGACATGGCAGTTTTAGATGGATGCGAAAGCAAATACAGAACCCCAATACCGGAGGACAGGACATGTCCGAAATGCGGTGAAGAAGTGGAAGTTTTTACGGTAAGAGGCAGAGTGATCGAGGAGACTGCTTGTTCCTGCGGATATGTATTTAAAGCGGAAGAAGTGGAACCTTTGAAAACAGAAAAGGAAGAAAAATAGTAAGAGATTTGTGCGAAGTACCTGGAAGCAGCAGATAGGATGTAGCTGCTGCTTCCAGGTATTTTATTGTTTTCAAAAGTAAATATTTTTACCGATAACTGTATAATGAATTCACAGTTATGAACAAATCTATGCAGATTCATTTTGGTGAAAGGATTCTTGCCTGACTGTAGGACATTTTTTCGGACAGCACAGTAAATGGGCTGACTTACTGGATCGTTACTCTTAGCATTCATTTACAAGATTTTCGAGTGCATGTGTGGAGCATCTCGGTTATTGTTCTTGCGATAAGATGTTCCGATGGGATTATTGTTATGACGTAGGAATTGGAAATGTGACAATTTCAGGTCATTAGTAACTATGGCAAAATTACTTTTTCTGCATATTCTATTATAAGGGTATAATAGGAGACATCTTGTGGAGGACAGCAAGGAAAAGAGTATTTTTCTAAAACAGGGTAATGGGCAGCGTATTGTGTTGACAGCGGAGCAGGAAAAAGATTTCAGCGAACAGTTAAAAAAGGGGATTTGCAGAGAACTTCATGCGGGAAGTCTGCTTACGGATGAGCAGCTTGGTGAGCTTCTGAATGAATTGGATTTATGAAGTGTCCGTAAAGCATCCGCGAATCGTGCGTGTAGCATCCAGGATTATCTGTGCGTAATAGAGAGAGGACCGCGGCAGCTATGTATGGGCGTGGGCAGGCGAAAACTGGACTTATATAGGTTGGAGGCTTTTTAGGTGGGAAATAGAGTAAGGGCAGCTGCATATGGGAGAGTATCTACAGAGAAAGAAGACCAGGCAAACTCCCTTAACAGCCAGCGGAATTACTTTACCGAATACATCCATCAGCATGAAGGATGGGAATTGACGGGTATTTATTATGATGAGGGCATCAGCGGAACACAGACTGCAAACCGAAAAGGGTTCAATCGGATGATCCGGGATGCCATGGCAGGGAAAATAGATTTGATCCTCACAAAAGAAGTGTCTAGGTTCGCCAGAAACACTGTGGATACACTCTCTTATATAAGAAAACTGAAGGCAAAAGGCGTTCGGGTTATTTTTACTATAGACAATATTGATACAATGGACGGGGACGGCGAACTGCGTCTGTCCATTATGGCAACTCTTGCCCAGGATGAAAGCAGAAAGATTTCCGAACGTGTGAAATGGGGACAGAAACGCAGGATGGAGCAGGGAGTGGTATTCGGAAGAGACCTGCTTGGGTATACAGTGAAGGCCGGCAGACTATATGTAAATGAGGAGGAGGCAGAGGTGGTCAGGGCCATCTTTCATAAGTATACAAATGAGCAGAAGGGCACCTATGTTATTGCCAGGGAACTGATGGAGGAAGGGATACAGCCGAAACGGGGAGATACATGGTCTAATACCATGATCCTTAAGGTGCTGAAAAATGAGAAATATGCCGGCGATTTATGCCAGAAAAAAACAATCACTCCGGATTTCCTCTCCCACAGGAAAAAGAAAAATGAGGGTGAGGAAGAAATGGTATATCTGAAGGAACATCATATATCTATCATTGACAGAGAATTATGGGACAGAACACAGAGAGAGCTGAAAAGGAGATCAATATCTAAAAACAGCAAGTCTTTACAAGGCACCCGCTATTGGTGCAGCGGAAAAGTTAAGTGTGGGGAATGCGGAGGAAGTTTTGTGATCCGCTCAAAAAAACGTGGAGACGGGAGTAATTACAGAACGTGGAGATGCTATAATCACGCAAATCATGGAAAGGTAAAAAAAGAGGGAGAAGGTAACAGACCCTGCTGTGACAACACTGCAGTCAGTGACCTGGCACTGCGATCCTGTGTATGTTATGCTCTAAAACAGGTGAATTTTGACCGAGAAACTGTGATAACAGAAATTCTGCAAAGAATAAAAAGGCTGGATCAAAAAGACATATATATGGAAGATATTTCTTTTATTGAAAGAAAAATAGAAGAAATAGAGGGAAAAAAGAAAAAATGTGTTGATCTGGTACTGGAGGGAATGTTAGATACCAAAGAATTGGCAGAACAGAAAAATTGGTATGACGGACAGAAGGAAAAGCTGGAAAAAAGGCTTTTAAAAGCGAAAAAAGAGAAAGCCGCAGAGGAGGAAAGAAAATCCTGTTTTGAGAACTATAAGGAGTCAGTTGATAGAATATTGAATTTTCATGGGGCAGAAGATGCTCTTTTCAGGGAATTGGTTGATAAAATAGTGGTTTATCAGGGTCAGATGGTATGTGTGTGGATAAAATATGTTCCGTTTGGAATAAAGATGCGGATTCACAGCAGTGGGAAACGGGAAAATTATAATACAGAAATATTGGAAGCAGCTATTGTGGAAGACGGTCCGGAGGATATCTTAGAGATTCTTTAGATGAGTGGGAATAGCACTGCAAAAAGGGCAGTTCTGTGAACGGCAATACGCTTCGCCATGCATAGAGACGGAGTATTCTGCTCCATACTGCGCCGGCTGCCTCGGGATTTTCATGCGCAAGCATATAAAAAGCATAACAAATCTCGTGGGACAGTGGCTGTGAATAATAACAATAAGTTACTTCTTTCCATCAGAATGTGGTTACTATGTGGCATACTTAACCTGGCGTAGTACGATGGGGAGATATGGGGGCAATAGCAAGAACGATGTACCTATATCATTCAGGGTACCCATGGCGATGCGGTTCGGCATGGCGAACCGCTGTGACAGATAACGCATAGAAGCGGCAATTTCTCCATCCGGTCCACCAGAGTGCAGTAACCTATAATAGTGCCTCAAACCCGCTGTTTATGCGGGTTCCGGGCATTTTTCAAGTGATAAAATTGTTGCAAAAGTATTAAGTTAAGAAATTATGATATCAAAATAGAGTTTGCCGGAAGCCTTGTCATAAACAATCTGGTTGACGATAGTGCGGATAAACATGCCCTTTGTTTCATAGTCATTTTCTGGATCCCGAACGATTTCGTAGACATTTCGTATTTCCTCCACTACATCTTTTTTCTCTGGCTGCTCGGTATTTTGAAAAATATTTTCCAATGAAGCAATCTCTTTCGTGAGATATTCCCTTTGGGCATTTAGCCGTTGTCTGTTCTCTTTGTATTCTTCCAGAGTGTCAATCTCATTTTCATAGGCAGCCCGTACCCGTTGCTCTTTTACCTCAATGCGTTCCAGCTCATGCTTTAAGTTATCCAGTTCGGATGTATCCGTTGAGGACATTTTATCACCTTTGTAGGTATATGTAAAATCCTCTCCATTCACGATTTTTTCCAGGTAATCAATAACTGCCGTTTCGACTTTCTTTATAGAAATACTGACAGATGTCTTATGGAATCCTTTGGCGTATTTCCAACATTGAAAATATGGGCAGGCCTGGTTGCCGGTATATGAGAGCGTAGCGCCGCAAATAGAGCATTTCAAAAGACCAGACAGCCAATGTTTGCAGGCAGATACATTCCGGTTCTTAGCGGGGCGTCTACGAGCATTCATAAGCCGGAGACGTTTTTCGTAACGGTCTTTTGCAAGACGAGCTTCATGTGTACCCTCAAATTTAGTTCCATTCCAGATTACGGTTCCGGTATAAAAAGGGTTTCTTAAAATAAAGTCAATGTTCCTCCGTTCAAAGAGATTCCCCCGTTTGGTCCGATATCCCAAATCATTGCATTTCCGGGCAATCGCTGTGGTATCAACATTATAATTGTCATACTGATCCATAATGTAATCTATGATTCGGTATTCTTCTTCGTTAATAATGAATGGCTGGCCGTTTCCCACGGCATCATATCCGAGGCATGGAGTTGCCTGATATCCGTTTTTTAGAGCTTTTTCCCTCATGCCACGAAGAACTTCGCCGGACAAACGGATGGAATAGTATTCATCCATCCACTCAATGATTCTTTCTATAAGCGTTCCAAATGGGCCGTCTATGAGAGGTTCTGAAACACTTACAACCTCTACACCGTCCTTCTTCAGCATACTCTTGTATACGATGGATTCCTCCTGATTCCGGGCAAATCTGCTGTATTTCCACACCAGTATAATGTCTATGGGGTGGCTGGCATGCTTTGCCGTGGCAATCATCTTCTGAAACTCAGGCCTCTTCTGGGCCCGGCGGCCGGAAACACTTTCCATGTAGACAAAATCATTGGATATGACAATGTTATTTTTTTTGGCGTAATCCAGAAGGAGACGCTTTTGCGCGTCCGGAGAAAGCTCTGCCTGATCAGCGGTGCTGACGCGGATGTAGAGGGCACCGGTCCGTAGTTGTTTTGTATCATTTTCGGACATTATTTTATCACCTCTTATATATGATATTGATTTTTGGGTACAAAAATAACAGCCAGCGAACTTTTGTTCCGCTTGCGTGGCTGCCTCGGAGATGATACAATATTAGTTGTAAAGTAATAAGTATGCATCTTCGGATGTATAGGCCGTCCTGGTGTTGGTAGCACTGGGGCGGTTTTTGTTTAAAGTTCAGCGCATATTGACAAAAAGTTGAACATATACTATAATATAAATAAGTTAACTCGTGAAGGATAAGGCTGGGTTCCCGAATGGGAGTAGGTCGTAAGACTTAGAATTCCTTTGCCCCTGGGGTTAGCTTATTTTTTTGATACTAAATTCCGTAGATTCTGAATAATATTGTCAGGATCTTTTTTTATTTCTTCAACAATGAAATCTATCGTTTGGATACTATAACCATAGGTGTGTGTTAAATGATGTTGATAACATAATTTTGGGTTTTCCTTTATTCCGTAATACTTACAGAACAAGTTAAAATGGTATGAATTAAAATCTTTTTCCTCACCATTAAATTTTAAAATAGTATTTGAGCGCGTTAAACGATCGCGAACCTGTTCTATGCAATTAGTGGAACTATACTTATGTGTTACGTTCGGATCTTTTAACTCCTTAATTATCTTCACCTTCGCATCGGCATTGTTGTCAATACCAACAATAGATGTGGCCTTGTCCTTGTTTTTCGTGATGAAATGATAATGTTCTATTCTGATGGCAAATTTTGCGTTGTTAGATTCAATTGATTCAGAAATAGTTTCATCTATAGATAATAATTTGTTTGCGATTTCTTCAGGGTATTTTGCAATGATTTCTGATTCGTTTAACGCCTTCATACTTACAGACAGCGTTAAAAAATTTTGCGGTATAATCGTGGTCATATCAATGTTGTGGAATGCCATCATTTTTTCATTGAAATTTAAAATGCATGATTGGAATAGCGGAACATATACCATTTCGTATTCTTCGGTAATAAAGTGCGTGCTGGTATTTCTGAGTTCTATAATCTTTTCAAGATTCAATCGCAGGGGATCCTTATTATTCGTGAAAATTTCTTTTATAGCATTTTCCAAAGAAATAGTGCGTTCCTTGTTGTCTTTATAATAAATACTTTCAGGCCCTTTTGTTTTTAGAAGATATGCCTTTAACATCAGTTCCCATGCATTGCAGACAAATAAGCTAAACCCCTCGACACGATATTTAATTGTGGGTTTATTGTACAGTTCAATTGCCATTGCAAATGCTTCTTTGGACTTTTCAAGCAGTCGCTCTTCTAATTTTTCCAATCAATTCCCTCCTTTGCAGACGGTGGCTAAAACACCGTATCTAATTAGCTATTCCCAGTTTCTATATTTTGTACAGCCCCTGCAGTTGAGCAGGTTCGTTTTTTTCTATTTGACAGATATTATAATATTGACTATAATAGATTTAACAAGACAGCCGACAGGTAGGTGCACGCTACCCGTCCCGGCGAAATATAGTTACACTATTTAGAAATAGCCGTTCCTAAACTTTGACGAGAGCAGGACGGCTATTTTTTATGTATCTGAACAATCAGTGCGATTATACCTGTTATCATGATGATAAAGGTAAAGAGGTCACTATAAGTCACGTACATAAGCACCACCCCTTTCCGCAAGACTCGGAACGGGATAGAGAGCCGCCTGTTCGGCTGCCTGGGTGAGTATATTATTTTTGAGACCCCTACTGTTGGTGCAGGGGCCGGTTTTTAATTATTCTTACTGTAAATACTTTGCAATTTCATCCATTGGGATAATAAATTGAATAGTCCCATTATCTACAGATAATGTCTTTCCTACTTTATCATTTGTAACAATTAAATGTAAATCCACATCTCTCGTGCCGAGCAGTGAATTTTGTAAACCCTTAACCTTAAATTCTATTTTTACATTCCATGTTAATTTCTCCTTTTAAAATTGATTTATTAAAACGCCGCAGTGAATTAATCTACGTCACCGAAACTCAAGTCCGCCATAGAATCATGTAGACCTTCTAACACTTCATGCTGATCTATGTACTCTATCCATTTATATGAAATTCCGGATTTGATTTCCCGTTTTAAGTTATCATACAGCGGCTGCATGGATTTCTTCCACATCTCATTTACTGCTTTCTGTACTTTGGCTTCATTCCAGCGGCTTTTAGTTGGACGTTTCTTATTTTTCTCCTTTTGAAATTCCGTAGCCTTTTCCATAAAAACCGCATATCCGTCGAAGTTTTCTTCCAAGTATGTTAAAAATTCTTTGTAAGTCATAACAGATTATACCTTTCTTAAAATTTAGCTCTTAACTCTACTACCCTACCAATTATTTTTACTGGTTTGTTTATAATATCCTCATTACTAAATATCATTGGCTCATAGTTGGAATTGGTGGATATCAGCATAATCCCATCGGCGTATTTTTTCAAACGCTTACATGTGGCATCTGAACCATTTACTAGAGCTATTACGGTATCGCCAGATTCAGCATCCTCTTGTTGACGAACGATTACCACATCCCCCTCACTCATTTTTGGCTCCATAGAATCACCATGGATTTGTAGACCAAAAAATTCTCCGGTTTCAGCTAAATCTTCAGATATTTCTTCCGTATCAATGATATCCTCAATAGCTTCTATTGGAGTTCCGGCAGCCACGCGTCCTAGGACATTGATAGTTACACCTTTCTTTTTTTCTTTCGTTCCGCCTTTAATAGGGCCTACGTTATTATCCCATCCAACTAATTGACTAGAGGTAGTCCCAAGTGCTTTTGCAAATAACTCAATTTTTGATTGTTGTAAGTCGACTTGCCCCTTTTCAATTTTGGTTATTGACGAACGGTCAGAATAACCGGTAAGCTTTGCAAGTGCATCCTGAGATAGTCCTTTTTCCTCTCGTAAACGTTTAATGTTTTTATATAATTCAAGCATCTTGTCACCGCCTTTCAATATGTTTATAATAGCATATTTGTGAAAAAAAATCAACAAAATCGTTAAAAAGTGTTGACACAAATTCACGAAAATGATATAGTGAATGTAAATCAACAAGGAGGTGTGAAATGACGGATGTAAAAGCATTAAAAGAATACATTGAACAGTCTGGAATGACAGTTACGTTTGTAGCTGAAAAAGCCGGGATTTTACGTGAAACTTTGTATAATCGCATGAAGACTGGGGACTTTAAAGTATCGGAGATTTGTGCTTTATCACAAGTCCTGTCTCTATCAAGAGATGAGAGAGATGCAATTTTTTTTGCATATGATAGTGAATTAAAATCAGCAAAATAAAGGAGGTTACAGTATAGATAGGAAGTAGTGGAAAATCAATAAGGAACCTAGACAACCATAATTACATACCTTAATCAGGGAGGGTGGTGTTATGAAAATTGAAGTAGTACCCCGATTTCGTATAGACGGGAAATATTATACGATGGACCAGTTGCCGGAAGAAAGGGTGAGGGAGATAGTCACAGAGAAACTTGATCTGGCAATGGCCGCATTGAAATACGAGAGGAAAAGAGCCGCCAAATAGGGCGGTAAGAAAGGAGGGACAAGCCCATGCACTACACCACAATAAAAGACGCAGCCTTGTGTAACATTTATATTTGCATTGTTGGTGTTAGCCCTTGCAAGAGACTGACAAAAAAGAATGAGAGAGGACAAACAAATGAAAGCTAATGAATTGAAACAGGATTTGGATACACGGAAGGCAAGAGAGGATTTGTTACCTGAATTGACAGATAAACAGTACAGTAATCTTACACTCATGGCACTGCGTGCTGGCCTGCATAATGCGAAGGAACTGATTCAGTCTATTATAGGTGATCTGACTGGCTGGCAGGGAAATGGCAGTGATGAAGAGTATTTTG
>ERZ791934.1282-NODE-1282-length-25415-cov-4.502642_pt1 | contig 25415 bp, 23 predicted proteins | sample MGYA00510125_ERZ791934 | MGnify/ENA primary metagenome ERZ791934 (study PRJEB30046, sample SAMN00993240) | human gut metagenome | study: EMG produced TPA metagenomics assembly of the A metagenome-wide association study of gut microbiota in type 2...
AATCTAAAGTAGAAATAGATAAACTTACTTTAAAAAACAGACAATTATTAGAGAGCATTCCTAATGATGCAAATGAATATTTCTTGTATTTGGAGGAAATAAAAAATCTAGAAAAAAATATAAAAAAAGCAGATGAATTATCTAGAGAAATAAGGGAACTTAAAAATCAAAAACGTAATATAAAAAACATAGATGATAATAAAAAGAAAGAATTTAATTCTTTTCTAGATAGAATTATAAAGAAGATGAATTTTTTTCAGCATCAAATTGATCCAAATACTAAAGTACGATATACAAATATTTTTACAACTGCTTCTAAAATGTTTTCAGGCAGTACTGAAACAGAATATTATTTTTGCAGAACAATGGCACTGTTATCAATATTGGAACATAATTTACCTATTGTAATTGATGCATTTAGAGATAAAGGATTGGCATCTTTTAAAGAAAATAATATGATAGAAATATTTAAGAAAATAGACAATCAAGTCATATTAACTGCAACTTTAAAAGATGAGGAATATTCAGGGATAAGTAAGTATGAGAAAATAGATGATATTAATGCATTAGATTTTGATATTATAGAAAATTCAAAACTTTTAAATGAAAAATATTGTATTGAATTTTTCGAACTTTTAAAATTGTTTGGCATCAAAATTGATAATTGAAAATAATAATACAAACTATTTTTAAATTTATAATTTGATACTACTAGTTTATCAAAAAAATAGAATGAATTAAAAAACATGAAGAAATTTGCTAATTTATATAAAAGCACTAACTTAAATACGTTAGATAATGTTTATGTTCAAGTGGGTTCGAATAAATAGAATAGTACCTGTGGATAACAAGTAACATATAAATGTAAATAAAATCTCTTTACTGAGAATAAAGGTAAAGGGATTTTTTATGATTATAGGGAAAGTCTTACATAGTTAAAATAAGTAAATTTAATAATGTTAAGAAAAATGATACAAATGATTATAAAAAAATATATAATAGTATAAAAGAAAAGGAGGAGGCTTACTGAATGGATAATAATTCAAAAATGATTATTTATACAACAGAAGATAGTTTGGTGAAAATAGAAACAACTTTTAATGATGAAACAGTTTGGTTATCGTTAGATCAAATGTCATCATTATTTCAGAGGGATAAATCCACTATATCTAGACATATTAAAAATATTTATAAAGAAGGAGAACTAGTTCGTGAGGCAACTGTTGCAAATTTTGCAACAGTTCAAAATGAAGGTAACAGGCAAGTAGAAAGAAATATAGAATATTATAATCTAGATGTAATTATCTCTGTTGGCTATCGTGTGAAATCAAAACGAGGAGTTCAATTTAGAATATGGGCAACTAATCTTATTAAGGAATATATGAAAAAAGGTTTTGTGCTTGATGATGATCGTTTAAAAGAATTAGGTGGTGGAGGATACTTTAAAGAGTTGCTTGAAAGAATTCGAGATATTCGTGCATCTGAAAAAGTATTTTATAGACAGATACTTGAAATATATGCTACAAGTATTGATTATGATCCAACAGCTGATGTTTCTATTCAATTCTTTAAAAAAGTACAAAATAAGATTCATTATGCTATTCATGGTGAGACCGCAGCAGAAGTTATTTATCATAGAGTAGATGCTGAAAAGGAATTTATGGGTTTAACTTCCTTTGCAGGTAATCAACCAACACTAAGAGAAGCAAAAATTGCAAAGAATTATCTCAATGAAAAAGAGTTAAAGGCAATGGGACAACTTGTGTCAGGATATCTTGATTTTGCAGAAAGACAAGCACAGCGTGAACAAGTGATGACAATGGAAGACTGGGTCAAACACCTAGATAATATTCTAACAGTTACTGGAGAACAATTATTAGTTGGTAATGGTTCGGTTTCTCACCAACAAGCTATGGAAAAAGCTGAAACAGAGTATAAAAAATATAAAGCAAGGACATTAAGTGATGTAGAAAGAGATTATTTAGATGCAATAAAAGAGTTAGAAAATTTGAAGTAACTTCATCTATTACTTTGTGTGAAATTTAGTTTAGTGTCAAAAAATCAATAATTTCTATTTAAAACTATTATTATAAGAATGGACATGAACTATGAATTAGAATAATCATTTTTTGTGATTATTAATGAACTTTTTTTTGCTTTGAAGATAAATCATTTATTAATCTATTTCCAAAAATAATATTTTCATTTTTGAAAAATTGTATGGTTGATTTGGTATTGAAAATTATAGATTTTATTATTTAAATAAGTATAATATTTATTAATAATGAGGTATTTAACCTCAAGACATCCTTTGATGACGAGTGACGGTTCTGACTCGTCGGTAAACAAAAATTAACCGGGTGAAGATGATGTGTGACGGTCCTGACACATCGGTAAAATAAAATTGACCGAAGCGAAGACCAAATATGTGGGGTTGGCGTATATTCGCCAGCCCCTATTTTTTTGAGGTACGGTATTCTATGGACGATTTTGTAGGAATTTATCTGTTATCACAGAAATTTATGCAGGCATATCCCCTTTCTTTGTATCCTGAGCTTATGTATAAACAGGGACGTCCCTATACTTGTTTATTGATTCAAACCCATGAAGGATATTTGATTTGCGTGCCTTTCCGCTCATCTATCCACCATAAAAATGCTTTTCTATTTAAACATAGCGCTCGTTCAGAAAAATCTCAATCAGGTTTGGATTATTCCAAAATAATCTTAATTCAGGACGAGGAATATTTGGATTCCAGTAAAAACGCTTTGGTAGATCAGGATGAGTATAGGGAAATGCGAACGAGTTTGCCTAAAATCGTGAAACAGGTGGATTTATATATACGCAGATATAAGGATCATGTCACCGGCGCGAAACCTTTACATAAGAGGGAGTACGAACGCAACTATCAGTATTCCACACTGCCGTATTTTCATGATATTTTGGGAATATAAATGATCCCGACTGCTCATAAAGAGGAGTTCCGAAACTTTCAGATACCAAAAAGGCGCTTTCCCGATGAAACACTGGGAAAGCGCCTTTTTCCTGCAAAAATTTAATCCAGCACACCGTGGAGAGGGTTGTTCTTCATGGCTTCGCCGCGGACATACTTGGACTCAATGGGAACCACCGTGCCGGAATTGCTGCTCTTTTCAAAGCTCTGCATGACTTCCAGCACATGATAGGTCTGTTTCCAGCTTTCCCGGGCGTCCCGTCCGGTCTGGATGGCTTTTGCCATGTCTGCAAGACCCAATGCGCGGGAGTTTTCCGAGTAGTCGAAGCACAGGGGCATTTCCCGAACCTGACCGTCTTCGGGACGCAGGAGCTTCACAGGACCGCCGAAGCCGTTGGGGTCGGGGACAAACAGGGTGCCCTTGGTGCCGTAAATTTCCAGACGGGCCTGCTCCGGATAGTACACGTCAAAAGTGGTGAAGATGGTGCCGGTAGCGCCGCTTTCAAAATTCATGATGCCGGTCACATAGGTGGGGACCTTTACGTCCACAATTTCGCCGTTGTGGGGCTGGCTGGTGATGGTGCGGGTGGGGAAAGAGGCTTTTGTCACGCCCATGACGCTGGAAACGCCGCCCAGCAGGTTGACCAGCGCGGTGATATAATAGGGGCCCATGTCCATCATGGGGCCGCCGCCGTACTGATAGTAGAAGGCCGGGTCGGGGTGCCAGCTCTCGTGACCGTGACAGACCATAAATGCCGCCGCGCCGATGGGCTCGCCGATATAGCCGTCGTCGATGAGCTTGCGGCAGGTCTGGATACCTGCGCCCAGGAAGGTGTCGGGGGCGCCGCCCAGCATCAGGCCTTTTTCCTGTGCCAGTACTACCAGCTCTTTGCCCTCTTCCAGAGAAGCGGCCAGCGGCTTTTCGGAATACACATGCTTTCCGGCTTTCAGGGCCTCGATGGAAACGCCGTAGTGCTCATAGGGCCGGGTCAGGTTCAGCACAATGTCGATTTCCGGGTCTGCAAACAGCTCGTACATGGTGTCGTACAGCTTGGGAATATTGTATTTCTCCTGTGCCCGCTCCGCTTTTTCCCGGACCAGATCACAGACGGCTACCAGCTCGATTTCCTGAAAACAGCCGGTGATATTTTGCAGGTAGATGCCGGAAATATCGCCGACGCCTACCATACCGATTTTCACAGTCTTTGCCATGGGGAACTCCTCCTTGTTCTTTCCTCAATACATCTTTGCCGTGTTTTCAAAGCGCTCGGTGGTCAGGCCGTGCTCCACCGCATACGCCTTGCCTTCACCGGCCCACACCATGCCCCGCTCCATGAGAATCTGGGCGTTGGGGGACTTGTCGAATACATCGTCGTGATGGCCCAGAGAGGTATAGAATACCCGGCCATTGCCCCAGAATTTCGTCCACGCCACCGGCATGTCCACGGGCTTGTTGGAAATGTGGTAATAGGGCACAATGGGGAACCGGGTGGTGGCCAGCACTTCGATAGAGGGGTCAATGTGCAGGTAATAGTGCTCGCTGCACACCGGGAAATCCTCCAGACCTTCCACAATGGGGCTGGAACCCCGGCAGATATTCACCATATAGTCGATGCCGTCGCCGCCGGGATGGCTGACCCACTGGCCGCCGGTGATGAACTGCCACTCCGTATCCTGCCGGAAGGAGTCGCACATGCCGCCGTGACAGCCGGCCAGTCCCACGCCGGAGCCCACCGCCTTGCTGATATTCTCCACATAATGATGGTCGATTTCGCCCATGGTCCAGCAGGCCACAATGAGATCCAGCCCCATGAGCATTTCCAGATCATCCAGCACGTCCAGCGTATCGCTGATGGTGCAGGTATAGCCGTGCTTTTCCAGCAGGCCGGCGAACCGCTTGGAGGTGAGCTGGGGTTCATGTCCGTCCCAGCCTCCCTGTAAAATCAATGCTTTTTTCATGATAAAACGCTCCTTTCAAAGCCCGTTACTGTTTGCCCTGATGCAGGTCGGAAATGGTGGTTCTTTCCGCCAGATGAAGCTCCACTACCGGCTGGGTATTGCCGTAGGTTTCCACCGGAGTATCGGAGACCGGCGCTGCCCAGCGCACGGCATTGCAGATGACCTTCTGGATTTCGGGATGGTAATAGATGGGGAAAGACTCGTGTCCGGGCCGGAAATAGAACACTTTACCCTTTCCTCTCCGCCAGCAGCAGCCGCTGCGGAACACCTCTCCCCCCTGGAACCAGCTGATGAATACCTGTTCATCGGGCTGAGGGATGTCAAAGTGCTCGCCGTACATCTCTTCCTGTTCCAGAATGATTTTTTCGCCCAGCCCGGCGGCAATGGGGTGTCCCGGATTGACCACCCACAGGATCTCCTTTTCCCCGTCCTCCCGCCATTTCAGGCGGCTGGAATCGGTCCCGCACAGCTTCTGAAAAATCTTGGAGGCGTGGCCGGAATGGAGCACAATCAGCCCCATACCGTCCAGCACCCGGCGGTATACCCGCTCGACAATTTCATCCTCCACCTCGTGATGGGCCATATGTCCCCACCAGATGAGCACGTCGGTACTTTCCAGCACCTCCCGGGTCAGGCCGTGTTCCGGCTGGCGCAGGGCGGCGGTTTTCACCGCAAATCCCTCTTTTTCCAGAAATGCCTGAATGCACCCGTGGATGCCCTGAGGATATACCGCTGCGATTTCCTCAAACTGCACCTCGTGAAGATATTCGTTCCATACGGTTACGCGAATCGCCATGCTGTTTTCCTCCCTGCTTTTGAGTTTTAAATATGGCAGGCCAGCCCGTGGCCCAGCTTTTCCGATTCAAAAATCAGGTCGATGACCTTCATGACCCGCAGGCACTGTTCCGGCTTGACAATCAGCTCTGCGCCGTTGTCGATGACGTCCACAATGTTCTTGTAATAGTCCGCCCAATCGGTCTCCACTTCCGGCAGGGCTTCCTCTTTGGTGGTGTAAGCCGGACGGGGCGCCATGGTGCGGGTGGGGCCTGCTTCGGTATAGACGATGTCGTCATCCCAGGCCATCTGCCCCGCGTCTTCCCGGAGCTGGACGGTTTTGCCCTTGCAGGACCAGTCCTCCACCACGGCGGTGCCGCCGGTGCAGCTCACATGCCACCGGGGCAGGTTGACGAAGCAGTTGGTGGACATTTCCAGCAGGGCGGACACGCCGTTTTCAAACCGGAGAAACAGCTTGATGTTGTCGTCCACTTCTTCGGAAAACACCGTTTGCAGATGAGCGTCCACAGACACCACCGGCGAGTGGATCATATCCATCATCTGATCCAGCAGGTGTACGCCCCAATCCAGCACCATGCCGCCGCCGTTTACTTTGTAGCCACGCCAGCCGTACATGGCGCCCCGGGAACCCTGTACCCGGCTTTCAATAAAATAGGGAGTTCCCAGTTTGCCGTCCTCGATGATTTTCCGGACAATGCGGTAGTCCTTGTCCCATCGGCGGTTCTGGTGGACGGAAAACAGCTTTCCGGTCTCCTGTGCCACGGCCATGATTTCTTCCAGCTCCCCGGCGTTCATGGTGACGGGCTTTTCACAGACCACGTTTTTCCCCGCCCGCAGACAGGCAATGGCCAGCTCCTTGTGGAAGTTATTGGGCACGGCGATGGTCACCAGCTCCACTTCCCGGTCTTCCAGCAGTTCGTCCAGAGACGAATAGGTGTACAGTCCCTTTTCCCGGGCTTTGTCCAGCGCTTCCGGCCGAATATCCCATGCGCCGTATACACAGATTTGCGGAATCTTCTCCGATACGTTCTGGCAGTGCCAGCTGCCCATTCCGCCGTATCCAATCACGGCAAGCTTGTGTTTCTTCATAAAAAACTCCTCCTGAAACAGTGGTTTCTGGTTGCATTATAGCACCCTTTGCAGTACAATACCCGTCAGAAAGCATTCTGTTCTGGCCAAAAGTTGCGGTTTTTGAAAAAAGGGGGAGCGGCTATGAAATCAGCACTGGAAAAGCCCTATTATGAGGAGCGGAAAGGCGGTTTTCTGGATATGCAGGGGTCCCGGGGCGTGGAGATGACCTTTCCCCTGCACCTTCACGGGGCGGTGGAGCTGTTTCTGGTAGAGACAGGGACCGTGCAGGTGAAAGTAGAGGAAGAGGAAGCCCTGCTCCACCCCGGAGAGCTGGCGGTGATTTTCCCAAACACACCCCACGCCTATCTGGAATCCACCCCAGACAGTCGGTATACCATGGTGATTTGCAGCCCGGTACTGGCCGGGCCCTTTTCCGGACGGCTATCCCGGATGAGGCCGGTATGCCCCTTTGTATCCGGGAACCGGCTTCACCCCGATGTGGCCTATGCCATGAACCGGCTGGCGGAGGAGTGCCTGTCTGTGCCCGACGAAAACGCCTTTGGCGCGCTGGTACAGCTGGTGCTGGCCCGGGTGCTGCCGGAGCTGACCCTGACGCCCGGAGACGAACCGGTTTCCGCCGATTTGACCGGGCGGCTGGTGCGGTATCTGTCGGAGCACTTCCAGCAGCCCCTGACGCTGGAATCCGTTGCCCGGGAAATGGGCGTGAGCAAATATCACCTGTCCCATGTGTTTTCCCAGAAGCTCCACGCCGGGTTCTGTGAATATCTCAGCTATCTGCGGCTGGACCGTGCCCGGGAATTGCTTCGCACCACGGACCGCAGCGTGCTGGACATTGCCCTGGACTGCGGGTTCTCCAGCCAGCGCACTTTTCACCGGGCATTTTCCCGCCATTTCGGTACAACCCCCCGGGCATTTCGGGCAGTTTCCGCGGGAAACGACAGAAATGTGTAAAAACTGTACAAAAAACAGTGAAAAAAATCTCCTCTGTTTCGTGGTTTGTTCACCCGGCTATCACATAACGTCTTTATAATGGGAAACCGGCACCCCGTGCCGAAATTTTGTGCCTTTGACAAATAGCATTGCTTTCCCCCGGCTTCGGAGAGGGGTATTGCAAAAAATACATAAATGCGCTATGATGTTGTGGCATGTGTTTTTACAGAATAACGAAACAGGAGGGACACGAGATGATAGAGGTCAAAAACCTCACGAAACGCTACGGCGCCAACGTTGCGCTGGATAACGTCAGCTTCTCGGTTGAAGAAGGAGAAATTCTGGGTTTTCTGGGCCCCAACGGCGCCGGTAAATCCACAACCATGAATATTGTCACCGGTTATCTGTCCTCGACAGAGGGCACCGTGACCGTAGGCGGCTATGATATTCTGGAAAATCCCAATGAAGCCAAAAAGCTCATCGGCTATCTGCCGGAAATTCCGCCGCTGTATATGGATATGACGGTGAAGGAGTACCTGAACTTTATGTATGACCTGAAAAAGGTCACCCTGCCCCGGGAAAAGCACATTCAGGAAATCTGCCGTCTGGTGAAGATTCAGAACGTGTACAAGCGTCTGATCGGCAACCTGTCCAAGGGCTATAAGCAGCGCGTTGGTATCGCACAGGCACTGCTGGGCAATCCCCCGGTGCTGATTCTGGACGAACCCACCGTTGGTCTGGACCCCAAGCAGATCATTGAGATCCGCAAGCTCATCAAGGACCTGGGCCGCAATCATACGGTCATCCTCAGCTCTCACATTCTGCCGGAAGTGCAGGCTGTCTGTGAGCGGGTTATCATTATTAACAACGGTAAGCTGGTAGCCGACGGCGCAACCGACCGTCTGGCCCACGACCTTTCCAATGACCACCGCCTGATTATCCGGGTGGCCGGACCGGAAAATGAAGTGACCCACGCCCTTTCCGGCATGGCTCACATGAAGGAAGTCCTGTGCTATGGCGAGAAGGAGCCGGGCGTTTTCGAGTTCTCTATCGAGACCAAGATGGACTATGATGTGCGCCGGGACCTGTTTGCGCTGCTGACCCGCAAGGGCTGGCCGCTGATGGCACTGCGCACCACCGACCTGACTCTGGAAGATGTCTTCCTGCGGCTGACCAGCGGCGACCATGCCCGGGTCATCATTGACAAAAACACGAAAGGAGCTGAGGAAGCATGAAAGCAATTCTGAGACGGGAGCTGAAATCCTATTTTGCTTCCCCTATTGGCTATGTGTGTATTGCCGTACTGCTGTTCCTGTCCGGTCTTCTGTACTGGAACGTCATGTCCATCGGCTCTTCTTCCTATATTGCTATGGTGTACAGCAACCTGTTTACCTTCAGCATGATGGTCATTCCGATTCTGACCATGAAGAGCATGAGCGATGAACAGAAAAACAAGACCGACCAGGCGCTGCTCACTGCGCCGGTCAGCGTCACCGCCATTGTGCTGGGTAAATTCCTGGCTGCTTTTATCGTCTATGCCATTGCCATGACCGGCAGCCTGCTGCCCTGTGTGGCGATTTCCCTGTTTGGTTCCCCCAGCTGGGGCGAGATCTTCGGCTATTATCTGGGCAGCCTGTTCTATGGCGCCGCCATGATCGCCATCGGTGTGTTTATTTCCAGCCTGACTGTCAGCCAGGTGATTTCCGCTATTGCCACCTTTGCCGTGTCCATCTTCATTCTGCTGATGGGTCAGCTTGCCAGCCTGGCCAGCGGTACGTTTGTGGCTACTGTGGTGGAGTGGCTGTCCTTTGATACCCGGTATGCTTATTTCACCCAGGGCATTTTCAACATTTCCAGCGCGGTGTTCTTCCTGAGCGTTGTGGCGATCTTTGTGTTCCTCACAGCACGCCGTCTGGAAAGCAAGAGATGGAGCTAAGGAGGAGCAGAAAATGAACAGCGAGAACAAAACCCCTCAGGAGGAGCTTCTGGAGGAAGTGAAGGAGCAGGAGGCCGCCGCCGAAGCTGCTTCTCAGACGGAACCGGAGACCAAGGAAGAACCCAAGACCGACGGGGAAAAGACCGGGAAAAAAGAGAAGAAAGAGGGCAAAAAGCCGAAGAAGGAAAGTGCCCTGAAAAAATTCACCAGCAGCCGCAAGTTCAAGCGCGGCGGTATGGCCACCGCTTTCACTGCTGTGTTTGTCGTCGTGGTCATTCTGGTGAACGTGGTGGTGTCCCTGCTGTCCGAGCGGTTCCCCTCCATGAACCTGGACCTGACCGCCAACCAGGTGAACACCCTTTCCGAGGAAGCCCTGGATGTGGCGAAAAACGAGGTCAACTATGACACCACCCTGTATCTGGTGCTCACCGACAGCTGGGTGGACTATGCAGCAGGCTATGGCTATCCCTATTCCACCCTGCTTTCCCTTTCCGATAAGCTGGCAGAGGCCAACTCCAAAATCAAGGTGGAGCAGATTGATCTGGAAAAGAACCCCACCTTCGTCAACCAGTATGCCAACGAGAGCATCAGCAATGGCTGTGTGGTAGTGGAGTCTGAAAAGCGCTCCCGTGTGCTGGGCATCAGCGATATGTTCCCCGCTGAAACCAACCAGCAGACCGGCAGTTCCTCCGTTTATAACAATGTAGACGCTGCACTGGCTTCCGCCATCAAGCAGGTGAACCTGGAAGAAGTTCCCGTGGTTTCCATTGCGACCGGCCATGACGAACTTCTCACCAGCCAGCTGGAAAGCCTGACTGCTTTCTTTGAGGACAACACCTTTGAGGTAAAGCAGTTCAACATTCTCACCGAGGAGATCCCGGAGAATACCCAGCTGCTGTTCCTGCCCACCCCCAACACCGACTATACCGATGAAGAGCTGAGCAAGCTGGACGCTTTCCTGGCCAACGAGGAGAGCACCAAGTCCCGCACCCTGCTGTTCACCTCCAACCCCGGACAGGCCGACCTGCCCAAGCTGAACGCCTTCCTGGCAGAATGGGGCATTGGCTATGATCCCACCTCCGTGGTGATGGAGAGCGACTCCAGCCGTTATCTGTTCAACTCCCCCCTCTACTACATTTCCGACAAGGTGGTAGACGAGGAAGCCGGCGTAGATGTGATCGAGGGCGATTATTCCCTGCTGCTGACCCCCTCTTCCGTACCGGTGGAGCAGCTGTTTGAAGCCAACAACAGCATCGTTACTTATCCCATTCTGACGACTTCCGAGAGTGCATATCTCCAGAAGACGGAGGATTTGAGCGATAAAACCACGGAAGACGTACAGGCTGACGCGGAGAACGCCGACAAGAAGGCCTATTACACCGGTATTGTGGCCCGCAAGGCCCTAGACACCACCGGCAGCGGCAACTATGCCAATGTGATTGTGCTGGGCAGCTCCGCCATGATTACCTCTACCTATCTGAATACCAACACCTTCAGCAACGGCAGCTACTTCTCCAATGTCATCAAGTATGCAACCAATACCACCAACACCGATAACACCGTGTATTCTCCCAAGACGGAGGCCACGACCTATGATATGACCGCCACCACCTCTGTGGTGAACTTCCTGGGCCTGGGCCTGTTCACCATCACCATTCCCGTGGTGATTCTGCTGGCCGGTCTGGTGATCTACTTCAAGAGGAGGCACCTGTAATTCATGAAAAAAAACACCCGCTATCTTGTGGCGACTCTGGCCGCAGCGGTGGTGCTGGCAGGAGCAGTGACTGCGCTGCTCCTGACCCAGCCGGAGACGGAGGGAGAGGACACTTCCTCTACCACTGCCACCTCTTCCACCGTAAGTATCCCCCTGATTTCCCGGGAAAAGGCTGATGTGGAGTCTGTCCATGTGAAAAATGCTTCCGGCGAGTACACCATTCTCGCCAGAACCGAAACCGTCAGCGCCAGCTCCAGCTCGGAGGAAAGCGGTGAGGAGAAGGAACCCACTACTACCACCACTTTCTATGTTGACGGCATCGACGAGGAATTGCAGAATACCAGCAACGTGGGCAGTGCGGCCAGCTATGGCTATACCCTGTCCGCTTCCAGTGAAATCGGCAATGCCGAGGATCTGGAACTGGCAGATTTTGGTCTGGAAGAGCCTGTGGCTGTGGTGACCACCACCTTTACCGACGGCACCGAGGAAACCTATTCCGTGGGCAGCGAAAGCCCGGTAACCGGTACCTATGTGCTGTATAAAGACAAGGTATATGCCGCCGGTGTGGGAACCTATGTGGATAAAACCAGCCTGGACTTTGTCAATACCACCGTGCTGTCCATTACCCCGCCTGAGAATACGGAAAGTTCCGATTCCTCTTCCGGCACGGCTGCTTCCAACGACTTCACCCGGTTTGTCTTTACCGGAAAGAACTTCCCCGAAGAAGTGACCATCACTCCCTATGAGGGACTGACGGCTTCTTACCGCATGACCACTCCCTATGTGGTCAACGTGGCTACCGACGCTATCAGCGATGTGATGAGCGGCGTGGAATCCCTGACTGCTGACTCTGTGGCGGCGGTGAATCCCACTGACGAAGAACTGGAAAAATTCGGTCTGAAAGACCCCACCGTAAAGCTGAAATTTACCGTCAACGGTAAATCTTATACCCTGATGTCCGGTACTCTGGACGGTACCGACCGTTATTTCATGCTGGACGGCGTGGATGTGGTGTATAAGTCTGCGGACAGCTCCATTGCAGGCTGGGCCAATGTGACCCTGTTTGACCTGCGCGACTCCTTTGTCTGGCTGCAGAACATCGCTGAGGTGACCAAGATGACGGTGAAAACCCCCAGCAGCACGGAAGTGTTTGATCTGGAGCGCACCGTCAACGAGGAGAGCAGCACCGAGGACCAGACGATCTATGAGTACAGCGTGACCGGCACTGACGGTCAGGAGCTGACCTATCAGGGCATGTTTACCGACTATTATCAGACCATTATCGGCATCCAGCTGCTGGATGAGGAAGCAAAGACGGAAGTTTCCGGTGATCCCATGCTGGAAGTCACCTATGAATTCTATGAGGGCGGAGATCCGGTAGTTGTCCGTTATTATGCGGACGGCAGCCGCCGCTGCATTGCAGAGGTAGACGGCCAGATCGTGGGCGTTGTTACCCGTCAGATAGTGCAGGAAGCCATCGACAACACCGCAGTGGCTCTGGAAAACAAGAGCGTTACCGGTGAGGACGAGTCTTCCTCCAACTGAGAAAACTGAAAAAGTACTCTATGATTGCCGCAGGAACCGGAACCCCGGGGCCTGCGGCTTTTCTATGACGCTGTATTTGATTGCCAAATCTTCCCAATTCCTACAATTTTGTAAGCTTTGCAATTTTTTTACTTTTCCGGGCGGGAACATGGTATAATAATGACAACCCCTTTCGGCGGGAGTCTCCCGCAGACGCTTTTTTGAAAAGGAGATGATTCCATGATGCCGGATCTTTCCGCTTATTTTGATACGCTGGCGCCGGATGCCCTGAACCTGTTTCTGCTGGTTCTCCGGGTGATTGTGCCGCTGCTGGCCCTGTTTGTGGTGCTTCGGTGCTACCGTTCCGTCAAACGTGGCCGCCGGCCGGAAGCGCCGGTGATGACGCTGGAAGAATCCGTCACCCATACCCGGATTCCGGTGCTGTATTGGGAAAACTCCATCGGACGCAGCAAAAGCTGTGACATTTCCCTGCCGGACCCGGCCATTTCCCGGGACCACGCGGTGCTGATGCGCCGGGAACAGGGCTGGTTTGTCATCGATACCGGCTCCAAATCCGGAACCCGGGTCAACGGCAAAAAAATTGCCCCGTCCCAGCGTGCCCCCATTTCCCCCGGGGACACCGTTTCCATGGGACAAACGCAGCTGATTTTCCGCACGGCGGAGAATTCCGACGTGAAAAAACGCCGGTTCTTTTCCGGCGAGGGCAAACGTGCCCCCGGACCCTTTGCCGCGTTTTTTGTCACTATGGTGATTCACCTGATGATGGCCATTCAGTGCTGCTTTGCCCCCATTGAAGAGGGAAAGAGCTTTTCTGTGCTGCCCCTGATGCTGTTGGGGGTGGTGTATCTCATGGAGATCTTTTTCTACCTGTTTTCCATCCACGGGCTGGGCCGGGTGAGCTTTGAAGTGGAGACGGTGGCCCTGCTGTTCAGCGGAATCGGCATATTCCTGCTGGCCGGAGACAATATAAACGTGGCCATCACCCAATTGGTTGCCCTGTTCGGCGGCATTCTGGTGTTCTGTATCCTCATCTGGTTCATGGGAGACCTGGACCGGGTGAGTAAATGGCGGTTCCCGCTGGCGCTGTGCGCGGTGGGATTGCTGGCAGCCACGCTGATTGTGGGCACCAGCCTCAACGGTTCCAAAAACTGGATTTTCATTGGCCCCATCAGCATCCAGCCCTCGGAGCTGGCGAAAATTGTGTTTATCTTTGCCGGAGCCGCTACGCTGGACAAGCTGCAGACCCGCCGGAACCTGACGGAATTCATCGTGCTGGCGGCGCTGTGCGGTGGGTGTCTGGTGCTGATGCGGGATCTGGGTTCTGCGGCCCTGTTCTTTGTCACCTTCCTGATTATCGCGTTTATGCGCTCCGGCAGTATCCGGACCATTGCTCTGGCCTGTTCCGCAGTGGTAATCGGCCTGTTCATGTTCCTGAAAGCAAAGCCCTATGCAGCCGCCCGTTTTCTGGGCTGGCGCCATGTGTGGGAACACATCAATGACAGCTACGGGTATCAGCAGAGCCGCACCCTGACCTATGCTGCCAGCGGCGGCTTTTTCGGCACCGGTCTGGGAAAAGGCTATCTGCACAACGTGGCCGCAGGCAACAGCGATCTGGTGTTCGGCATGATGACCGAAGAGCTGGGACTGCTGCTGGCGCTGGTGGCGGCCCTGTCTGTGGTGCTGTGGATTTTCTATGCCCGCAGCGACGTGACCCGCAGCCGCTCCACCTTCTACTCCATTTCCGCCTGTGCAGCGGCGGGCATTCTGCTGGTGCAGTCCTTGCTCAACATTTTCGGACCCTTGGACGTGATTCCCCTCACCGGTGTGACGCTGCCCTTTATCAGCGCAGGCGGCTCCAGCATGATTTCCGTGTGGGGCATGATGGCCTTTATCAAGGCTTCCGACGAGAGGACCTATGCGGTCCGAAGGCACAGGTCGTGACCTGTTTTTCCCAAAGGAGGACGCAACATGAAAACCACGGGATTCCGTTCCTTTATTCTCTATCTGCTGACCGGCGGTTTTGTGGCCTGTATGGTCTTTTTCCTCTATGAGTTCTTTACTCAGGGCGGCCAGTGGGTGGCCCAGCCCTATAACCAGCATCTGGTGCAGAACGGGCAGCTGACCTGGTCGGGAGAGATTCTGGATGCCAATGGCGTGGTGCTGGTGGGCAGTGAGGACGGCGCCCAAAGCTATATTGACGACGCCGGAATCCGTTCAGCCACGGTCCACACCGTCGGGGACAAAAACGGCTATATTTCCACCGGCGTTCAGCTGGTATACCGTCCCCAGCTGGCGGGCTACAACCCGGTTCTGGGAGTTGCGGGCATGAGCGGCGGCACCACCAAAGGCTCCATTGAGCTGACCATTGACAGCGGCCTGTGTGAAACCGCCACGGAGCTGCTGGGCTCCCGGAAGGGCGCGGTGATTATTTACAACTATCAGACCGGCGAAGTGGTGTGCAAAGCCAGTACCCCCACTTTTGACCCGGAAAATATTCCCGAGGACATCGAGACCAACGACGCTTATAAAGGCGCTTATCTGGATCGGACCCTATCCTCTTCCTTTACCCCCGGTTCCACCTTCAAGGTGATTACGGCGGCCTGTGCGGTGGAAAATCTCTCGGACTGGGACAGCCGCACCTATTCCTGTGACGGGTCGGTGGTCATCAACGGCGAGGAAATCACCTGTATGGGCCATCATGGTGAACAGACACTGGGAGAAGCGCTGGGCAATTCCTGCAATGTGTATTTTGCGGAGCTGGCGGTGGATTTGGGAAAGGACGCCATGACCCGCACCGCCGGGGAAATGGGCTTTAACCAGCCCCAGAGTCTGGATGAAATCGTGGTGGCGGCCAGCACCTATGACGTTTCCGAAGCCGACGACAACGCCCTGGCATGGTCGGGAATCGGCCAGTACACCACGCTGGTGACTCCCTATCACATGATGAAGATTATGGGTGCCATTGCCAACGACGGCGCACCGGTGGAGCCCTATCTGGTGCGCTCCATTACCGGCGTTGGACCCACTTCCTATACAGCCAAAACCCGCACCGGAGACGAAATGATGACGGCGGAGGCGGCACAGGCCTTGCAGACCATGCTCCGGGCCAATGTGGAGGAGTACTATGCTTCCGGAACCTTCCCGTCAGAGCTTCAGGTTTGCGCCAAGACCGGCACCGCTGAAGTGGGAGAAGGCAAAGAGGATACCGGATGGGTGGCGGGCTACTGTGCCAATCCGGACACGCCCTATGCCTTTGCCGTGGTGGTGGAGGAAGGCGGCTTCGGCCGAACCAGCGCCGCCCCCATTGCGTCTCAGCTGTTGCAGCAGCTGGCCTGGGGCTGAGTTGTCCCATTGCCACACAAAAAGTGAAAACAAAAAGAAAATAGAAAACCGGAACCGTTTCCCCAAAAGGGACGCGGTTCCGGTTTTTTGTTGTGGTTTGATTTGCGGTAAAGGTGTACCTGTTACAGCACGCAGTAATCAGCCATGTATTTCTCCATCGCCGGCAGAACGTCGCCGTAGGTTCCCTGCTCTTTCAGGTACTCATAGATGTCCTGCACCGTGACCAGTGCGTGCACCTTGATGCCGAATTCCTCCTGCACTTCCATAATGGCGGTTTTGCCCGGAGTCTGGCCCACTTCGCAGCGGTTCACGGAAATGAACATATCGTTCACCTTCACGTCGCCGCAGCCCTTCAGCACCGGCATGGTCTCCCGAACAGCGGTGCCGGCGGTGATTACGTCCTCAATGATGATGACCCGATCGCCGTCCTTGGGCTTATAGCCCACGATGCTGCCGCCCTCGCCGTGGTCCTTGGCTTCCTTGCGGTTGAAGAAATAGGGCTTGTCAATGCCGAAATCACGGGCCAGGGCGCCGGCTGCTGCCGTTACCAGAGGAATGCCCTTATAGGCCGGGCCGAACATGGCGTCGAAGTCATCGCCGCAGGCTTCCTTGACCAGTGCAGCATAAAAGTCGCCCAGTTTGGCGATCTGGCCGCCGGTGCGGTAGTTGCCGGTGTTGACAAAATAGGGGGTGTGACGGCCGCTCTTGGTCACAAACTGGCCGAAGCGGAGCACGTCGGCGCTCATCATAAACTCGATAAATTCTTTTTTCGCAGGTGTCAGCATGAAAGAATCCCTCACTTTTTCAGGTTATTAGGGCGTTTCTGAAAACGAAGAAATTGACGGAAAAGACTATTATTTCGACTTTTCAGATAGCCCTAGTCAGTGGTATCCCCATTATAGCAGATTTCCCGGGAAAATCCCAGTGTTTTCCCTGTTTCAGGAAAAGTCCTTGTAGTCCAGCAGCTCTTCCCGCAGCCCCAGCAGCTGGGAAAGCTGGGAGCGGCCGTATTCCGGATATTCCCGCAGCAGCTCGTCGGGGCACAGCAGCTCCACGGCGAACCGGTTGGCCTCGGTTTCCAGTTTGGAAACCCGGAACAGGGTGTTTTCCCGCAAAAACGGCGTGTTGGCGTTGGGATGCAGCACTGCATGTCCCAGCTCGTGGGCACAGGTGAATTCCTGACGGCGGCGGGGCAGGTCCTCGTTGATGTGGATGAATTTCTGCCGGTAGCACTGGTTGTAATAGCCGTTGATGCTGCCCAGCGGTTCCAGCCGCACCAGAATATGAAGCCGTTCTGCCAGCTCAAAGGGGTCACGGGTTCCATGCTTTCGGCACAGGCGCAGAACCCTCTGTTTTATATCCATCAAATCCCTCCCAAAGCAGGTTTTCAGCCGGAAAACGGTTCATTGGCCGCCGCCCCGGTACTTTTTCGGGGTGTATTTCTGCTTTGCCATGCGTTTGCTCAGTTCCAGACTGTTTTTCAGGCTTATGTAAAGAAGTTCCCGGGTTTCGTCGTCCATGGGCTCCCCGTCGAACATCAGCCCCTCCTGCCCGCTTTCCAGCTGGCACAGGGTCTGCTGTAATTTTCTGGAAATATCCCGTTCGTCCCGAGGCGTCAGCACCGGTTCTTCTCCGGTGAGCAGCGTGTCCACGGAAACGGAAAAGTAGTCGGCGATTTTTTGCAGCTTCTGGGAGGACAGGGAGTTGATCCGTCCGGCTTTCAGGTCCGACAGGGTGCTGCGGGAAAATCCCAGCTCTGTGCAGAGCCTGCCCCCGGTGATTCCACGGTTCCGGCACAGCTTCGCAATGTTTTCGTACAAATCCGCCATAATGGAAGCTCCTTTCCTGTATGCATTGCTGAATGTTCTGAAAAACGCACATTTGTTCTTGACAAGTACGAACATATGTACTATTCTGGAATTAAAGAGTACGGAATACAGAATAAATTCTCCTATAGTTCTATAGTACCCGGCAAAAGAGCCGGTGTCAAGGGGAAAAAGCAAATAAATGTTCGAACGGTGTTTCGTACAGGATGAAAAATCCGGTTGGTCTGTAGGGGCGCATATCATGCGCCCGTTGCCCAAGGTCAGCCCCGGTTTTCCGTAGGGGCGCACCTATGTGTGCGCCCGCCGCCTAATATTCCATCCACCACCCGAAAGGAGTTTATGATGATGCCGTCAACGGAAATTCTTCGCCGCCAGCAGATGATCGAGGCCCAGCTTTCCCGGGACGCAGTTTGTCCCCCGTTGCCGGAAACAACCGGCAGCCGGTGCCCGGTGTGCGGCAGCTGGCGGGAAGCGGAAAGCTGTCCCCGCTGTGAAGAGCGGACCCGGTATCGGGCCGCAATCGAACGGGACCCGGTGGGATTTTTCTTCGAGACATTCCTGAATTGCGGGAACGGGAAGCAGCGGCTGCTGGCCTGTTATGACGCGTACTGTGAAAAAGCGGAGAGGGAAAACGACCCCATGACGGCGGAATTTTTGCGGCAGAGCGAACGGGAGTTTTTTGAAACCAGAGAGAAAGGAGGCGGACGCCTTGGCTGAAAAGAAAAAGAGTATGCTGCTGTATCTGGATATGTGCCCCATGCTGGAACAGCTGGGAGAGGCCGGATGCGGGCGGGTGGTGCTGGCGTTGCTGCACTATTCCCAGAGCGGAGAACCGGCCCAGGGCCTGAATCCGGTGGAGGAAATGGCATTTTCCTTTATCCGGGCCCAGGTGGACCGGGACATGGAAAAATACCGAAAGCGCTGTGAACAGAACCGGGAGATTGCCCGGAACCGTTGGGAGACAAAGAGAGCCCAAAAGTCCGAGGAATGCGAACGTATGCGAACGTATCCAAACGATGCCGATACAGATACAGGTACGGAAACAGAAACAGAAACCGATACGGATACAGATACGGGAACGGATACGGACACAGACACTGGAACAGAACCCGTGGAAAAGGCGGAGCCGGAGGCTCCGGCCTGTGCCGCGCCTCGTCGGAAAGAGGGTGTGTTTTCACCGGAACGGCTGAACCGGTACCGGCAGGCCTTTGTGGAGAACTGCCCCAGTCTGCCGGTTCCGGGAGCCGTGGAGGAGTGGACAAGAACCCGGAAACAGCGGCTTTCCCGGCTGGCGGTTTCGCCGGAGGAGTTTGCCCGGGTATGCCGCATGGCGGAGGAAAGTGACTTTCTGTCCGGCCGAAGCGGAAAGTGGGCCGGGTGCTCGCTGGACTGGCTTCTCCAGCCGGAAAACTGGCAGAAGGTCCGGGAGGGCAACTATGCCCCGAGGCAGCGTCCGCCCACTGCCCCGGAGGTTTCCTTTGACCTGTCGGAATACGAGCGGGAAACGGGGTTTTTTCAGGGGCTGGCGTTCGGGAACCTGTAGGGGCGGCATTATATACACCCAAAAAATCATTCCATTTTATCAAAGCAAAGGAGGAATTTTCATGCCCAATTACACCGGAGGTGCGTCTGTGTGTCCCTTTTACCAGCGGGAAACCCCCAGCAGCATTATCTGTGAAGGGGTGGGACCGTGTCAGCACACGTCCATGAAGTTCTGCGGGGAGCGGGACAAGCTGCGCTGGCAGCGGGAATACTGCCTGCAATTTTCCTATGGGAAGTGCCCGCTGGCCGGAGGGCTGCTGCACTATTATGAGCAGGAAGACCTTCCGTCTCAGGGGCTGGCGTCCCTGCTGCCCCAATGATGCTTTAGAATAACCATGAGGAAAGGAGCGTTTTATGGCCGAACTTGTCAAAAATTACAGCAACGGCTCTGCGATCAAAATTGTATATTCCTACACCCAGAACGTGAGCAAGAACCAGAGCACCATCACCATGACCCTGTATGTCCACCGTGACAGCTATGGGCCGTCCTGGAACACCAAATGTGACGCCTATATCCAGCTGGACGGCTCCAAGGTCATGACCTATGATGGCAGCTTCAACGTCGGCACCAGCTGGGTGAAGATCGGCCCCACCGTGAGCAAAACCGTCAACCACAACGCCGACGGCACCAAAACTATCAGTTTGAAGGGCTTTTTCGATTCCCTGGGGCTGACATCCAAACTGGACGACCTGACGGTTTCCGGAAATGTGACCCTGAAAACCATCCCCCGGGCATCCAGCATCAGCAGCATTTCCGGCAGTACCATCGGCAGCCCGGTGACAGTCAACATCAGCCGGGAGGTCAGCAACTTTACCCACAAGGTCTATTACTCCTTCGGGGAAACAAAAGATTACCTGTTGGGCAGCAGCGTGGGTACCAGCCTGACCTTTACCCCGTCCATGAACGACTGTAAGTATATCCCCAACTCCACAAAGGGCACCGCTGCCATCCGGGTGGACACCTACAACGGCAGCACGAAAATCGGAAGCACCAGCAAAAACTTCACGCTGAATGTACCGGCTTCTGTAGTGCCTACGTTTTCCAAGATTGAGTTTACTCCGGCAGCCAGTGATGTTCCCACCGACTGGGGAATTTACGTCCGGACAAAGAGCAGGGTCACTGCCAAAATCACCGGCGCGGCGGGTGTGTATGGCAGTACCATTATGAGCTATTCCATTTCCGGCGGCGGGTATTCAGGGACAGCTGCCAGCCTGACTACCGGCTACCTCAACACTGCCGGAACCGTCACCTTTACCGCAAAAATCACCGACAGCCGCGGAAGAACGGCCACCAAAACTGCCAGCATCACCGTTACCGATTATGCGCCGCCGGTGCTGTCCAGTGTGGCCGGATTCCGGTGTGACAGTGCCGGAATAGAACAGGACGACGGCAACTATATTTCCTTAACCGCGATATTTTCCGGCTCTGTATTGGACGGGAAAAACCCGGTGACAGGTGAATACCGGTACAAAGCCGAGGGTGGGGACTGGTCGGGCTTTTCGCCGCTGGTTTCCGGGGAACCGGCTGTTTTTGCCGCCACCGGCGACGCCACCTTTACGGTACAGGTGCAGGTCAGCGACACCTTTTCCAGCTTCACACAGGACATCGTGGTGAATTCCATCCGGTTCATTATGGACTTTAAGGCCGGGGGTACCGGCATTGCTTTCGGCAAAGCGGCGGAGTATGACGACACCCTGGACTGTAACTGGGAGGGCCATTTCCGGAAGAATGTGCAGGTGGACGGTTCTCTGTCAGTGGGTGTTCCGGCTGCGGGAGAACAGGGGGTCAGGTTCAGCAATCATCTGTGGATGTATTACAACGAGGATGAAACCCCCACGGCCCACATCTATCAGCCCTATGCCCAAAAGCTGTCTTTCAGCATCCGCAACGGCACCGGCGAACCCAGCGACCTGGAGTGGATGGGAGAAAACGGCGGTTCCAACCGGTATATCCTCCGGCCCATGGAAAACGGCGGAGCTTATCTGGGCACGACTTCCATGCGGTGGAACACGGGCTTTTTCACCAACACCATCACCCAGAGTGACTTGAAGGACAAGGAAAACATCCGGGAGATTTCCGGGGCAAAAGGGTTTATCATGGCGTTGCAGCCCATCGCCTATACCCTGAAAGACGGCGACGGCGGCCGGGTTCACATGGGCTTCGGCGCACAGCAGGTGGCACAGGCCGCAGCGGAACACGACATGGGGGATTTGTCCCTGTATCAGGCGGTGGTGGTGGAGCCGGACGGCAGTGAGCGCTATTTTCGCGGGGACGTGCCGGATGAGAGCCTTTGCTGGGGGCTGAATTATTCGGAACTGATTGCCCCCCTTGTCCGGACGGTGCAGGAGCTGGAAACCCGGCTTTCCCAGATGGAACAGGCCGTCCATGGGCTGTCCGGTCAGACAAACGAAACGGAGGGATGCTAATGTCCATTATGCACAAAGTCAAATGGGGAGATACTCTGTGGGATCTTTCCCGGAAGTACGGCGTGAGTATTGACGCCATTGTCAAGGCCAACAAGCAGATTAAAGACCCCCACTGGATTTATACCGGAGACACACTGGTGATTCCCACGGGAAGCTCGTCTTCTTCCTCTTCTTCGGGTTCTTCTTCCTCCTCCTCGGGGAAGACCAGCAAGCCCCCTTCCTATGAAACGGGGAAACCGGTGTACAAAGCATCGTCGGGGCTTTCGGCGCTGGAAAAGCAGCTGGCCCAGCTGGAAGCCCAGCGCCCCGGCGAGTACAATTCCCAGTACAGCGACCGGATTTCCCAGCTGGTGGAGGAAATCCTCAACCGCCCGGAATTTTCCTATGACCTGAACGCGGACCCGGTGTACCGGCAGTACCGCACCCAGTATATGCAGGCGGGCAATCTGGCTATGCGGGATGTACAGGGGCAGGCGGCGGCCCTTTCCGGCGGGTATGGGAACAGCTATGCCGTCACCGCGGGAAGTCAGGCCTATCAGCAGTATCTGACCCAGCTGAACCAGCAGGTGCCCCAGCTGTATCAGGCGGCCTATGACCGGTATCAGGGGCAGGGACAGCAGCTGATGGACCAGATGGGAACGCTGATGGAGATGGATCAGGCCGCCTATGACCAGTACCGGGATCAGGTGTCCGATTATCAGAAACAGCTGGAGTACTACAAAGACAAGTACCGCCAGCAGCAGGAACAGGAATACGAGGCCTATCTGGACCGTCTCAAGGAGTGGCAGGAGAACCGGGATTATTCCTATGAAAAAGCCCAGGACCAGCAGGAGCAGTCCCGGTGGGAAGAGGAAATGCGCCGCAAGTGGGCCCAGCTGTACCAGTGAGAAGCACCCGGAGCCGGTTTTCGGTTCCGGGCTGTTTCGCTATGGGGATTCGCCGGAATTTTGTTTGTTCCCGGTGGGGTTCGTGGTATAATGGGGAAGACGCCGGAGGAAAAAAATACAGGCGCACACGGGTGCGCCTGTACCGGCAAGAATCCAATATTGATTATCGCTGAATTTTGATATTTTTACAGGAGGTTTCATTATTATGAATGATAAGGAAATCGGCGAGCTGCGCCGCAGAATTCGCCCGGAAAAGAGCAGCATCACCCATATTGTGGGCTGTTTTGTCAACGAAAGCCACGAAATCGCCGCCCGGTTTGACCAGCCGCTGGCCACTATGGACCCGGAGGAAGAGGAAAAGTTCCTCTCCATCCTGCGGAAAACCCTTTCCGGCCCGCTGGGGAAAAACCTGCTGAATCTCTCCTTTGAAACCCGTCAGGTGGTGGACAGCGACGAACACCGGCTGCTGATGACCCTGCGGGATTCTTCCCTGAAGGACGAGCCCGCCGTCCAGACCCTGTTTGAAAAAATCGCTTCCGCAGTCCGGATCGAGGGCGGTTATCTGATTCTCATGGTCTGTGACGCTTATGATGTGTTCCACAAGCACAAGGACGGCGCTCGGGAAGAGGATTCCGGCGAACTGTTCCGGTATTTTCTGTGCAGTATCTGCCCCGTCAAAGCCACTCGCCCGGCTCTGAGCTATTACGCCGCCGAAAACGAGTTCCGCAACAGCCCCAGCGACTGGATTGTGTCGCCGCCTGCCGCCGGTTTTCTGTTCCCTGCCTTTGACGACCGGAGCACCAACATTTACGGCGCGCTGTACTATTCCCGCAGTGTTTCCGATTTGCAGCAGGAGCTGATTGACGTTCTTTTCAAAAGCCCCGCCCCCATGCCCGCCGAGGAACAGAAGGAGACGTTCCAGGCGGCTTTGTGCGAAACGTTGGGGGAGGAATGCAGCTATGACGTGATGCAGACCGTCCACAGCCGCCTTTGCGAAATGGTGCAGGAGCACAAGGACGCAAAAGAGGAGGAGCCCCTGACCATTACCGCCCAGGGCGTGGAGGCACTGCTGGAGAATAGCGGTGTTTCCCAGCCCAAAGCCCAGGCAGTCCGGGAAAAGCTCACCGAGGAATTCGGGGAAGAGGCGGACCTTTGCCCGGGAAATCTGGTGGATTTGCGCCAATTCCGGCTGGAAACCCCTGATGTCTCCATCCGGGTGAACCCGGAGCGCCGGGATTTGATTGAAACCCGCATCATTGACGGCACCCGGTATATTTTAATCCGGGCGGATGAGGGCGTAGAAGTCAACGGGGTAAGCATCCGCATTAACGACGACTGACCACAAGTTCCGGCTTGTTCACGGGAAAAAACCGCCGGGAATGGTCACCACCGCCTGACTGCCCATGGAAGCATACCGGTCGGCCAGCAGGTCTTTGTCCACGGTAATCCGGCCGTTGCCGTTATAGGGGTCCATGCAGACCCAGCGTCCGTTTTGCTCACCCACCAGCACCATGCAGTGCTCGTTGTTGGGCCAGGTAAAGGTTTCGCCGCTGGGAAGCTCCCAGACGGTTCCCGGGCTGGTTTCCAGCTGGCAGATGGTACACCAGATCAGCACGGGAACGCCCCGGCATACATAGTCGGTATAGAGCTGTTCCAGCGTCCGGTCATAGAGGGTTTCCGCTTCCAGCAGAGGAGCGGTCTCATGGATGAGCTCCTCGATGACCGGCGCAAAGCAGCCATATCCCCAGGTGGTAAAGGGGGAGCCTACAAACACTTCGTTGGGGTCCGGGCCGTAGCATTTGCCCGATTCGTCCCAGCGGATGTTTTCAGAGGGGAGCTGCTCCGCCAGATCGGTGGGGAGAATTTCCTGCTGCCAGTAGTTCAGCACCATGGCGGCGCTGACGGTTTCGCAGCCGGTGGGCAGCGTGCCTTCCTGAGAAAGATAGTCCACATCCAGCGTGATTTCCCCGGTTTTGCTGGTTTGGATCCGGTCTTCAATGGCGTTCCACAGGGAGCGGGCTTCTGCAATCCGAGGGTCCGGCGTAAAGGTGGGAGCCGCTTCCGACACGGTTTGACTGACCGCTTTTCCCGAAACCGGGTCGTCGGGAAGGAGGGGCTGGAACAGGAACGCCATTCTCCCCAGCAGCAATGTCAGCGCCAACAAGATCAGCCAATTTCGCTTCTTTTTCATTTCATCATCCTCCTTCGGAACAGGTGATACACAGGACGCCCGAGGCGTCCTTTTTTGTTTCCTTTTCCTCAGGATACCATGGAAATGAATCAGAATTGCATCAAAATTGCATCAAAGTTGTATCATGGCGTGTTTTTTTCTATTATTTGTGCCGGTTCCGGCTGTAAACACCGGCGATACAGTAAGTCAATTCCAAAAGCGCCCAGGGGTGCGGTGATGAGAATGGCCAGCACCGCCACGGTCAGCACCAGATGGCCGCAGGCCAGCCCCGCCGCC
>ERZ791934.1283-NODE-1283-length-25409-cov-3.401357_pt1 | contig 25409 bp, 20 predicted proteins | sample MGYA00510125_ERZ791934 | MGnify/ENA primary metagenome ERZ791934 (study PRJEB30046, sample SAMN00993240) | human gut metagenome | study: EMG produced TPA metagenomics assembly of the A metagenome-wide association study of gut microbiota in type 2...
TGAAACAGTTTCTACTGTGCCCGGTTCTGCTTCCGCAGAAATTACCGGCAACTATGTGGACCTCTCCACCTGCCCCACTGTCTACAGTGTGGATCTTGAGTGGAAATCACTGGAATTCACCTATACCAAGACCGGTACCATAGATTGGCAGCCCGACAGCCATACCTATGTGGACAACACTCAGGGCGAATGGAGCAGCTCTCCCAAGACCTTTACGGTGGTCAATCACTCCAATGCCGGCGTAGGCGTAGCGTTTGATTTCACACCTGCGGCAGGTTTTGAAACCGTCTCTGCTTCTTACGAAAACAACAATACCGGTCTGAGCAACTCTTTCGATCTCCGTCCTGCCATTGAAGGCTCTTCTCAGGGCGGTGCCGATCGGACAGACTGCGATCTGTATTTACAGGGCATTCCCGAGCACTTTGAAAACGGCGCCACCATCGGCACCGTAACCGTTACCCTTTCCGGCAACGAATAACGCCGGATTCTCATAAACTATAGGAGGAATCAATTTATGATGATCAAAAAACTGACTGCCGCTCTGCTGGCTGGCGCAATCCTGACTGCTTCCGCTGTTTCCGCTTCTGCTGTTTCCGTCAACCAGAATAAAGTCCCCAGCGTCAACAGCACGCCGGTAAAGGGCACTTATGTAGCCAACGTCTCCGCAGAAACCGTGTACAGCGTGGACATCAACTGGGGCAGCATGAAATTCACCTGCACCGTTGACAACGAGGGTACCTGGAACCCCGAGACCCACACTTATGACAACGCTACTCCCGGCGTATGGTCCTGTGAAGAAGGCGCCAATGTCGTCACCGTTACCAATCACTCCAACGCACAGGTCGGCGTCTCGGTTTACTTCAAAGAAGAGGTTCGCCCCTTTGACGGAATCACCGGTACCTTCACCAATTCCGAATACACACTGAAGAGCGGCGAAGGAACAACCTATGAAAAGGCCGACAAAAAATCTTCCGTGCTGACCCTGGAAGGCACTATTTCCAAGGATCATGACAACGATATTTTCGGCAGCGCCAATGTGATTCTGTCTGCTGTAAAGTGAGTCCCATGAAACGATTTGCTGTATTGGCAGTTTCCACTGCTTTTCTGATTTCCAGCATGGCTGTTTCCGCACAGACACTGGATACCGTTCCCAACAGCGTATCCGTACCGGTACAGGCAAACTATCAGTGCCTGCAGCCCAGCGAAACGGTATACAGTGTCGATGTACAGTGGGAAGAAATGAAATTCACCTATACCCACACGGGAAACAAAACCTGGAACCCCGAAACTCATCAGTACGATCTGGAGATGGACGGATTCTGGAGCACAGAGGGCAGCGGCTTTACCGTCACCAACCATTCCAATGCCGATGTCAACGTAGATTTTGATTTCACATCCCAAATTGATACGATTTCCGGCAGCTTTTCCCAGCCTGCGCTGTCCCTTCCCACTGCGGAAAATCGGCCGGTACAGGACCCCGCGCTGACTGGCGTTTCGGCCCTGACTTTATCGGGCTTCTATCTGGGAACGGAATCTTTCTCGGAAATTGGCAGCGTCACTGTAACCATTCAATAACCATCGAGAGCGGAGGAAACTCCGCCCTCTTTCCAAAGGGCAGAAGGGATTTCTTCTGTCTTTTGGAAAGAGTTGGGACCCCCGAAACACATGGGGAATCTGTCCCATAACAGGGAGCATTGTCATGAAAAAAGAAAAAATCATTCTCATCTGTGCCGCAGCTGTTTGCGTTCTTTCGCTCATTGTCATGTCTGCCGTATTGCTGATCCAATCTCATCGGGAGTCTTCTTTTACACCACCTGCTTTTGAGTCCTCTGCCGTTTCCGGCTCTCTGGAGCTTCCGGAAGACGTTACCTGCACTCCTGTTCAGGTCTCCGACGGGTATGAATTTTCCATCTGTGGACAACCAGTGCTGGAAGAAGACCGGCTGATGGTCTATTTCACTTCTCAGAAAGATAACACCGTCTGGCTTCGTCTCAGAATCTGCGCCAGCGATGGAACGATATTGGGAGAATCCGGCGTTCTGCGTCCGGGAGAGTCCCTGTCGTCTGTTCCTCTGAATCAGAAATGCGCCACCGGTCAGGAAATTACCATCAAAGTGATGGGCTATACGCCGGATACCTGGCACAGTGCCGGTGTCGCTGAACTCAATACCAAGTTACAGGAAAAGGAGAATACCCCATGAAAAAAATCACCGCTCTGCTGACTGCTGTGCTGCTCACGGCCTGTTGTGGACTCTTTGCTTCCGCCCGGCAAACTCCTACCCCGCTGGAAATTCAGGTGCAGGCAAACAGCAGCTGTACACTGTCTGAAAACCTTTATCTTTCCCCCATCGAAAACGGTTCCGCAGAAATTCAAACCCGGGAAGGCACTGCGATTTCCGGCAGTCATTTGACAGAACAGGAGGGACTGTACCTGTGCGTGGTCCATATCGTACCGGAAGAAACCGATGCCCGACAGTGGCTGGACCAGCTTTTTACTGAAAAAGGGACCGTTGAAGACGCCTATGAAATTTTTCTGTCCGATGAGAATGGAAACCGCGTACAGCCGGACGAACATACACTGCTCTCTTTCTCCGGAACTTCCTGGAAAAATGCGGAACTGTGGGAAGCTGCCGGGGATGAAACCATTCAGAAACTGGACTTCCAACTGGATGACAACCAGGTAATCACTTCCGGTCAGCCCGGTGGATGTCTGGCATGGATTGTTCCCGGTGATTCTTCTCCGGAAACCGGTGAATCCGGATTTCTGACCACTCTGTGCACTGTGATTGTGATCGTAAGTGCAGCCGCTGCAGCCGGACTGGGAATTCTCAGTCGCAAAAAGAATGCAGACCGGCGCTGATTTACAGCTTTTCCTGTCGGGAAGCGAAAGCCTTATGAAAAATTCCCTTCCACAATCCCATAGACAGGACAATTGCAATTAAATCGGTAACAGACTGTCCGTAAATCACACCCTGCAATCCGAACAGCGCCTGCAGCAGATACAGCAGGGGAATCAGCAGCACACCCTGACGAAGAACCGACAGCACAGTGGCCGGGAAGGCACTTCCAACCGACTGCATTCCATTCATGTTGACAAAGAGAATCCCGATAAAGGGTCCGGATATCATATAGGCCACCAACATTTCCACACCATAGGAAATGACTTCGGAATCGTCAATAAACAGCCGGATAATCGGCTCACGGAAAACAAAGTAGAGAACCGTTGCAAGAACGCCCACAATCAAGCAGCACTTCTTGGTGTACCGTTCCACCGCCCGGAACCGTTCCCGGTTGCCTGCTCCGAAATTATAGCCCAGCAAAGGCTGAACGCCGTTGGCCAGTCCCATCTGCAAAAAAGTAATGAACATATTGGCCTTGAATACAATTCCAATGGCCGCAACCGGCGCGTTTCCATACACCACCAGAATCTGGTTAAGCACAATAGTGGAAACACTCATCAGGGCCGAAAAAATAGCCGTCGGCAATCCCGCAGCACAGGTGCGATACAGGATTCCCTCCCGACAGGTACAATCCTTCCACCGCACCGAAAGGCTGCGGCTTTTTTTCAGGAAATACCAGAGATAGTATCCGCTTGCCAGCAGGTTCCCCAGAGTGGTGGCAATGGCGGCACCTGCGGTTCCCTGCCCAAGGCCTGTAATAAACACAGGGTCCAGCACAATATTGGCCACGGTTCCGATCATGCTGCCAATCATGGCTTCCCGGCTGGCTCCTTCTGCACGGACAATGAAGCTGGCGGCTGCCGACCAGATAATAAAGGGTGCACCCCAGGCAATATAGACCGTATACCCTCTGGCGAATTCCAGTGTTTCCTGATCGGCTCCGAACAGTGCCAGAATGGGGTCCATCCAGATCAACAGGACCGCCGCAAACGCGATTCCCACAACCAGAGACGCATAGGTGACAAAAGAGGACACATTGCGGACACGACGCTGATTTTTCTCTCCCATGGCCATGGAAAGCACCGCACTTCCGCCCATTCCAAACATATTGGCAAAGGCCATCAGCAGAATAAAAATCGGGTTGGTCAGACTCACCGCCGCCACCTGCAAAGGATCTCCCGTCTGTCCCACAAAAAAGGTATCTGCCATATTATAGACCACGGTAACCAGACTGCTGATCACGCTGGGAATGGCCATTTTGGCCACAGCCTTGGAAACTTTCATTCGTCCCATCAGTTCATGTTCATCCATTACTGTCCCTTCCTTCCGCTTTTTCCAGATTTTCCAGCATCTTTTTCGCTATTTTCAAAAACTGTTCCTGCTCTTCCCGACTGATACCGGAGAGAAGAATGCTTTCCGAGGTCTCAATTTCCTCTTTGAGCTGCATCCGGATTCCTTCCGCCTTTTCGGTAAAGACAATCCGCTTATAGCGTCCATCCTTTTCTTCCGGCTCTCGCCGAATCAGCTGCTTTTTTTCCATCAGCTTCAACGTTTCTGTGGCCGTAGAGGGGCGCAAGTCAAACTCTTCTTCGATGTCTTTTTGGTAAACACTCCGCTTTTGGCTTTCTACCAATATAAAATCCAGAATCAGCCCCTGTGTGCTGCTGATTCCAATGGTTTCCTGTACCGCCGCGGATCTGCGCCGCAACCGGTTGGAAATCCGATTGATAACCTTTCCCGTTTCCATTGGGTTTTCCTCCTGTAATTAGTTCGGTTCCTAAGTATTTTAAAGCACTTTCTGTTTTTTGTCAAGGAGACTTTCAAAACAGCAACAGGCCCTCGACAAAGTTTCGTCAAGGGCCTGTCGGCTTTTCTTTACAAATTCATTTGCTTTCCACATCGAATCGCACGGAACAGCCGCACCGCCGCATCCAGATACAAACTTTCGCTGTCCTTCATCGCCTGTTCCAACGGCATAATCCCGCTGACAGTGGTCACAACCGTCTGAATTCCCGCGTCATAAATAGACTCGTAACCGGGCAGCAGACCGCCCACAATGGCCACCGCCGGAACTCCGGCTTTCTGGCAGCGTTTTCCCACGCCGGAAGGAACTTTCCCATAAGAGGACTGCCAGTCCATCCGGCCCTCTCCGGTAACCACCAGATCAGCATCTTTCAGCAGCTCGTCAAAATGTACCAGATCCAGCACCGTCTCAATACCGGACTGGAGATTTGCCCCCAGAAAACTCATCAGGGCAAATCCCAGACCGCCGGCCGCTCCCGCTCCGGGAACCTCTCTGGCCGGTACGCCGGTTGCTTTTTCTGCCAGCTCCGCATAATGGGCCATTCCTGCTTCCAGACGCTGCTGCATGGCTGCATCCGCTCCCTTCTGTGCGGAAAAAGTGAAGGTTGCGCCTTCCGGCCCCAGCAACGGATTGGTAACGTCACACATAACCGTAAATTCGGTTTCCCTCACTGCCGGGTGCAGTCCGGAAAGGTCAATGGACGCCACTTTTTCCAGATCTCCGCCGCATCCGCGGAGCAGACTTCCGGATTCATCCAGAAACCTTACACCCAGCGCTGCCAGCATTCCCATACCGCCGTCATTGGTGGCGCTGCCGCCGATGGCAATGGCAATTTTCCGAATCCCTTGGGAAAGAGCGTGGACAATCAGCTCGCCAGTACCGTAAGAGGTGGTTTCCATGGGATTGCGTTTGTCAGCCGGAACCATGGGCAGCCCGGAAGCCGCCGCCATTTCAATGACTGCACTTCCTTCCGGCAAAATTCCATAGCCGGCTTCATCCAGACGGAAACAGGGGTCATGCACCACAATGGTTTCATAAGTCCCGCCCAGCTGGCTGACAAGGGCATCCACTGTCCCCTCTCCCCCGTCTGCCATCAGGACACCGCTGGTTTTCACGCCGGGGAATACCTGCTCCGCTGCCTGTTTCAGCAAGGTCAGAATCTGTTGTGATGAAAGCGACCCTTTAAAGGAGTCGGAAGCAAATATCATTTTCATGGTGATTTCTCCTTATCATCCATTTTCCACCGCACCGCTTTTTCGATTTCATGCAGTTCATGTGGCCATTATACCACGAATGGCAGGATTTCAAAACCAAAACAATCCTTGACAAAAAAACAGTTATTTCTTACAATACAAACAGAGGAACCCTTTTGTTTTTGGGAGATTTATGGAACTGCGAAGAATTGGAGGTGCACTTATGGCGAAACTGGAACAAACCATTTATGGAGATTTTGATCAGGTTCTTCACCGCATTGAAAACGGAATTCTGAATGGAAGCATGTCTGCTTCGCTGGAAGATTCCAGTGATTTTGTCAGCGGCACTGCACGGTGCAGCGTCCGGGTGTTCGAACGGTACAGCACCATTGGAAGCAACCGGGTCAGCCTTGCCGTAACGCTGTTTCAGAATGGAGACACAATTCATTTATCCGCCATCACATCCGGCGGAAGTCAGGCCATGCTTTTTAAAATCAACACCTGGGGCGAAGAAGCTTTTCTCGACAAGCTTCGGGAAATCCTGTAAACAACAGAACGCCGCTGTTCCCAAAAGGAGCAGCGGCTGTTTTTTATCTGTAGTATTCGAATTCAAAAGAGAATTAAGTGCAGATTGTGTCTGACGAGCAATGGGGCAGCAATTTCCCGGTACATTTTCTCCGGAGAATCGTAATCCGAAAGCTGAATTTCGAACTTTTGCGAAATATCAGTCAAACAGGTTTCCAAGGACGGATACGGTTCCGATTTTCGAACTTCGCTGAGAAAAGTTTCCCATTCCATTCCTCGAATGACTTGCGGATTGGAATACATTCGGTATTTTTCCGGATCTCGGGTATAACAGATGCGATGTTGGTCATTCCCGGAAATTTTGGGAAGCGTTTTGCAGGGGACAAAAATGCTGTTTCTGGCAATTCTCTCGGTCAGATAGAAATTCGTGTAGTCTGTCTGGCTGATAAATGCAGGTGAACAATAATAGACACGATACCGTGGGTCCTTTTGTGCCAACGAAACCAACAGATTATGCTGATCCGTTCGGGAAGCATCCCAAATCTTAAACTGATAGTATGAAGTGGAGAAATCTGACCAGTGAGCTGCATTGCTCCGGGTCTTTTTCTCCGGCACTTTGAACTGCAAATACAAGGTTCGCACTTTCCCCGGAAACGCACAATCATATCCCAAATTTTTCTCGTCGTTCTGTGTGGGAAACAACGGAGCCATCCACCCGCCGGAAGGCTTGAGCCGTGCGGCAAGTTCTCGCATCACTCCAAACATATACTGAGTTTCACTGAATTCACATTTCATTTTTTCACCCCATCTACAGCAATGAACCCTTCCGAAAGATCCTTTTTCCGGAAGGGTTCATTGTTATGCTTTAAAATTGTATCTTTTTCCCTTTACAACCAATATTCCCAATGCCGATACACCACAGAACAGCATCGCCAGCCATAACGGAGCGTTCTCTCCTGTGCCCGGGACTTCTGAGGGATCACTGCTGGAAATCAAAGTATTGGTAATAATGAATTGATTGCCGTTTTGTGTGATATTCGTCGTATATCCCGGTACTTCAATCTCCCGCACCTGCCAGGTGTGCTCTCCTGTATCAGTCCAAGAATAACTCCATTGATTTTCAGCGCTGAGCGTCACCGTCTGGACAACCGCATTGTCCTTCAGCAGCTGAACCGACACAGAATCCGGACGATCCTTCGCTCCGTCATCCTTCCACACTTTTTTCACCTGATAATCAATCACAGGTTCCTCTACCGGTTCCTGATCCGATTTTACATAGGAGATTACATTCCCATTTTCCACCCGCACCAGGAAAGGAACCGGTGTATACCGGATTCCCTGAGAAATGATCGGATTGCCTGTTACCAGATACAATCCTTCTGACAAGTCTGAAAAAGTAAGGGAACCCCCGGAAATTTCCTGCTGGGCATCCGGCTGTTTATCGGCGGCATAAGCTGCTACTTCCACAGCAGTTTCCAACCAGTCATAGCCGGGAAGCTCCGCCGGACAATCGGCAAACTGACCGGAAAAGGTATAGCTTCCGTCAGCCTCCAAATCAGCTGTGCGATACAAATGAAAAACAGCGCCTTCCGGATTGAAATACAGGGTCAGCGAGGAGGTTTCCGCTGCTTCTGCCGGAATACAGAATATTGCTGTCAGGAAAAGTATCATCCCCAGCCAAAACGATTTTCGCATCTTTTTAGAATTTTTATGTCTGTTCACGATGAGTCTTCTCCTTTCCGGCAGCTTTTTTCCTGTGCTTCCAATAGAACAAGCCAACCAAAAGCAACAGTAATAAAAACAAGATCAAACCCCAAAGCCACCCCGACAAAATCAAAGTATTCCAGTCGGTTCCATTAGAACTTCCGTCCCCTTCTACTCGTACCCCGCGCACCAGGAGGCGATGGGTATTTACTCCATAAGGCGTACAGGTGTAGAGTGTCACATAATCTTTTCCTTTAACGATTTGCAGAGCACTGGTATCTTCTGGTTCAGTCACTAAAATCTGATCAACCTCATAGGTCAAATTCCGATCGAGAATATTCAAGGTAAATTGGTCTCCAATTTGCAGCTTATCCAAATCCGTAAACATTTTTGCTTTTACCAATCCGTTATGAGCGGTAATCACACAATGAGTACTGGGTCCTCCGGTGGGCAGGCTGGTCCCCAGCCAAAACCCCGCGCCCGATTGCAGCGCCTTTTCGCCAGTCCCCTGAAAAATCGGAATATTCACCTGAATGGCCGGAATTTCGATACTGCCCATCATGCCGGTGCCAAGAGGATTGAGCAAGTTGAAAATTTCCCCTTCCTCTTCTTCCGAAACATCCATCATGGCGTTGCCCCTTTGCGCAAGCTGCCGGTTATACGCCTCGGCAGCCTCCCAAAGCTCGGAATAATCCTTTCCGGAAGCCTCGGCAATCTGGCCCGCAGCCTCGTTATAGGCTTCGATTTCCTGTTTGGCCTGCCAGCGATAGTATAAATCACTGGCTGTCGGGTAAAACAAAACGCCCAATCCCACCAGAAACAATAAAATAATGAGAATTGTAGTAATTCTGGGTTTTTTCTTCATGCAATGGGCTCCTTTCCCCCTGTAACCACTGTGCCGGGGAAAGGCCCCGAGATCAAACAGGGAAAGCGGAGGAAGAATATCTCTCCCTCCGCCAGCCGTTTAAAACCAATCAAAACGGCCTGTAATGATTATGCGTCGGTTTTTTTCTTTTTACGGGATACTAGCAGAAGAACGCCAGCCGTTGCGATTATCACGATACCACCGATGGTAAACATCAGAGTACCGGTGCCGCCAGTATGAGGAATCTGGGAGTTGGCAAAGTTCACATTGACGGTAAAGGTTTCATCTGCATCATCCGGAATCACAATCGTCAGCGGAGTGTTGCTTTTCACATAGCCATCGGGCGCCTTCGTTTCCGTCAGGGTATAGGTACCGGCGTCCAGTCCATCAATAACAACATGGCCGTCTTGACCGGAAGTAACAGTAGAAATTACTACGCCCTCGCTGTTTTTCAGTTCAAACTCTGCGCCTGCCAAGCCAGTATTATCAGCCTGGTCATACTTGAAGATATCAATGGCGTATGTATTCACATAAACGATATCTTTTTCGCTGGTCCATTTCGGCGCCGTTACCCATGCGGTATTTTCATATCTGCCTGCTTTTGCTTCTTCGCTCAAAGTTGCATCATAGGTCACAGTGATGAGAGTTGCGTTTTTAATGTCAGCATCCTTAATCTCGCCGTCTTCATACAGTTTCGCCAAATCAAGAGCAATCTCAAAGCTGCATTCGTCTGTAGGTGTCAGCACTTTATACTGTTCTGTAGTCAGCTCGGTATCGCCAATTTTAACCACATAGTTTTCGAGATTTGTCAGCTTCTCATTCAACTTATCGTGGAAGGTCAGGACATATTCTCCTCTGCCTTCAATCTCTACCTTTTCTGCCGTGCCGGGTTTTTCTCCATCAATAAAGGGCGGCGTGACCGCTTCGGGATTCAGATAGTTCAGCAGATCAGTGGGAACGTTGGAAATCAGCTGGAAGTTGACTTTTTGCCCGGCTGCTGCGTCCACATCCACGTTGTTCATTGCCTCGTCGTCATCGCCGACCTTCTTATCGAGGCCGGGATAGCTAACCTTATCTTTAGGCTCAAGGCCGTGGGCGGCTTTCAGGGCTGTCAAACCGGTGACTGTTACGGTTTCACTTTCCAAAGGATACTCTACCGCATAGGGCTTTTCCCCTTCTTCCAATTTACACACCTGCCAGCGGGTGCCTTCTCCATCCAGATACCAGCCGTCAATCAGGTGGTTGCAGTCATCCAGCACCCAGTCGGAGCCGACCTTGCCGAAGGTGATGGTAGCTGTAGTGTTATTGAAAATATCATCGCCGTCAGTTTTAGAATGGTTATTATAAATAACAGCATTCGAAGGAAGCGTTAGCTTTGCACTGACTCCAGAGTTGTAGATACCGCCGCCATGGCTGGAAGTGCCTTTGTCATTTTTGTTATTCATGATGGTCAGTTTGGCGCCTTCCTCAAAAACACACACACCGTTATTGGAAAGGCCACTGCAATAGTTGTCCGTAATCGTGATAACTGCGCCGGCCTCAACTTTGCCGTCAGTTACACCAGCGGTCAGCTTCAAACCAGCATAATCACCTTTTGCAGAGTTTTTGGCTACGGTTATTGCAGAGGTGCCATCAACATAAAAATGTCCGCTGTCATAAATTCCATACATGCCATTATTGTCAGAAACGACATTCGAATGGTCGGATACAGACAATGCGCCAGCAGAAATGCCATGGCTACCGTTCTCGATAAAGCTCACTTTGGAACCTTGGATATCGAAATGGGAGCCGTTGGAACCGTTGCCTCTATGCTTGATAACGTTAACCGTACTATCTTTAATTTTAATATCACATGTGCCAACAAAACCGGAATAACAATTTGTAGATGTCAGAGTAGTTCCATTTGTAATATTGACAGCATATCCAGAGTCGGCGCCAGAGCCATTCCAACGTATTGCGCTGCCGCTTGATGGATAGTTTTCAATATATACATCACAACCATCAAAGTTCAAATCGCTTCGCGGTTGTTCAATACTAATTGCACAACAATAATATCCGTCTTTATTGAATTGGTACATTTCACCATTCATGTTCAAATAACAACGCCGGAAGGTCAAGCTGCTGTTTGCACCATTGAGGTAAATCTGCCCATTAGTGTTAAACGTAACGTTTTCAATAGTGAGAACACTATTTGTTGAGAGCGTAATACCCTTTCGGGCATCATCTGTGATTGTAACGGCTTCGTCTGCAGTAATCGTAATGCTTTTATTAGCGGGAATTGCAATAGATTTATCCAAATTTAAATCTTGGAGCAATTTAATAGTGGTAGGCGTTTCATCGGCAGCTGCCTTAATAGCCTCATCTAATGTAGCATAAGTCTGTTCGCCAATCTGTGCCCCACCCTCTTCTGCCGCCATAACGCTGACAGGCAGCATAGCTACCACCATGGCCGCCGCCAGAACCCAGGACATCAACCGTTTCACCATTGTCTTTTTCATTGTTACTTCTTCCCTGCCTTTCATAACGCGATTATTTTAAGCAATGGTATGACTGTTACTGCTTGACACCTCCTTCTCTGTTTCCCTAAAGCGTTTTTGATGATTTCCACCAAAAAAAGCATAACTAAAAATAATTTGTATCTATGTTTACCTTAATCATACTACTCTGTTTTCGCAAATTCATACAAAAAGCAAACATATTTCTATATTTTTATGGAATTTTGATAGATTTCCCAAAACATATCTCCATATAGAAATCATAAATATCCATATAACAAAAACAGGACGAAAAACGGCAGTAAAATCCGTTTTTCGCCCTGTTCTACTATTAATTAAATTGTTTATTCAAACATATTCTTGAGTTTATCGAAAAAGCTCTTGCGCTTCTGATAATTCTTTTCCTCGACGCCTTTGTCAAACTCTTTGAGGATCTCCTTCTGCTTCTGGCTCAGGTTGCGGGGAACCTCCACGGTCACGCGGACATACTGGTCGCCGCGGCCTCTGCCGCCCAGTACCGGGATCCCCTTGCCTTTGAGCTTGAACACATCGCCGGGCTGGGTGCCCTCATGTACCTGATAGCTAACTTTGCCGTCCAGAGTGGGAACCGTAACCTCTGCGCCCAAAGCCGCCTGAGAGAAGGTGATGGGCATTTCGCACCATACATCATTGCCCCGGCGCTCAAACAGCGTGTGGGGACGCACGGTCACATACACATGGAGATCGCCATTGGGGCCGCCGTTGCGGCCTGCGTCGCCATGTCCGGGGATATTCAGCACCTGCTCGTCGTCGATACCAGCGGGAATGGTGACTTCCACTGTCTTCTGGCGGCGAATCCGTCCGGTACCGTTACAGTCTTTACAGGGATTATCGATCACTTTACCGGTACCGTGGCAGCGGTCACACCCACGGGAGGTCTGTACTACTCCAAAGGGAGTCCGCTGGCTGATGCGTACCTGACCGGTACCACCACACTGGGGACAGGTCTGGGGCTGGGTGCCCTTGGCGGCGCCGCTGCCGCCGCAGCTCTTACAGGTCTCAATCTGCCGGTACGTAACTTCCTTTTTGCATCCCTTGGCGGCCTCCTCAAAAGAAATCGTCACCACGGCTTCGGTATCGCCGCCGCGGCGGGGGGCGTTGGGATTGGCACGGCGTCCGCCGCCGCCAAAACCGCCGCCGAAGAAGCTGTCGAAAATATCGCCAAAATCCACGCCCATACCGCCGGTAAAGGGGCTTCCGCCGCCTGCACCGCCGCCGAAGTTGGGGTCAACGCCTGCATGGCCGAACTGGTCATAACGGGCGCGCTTATCCTTATCGGACAGCACCTCATAGGCTTCGTTGACTTCCTTGAACTTCGCCTCGGCCTCTTTATCGCCGGGGTTCAGGTCGGGATGGTATTTTTTGGCCAGCTTACGGTAGGCCTTTTTGATTTCATCATCAGAGGCATTCTTGGGGACCCCCATGACCTCATAATAATCTCGTTTATCAGCCATTTCTACCCATTCCTTTCTTACAAACAGCGGGGTTTCCCCCGCCGAACCTCCGGCTGCACCGGCTTTCAGGGGAACTCTTTACACAAAGCATGGGGCAGCAAATGCCGCCCCGTGCCCAATGAAACCCTGCTAAGGATCTCGTATCACTTACTTGTTGTCGTCCACGTCTTTGAAGTCTGCATCGTATACGTTGCCGTCATTGCCGGAAGATGCACCGGGAGCCTGCTGGGTGGGGTCAACGGGCTGGCCCTGAGGAGCAGCTGCCTTATACAGCTTCTCGCTGACTGCATACATAGCCTTCTGCAGGTCGTCGCTGGCGCTCTTGATGGTATCCATGTTGTTGGCGGCCACAGCGTCCTTCAGAACCTTGACCTTGGCTTCCAGATCGCTCTTGTCGGCAGCGTCCATCTTGTCGCCGCTGTCGGTAATCAGCTTCTCAACGGTGTAGCACAGGTTCTCGGCTGCGTTCTTGGCGTCCACTTCTTCACGGCGCTTCTTATCCTCGGCAGCAAACTGCTCAGCCTCGCGGACAGCCTTGTCGATGTCTTCCTTGCTCATGTTGGAGCTGGAAGAAATGGTGATGTGCTGCTCTTTGCCGGTGCCCAGATCCTTAGCGGAAACATTCACGATGCCGTTGGCGTCGATATCGAAGGAAACTTCGATCTGGGGGATTCCGCGGGGAGCCGGAGCAATGCCGTCCAGCTTGAAGATGCCCAGCTGCTTGTTGTCGCGAGCGAACTCACGCTCGCCCTGCAGCACGTTGACCTCAACCTGCGTCTGGCCGTCAGCAGCGGTGGAGAAGATCTGGCTCTTCTTGGTGGGGATAGTGGTGTTGCGCTCGATGAGCTTGGTCATCACGCCGCCCATGGTCTCAACGCCCAGGGACAGGGGAGTAACGTCCAGCAGCAGCAGGCCTTCGACCTCGCCGCCCAGAACGCCAGCCTGCAAAGCAGCGCCGATGGCAACACATTCGTCGGGGTTGATGCCCTTGAAGGGCTCTTTGCCGATAAAGTTCTTAACAGCTTCCTGAACAGCGGGAATACGGGAAGAACCGCCCACCATCAGGACTTTGTTGATATCATTGATAGACAGGCCGGAGTCGGACAGAGCCTGACGAACCGGGCCCATGGTCTTTTCTACCAGGTCGCTGGTCAGCTCGTTGAACTTTGCACGGCTCAGGGTCATATCCAGGTGCTTGGGGCCGGTGGCGTCGGCGGTGATGAAGGGCAGGTTGATGTTGGCGGTGGTCATACCGGACAGCTCAATCTTTGCCTTTTCAGCAGCTTCCTTCAAACGCTGCATTGCCATCTTATCGCCGGACAGGTCTACGCCGGTCTCCATCTTGAAGGAGCTTACCAGCCAATCCATAATGCGCTTATCGAAGTCATCGCCGCCCAGACGGTTGTTACCAGCGGTTGCGAGAACTTCCTGCACGCCGTCGCCCATTTCGATGATGGACACATCGAAGGTACCGCCGCCCAGGTCATACACCATGACCTTCTGCTCTTCGCCCTTGTCGATGCCATAGGACAGAGCAGCTGCGGTAGGTTCGTTGATGATACGCTTGACATCCAGGCCGGCAATCTTACCAGCATCCTTGGTTGCCTGACGCTGTGCGTCGGTGAAGTATGCGGGAACGGTGATAACTGCGGAAGTAACCGGCTCGCCCAGATAGGCTTCCGCGTCTGTCTTCAGCTTTTGCAGAATCATTGCGGAAATCTCTTGGGGGGTATACTGTTTGCCGTCGATGGTCACCTTATAATCGGAGCCCATCTCTCTCTTAATGGAGGAAACGGTGCGGTCCGGGTTGGTGATAGCCTGACGCTTTGCAACCTGGCCAACCATACGCTCGCCGTTCTTGGCGAATGCAACAACAGACGGGGTGGTGCGGGCGCCTTCGGCGTTTGCAATGACAACGGGTTCGCCGCCTTCGATTACAGCGACGCAGGAGTTTGTAGTACCAAGGTCAATACCGATAGTCTTAGACATAATTCATTACCTCCATGTAATGCGCATTTGTATGCGTGTTTACTCTATCTCAATCAATTATAAATTGGAATGGTTCTGACTAGTTCGCCACCTGCACCATTGCGTGGCGGACAACCTTGTCCCCCAGCATGTATCCCTTCTGGAATACGGCGCTGATGACGTTGATTTCGAGGTTTTCATCCTCGATGTGGGAAACCGCGTTGTGAATCTCGGGGTTAAATTCGTCGCCCACATTGCCCATGGGGGTGACGCCCAGTTTTTTCAGGGACTCCAGAAATTGGGTCTGCACCATTTCCACGCCCTTCATCAGGTCTTCCACGGAGCAATCCTTTTGGGCCAAAGCCCGTTCCAGATTATCTCCTACCGGGAGCATTCCCTTGATGGCATCGGAAGTACCGTCGCCATAGATGGCGGCTTTTTCCCGTTCGGTGCGCTTGCGGAAGTTGTCATATTCCGCCCGGGTGCGCAGGTACTGGTCTTTCAGAGCAGCCAGTTCTTTCTGCGTCTTTTCCAGCTCGGCCTGAACTTCCTCCAGCTCTTTGCGGGAAACCTTGCGGCCCTTTTTCTCTTCCTTCTGGGGCTCAGCGGCCTCCGTTTCGGGGGTTCCGGGATTGTTCTCCGGCTCCTGAGCAGGCTCTTTTTTGATATCCTGTTCTGCCAAAACGATCGCTCCTCTCAGTGCAGCGTTTTTCAGTCTGCTGCGTTATTTCTATTCCTCCCGCATCAGAACGGTGAGCATATTGCCCACAGCCTGTGACAGGTAAGAAAGGTGGGAAATCACACTTGCATATTCCATCCGTGTCGGGCCAATCACTGCCAGTGCGCCGGCATCCTGCCCGCCCACTGCATACCGGGAAATCACCACGCTGGAGCCTGCCAGCTCGGGTGTCCGGCTTTCCTGTCCGATGAGCACCCGCACGCTGCCGGGCTCCTGTGTCAGCAGGTCTACCAGCTCGCTGGGGCGTTCCAGAAAGTCCATCACCCGACGGGCGGTTCCCCGCTCGTATTCGGGATAGAACAGCAGGTTCATCTGGCCGCTCTGGCATACAGCCGTTTCCCGGGTATCCTTTGCCACTTCCAGCAGCGCCATCAGCGCCGAGGACATGAGCATGGCCATTTCCCCAAGGGAAACTGCCAGGGACTGGATAAACGCCGGAGTAATATCGGCTACCGGACGGTTCATCAGCTTTTCATTGAGAATCCGGAAAAACACCCGAAGCATTTCGGGGTTCAAATCGAAATCACAATGGAAAATCCGGTTTTTCATGGTCCCTGCCGAAGACATGAGCAGCAGCATCGCCGTCCGGCGGCTGGTCTGCACAAACTGTACGGCACGGATATAAGCGGTTCGTCCGCTGGGAGTGGTGGAAACCGCTGCAAACCTGGTGATGTTTGCCAGCGTCTGTGTCACGCCGGCCATCAGCTTTTCAGGGTCGCAGGCGTTGGTCACCAGCATGGAATCCAGCAGCCGCTTTTCCTTCGGCTCCAGGGGCTTTGGCTCCATCAGCCGGTCCACATACAGCCGATACCCTTTTTGAGAAGGCACACGGCCTGCGGAAGTGTGGGGCTGCTCCAGCAGTCCCAACAGGGAAAGCTCCGCCATTTCATTTCTGACGGTTGCAGAGGAGACTCCCAGCTGTGCGGCAATGCTTTTGGAACCAACCGGGTCGCCGGTCTCTACATAAGCATCTACCACCGCCGCAAGGATTTTTTCCCTGCGTGTACTCAGCTCCATTCTCCTCACCTCTGTTGATTTGATTTAGCACTCTTTTGCTTCGAGTGCTAAACCTTGTCTATACTCTACCACTCTCTTCCGGGTTTGTCAAGTTTTTATTTGTAAATGATTTGTGAAATCCCGAAAATATCCCATTTCAGCAGACTTTTTTTGAAAAATCAGCACTCGGAGCACTGCTGTGCTTATTGTGGCTCATCCAGTGGTTTTTGATTCTTTCGGGCAAAAAAATACCGCAGGCAACCGCCTGCGGCACAAATACTTTTATCTGCGAATGGGGTTGGGCTTGGTAAAATCGAACACCCGGCAGAAAATGACGCCTGCTGCCAGTGTGATCACCAGCTCCGGTCCCATATAAGAACCGTTATAGTTCAGAGAGTACAGAATGCCCGCCCAGTTCAAGCCTGTATCGGCCAGAATGGTGTCCCACACAAAAGCGCCGGAAATAAAATGGCACACAAACCGCAGGACAATGCCCACCGTGGAACCGGCTGCGAAGGCCAGAGAGGCATTCTTGATCTTGTTCCGGAACAGGCCGGAGAAACCCAGCACGGCAAAGGCCAGCAGATAGTCCAGAATCACGGAAAGCACCAGCGTTTCCAGCGAAATGCCTTTCAGGGCATTCACACCCAGCAGCAGCTGAAGCAGTCCATGGACAAAGCCGCCAAGAATGCCCCAGCGCACGCCGTAGCGATAGCCGATGATGCAGATGGGCAGCATGCTGCACAGGGTAATGGAACCGCCGTTGACCCACGGGCCGGGGAACTGAATCAGGCTCAGCACGGTAGCCATGGCGATGAGCAGGGCGGTTTCGGTCAGTTTTCTGGTTTTGTTGTTCATAAACACAGTCCTTCTCTTTCCTGAAAAATTTCCGAAAAACAAGGGCTGCAAACCAAAAGCCGCCGACCGATTGGAAACAATCAGTCAGCGGCGCCACTTTTGTGATGTTTGATTCCTACGCCGGCATTACCCGGATCAGGTTCATGGGTTGGAGCAAGTCCTCTCAGCCGTCTGACAGCACCCCCTGTTTTTTCCTATACTACTATATAGAGTTCAACAGCATTTGTCAAGAAAAATCAGAACCGGAAATCCCGCATTCCGCCGTCCATGTCGTGGAGGTGTTCAAAAACCTTTTCCCGAACCTTCTCGTTGGGGATGGTCTCCGCTTCTTTTTCAATGACTTCCAAGGCCAGCTTGTGGGTTTCGGGGCTGGCGTAATCCTCTGCGTACTCCTTCAAAGTCATCAGCGCATTGGGATGGCAGCAGTTGCGAATCTGTCCGGCTTTGACCAGGCTCATAAAGCGGTCGCCGGTACGGCCTTCCCGATAACAGGCTGTGCAGAAGCTGGGCACATGACCGTTTTCCAGCAGCCAGTGCACCACTTCGTCCAGAGAACGGTGGTCGCTGATTTCAAACTGTGCGGAATTCTCTTCCTGATGGTCTTCGGCATAACCGCCCACGGTGGTACGGGAGCCGCCGCTGATCTGGGACACGCCATAGGGCAGCACCATTTCGCGGGTGCGCTGGGATTCACGAGTGGAAATAATAATGCCGGTATAGGGCACAGCCACACGGAGTACGGCCACAATCCGCTGGAACAGCTCGTCGGAAATGGCGTTCTCATACTCGGACACATCCACATCATCGGCATTGCGCAGACGGGGCACGCTGATGGTGTGGGGGCCTACACCGTGAACGGCTTCCAGATGCTCGGCGTGCATGAGGATGCCCACAAAGTCATACTTATACAGGTTCAGGCCAAAGAGCACACCGCAGCCCACATCGTCAATGCCGCCTTCCATGGCACGGTCCATGGCTTCAGTGTGGTAGGCGTAATTGTGCTTGGGGCCTGTGGGATGCAGGTACTCATACTGTTCCTTATTATAGGTTTCCTGGAACAGCACATAAGTACCGATGCCGGCTTCCTCCAGCTTGCGGTAATTCTCCACAGTGGTGGCTGCAATATTGACATTGACGCGGCGGATAGCGCCGTTTTTGTGCTTGATGGAATAGATGGTCTTGATGCTTTCCAGCACATACTCGATGGGGCAGTTCACCGGGTCTTCGCCGGTTTCCAGCGCCAGACGCTTGTGGCCCATATCCTGCAAAGCGATAACCTCTTTGCGAATCTCTTCCTGGGTCAGTTTGCGGCGGGCAATGTGCTTATTCTTGTGATGATAGGGACAGTAGAGACATCCGTTGACACAGTAGTTGGACAGATACAGGGGGGCAAAAATCACGATGCGGTTGCCGTAAAAGGCGTCCTTGATTTCTGCGGCCCGTGCAAAAATCCGCTGAATAGCGTCCTTGTCCTCACACAGCAGCAGCAGAATGGCTTCCCGATGGCTCAAGCCCTTGTGATCTGCGCTCTTGTCGATAATCTGGTTCACCAGCTCCAGATTGTTTTTGTTCTCTTCTGCCCAGGCGATACTGGCTTTGATTTCCTCATCGCTGATGAATTCTTCCGCTTTCATGGAATACTTGTCGTACATAAAGGTCGCTTCCTTTCGCAATAAAATATGAAACTTCCGCGAAGCGCCCCGAAAAACAAAAAATGCGCCTTTCGGCGCAGTTCTCCCGGTCAATGCTCGAAATAAGCAGGAGTGCTTCACGCCGCCTTGCCAGCAGGAGCAGGTCAAGCCTGTCACCTTTTGATTCAGGAACTGCGGAAAAGAAACCCTGATCACAGGGTGTGTATGTGTATGCACCGTCAGGAAAAAGCCCTTTCGGCTGATACATCTTTAACTGTACCAGCGCCCCGGCAAAATGTCAAGTTTTTTACAGAATCATTTTGAAAACCAGCCTGTTTTTCTCTGTATTGACAGGAAATTCCCACTGTACTACAATGGATACACCTGAACACCAACAAAAGGAGTGGTATCAAATGGTACGTTTTGCATTGCTCAGCGGCTGGCACGTTCACACGGGCTGGTTCGCGGGAGAATTGCTGAAAAGCGGCGCAGGAAAGTTCGTAGCGGTCTGGGATGAGGACGAAGCCCGCGGCCGGAAATACGCTGAGGAGTTCGGCGCGGAATTTGAACCGGATCTTGCTAAAGTGCTGGCCCGGGAAGATGTGGACGCAGTGATGGTGGAATGTCCCACTACCAAACACCGTGACATCATCATTGCAGCGGCAAAAGCCGGCAAGCATATTTTCACCGATAAATCCATGGCCCTGACGCTGGAGGACTGCACCGCCATTCGGCAGGCAGTGGAAGAAGCGGGCGTCAAATTCACCGTTTCCATGGAATCCAAAATTCTGGGGCCTTACCGCTATCTGAAAACGCTGGTGGAAGAGGGAAAGCTGGGCCGGGTCACTTCCCTGTATTTCCGCCGTTCCCACAAGGCTGCGGTGGACAAAAACATGCTCCCCGCCTACTGGTTTGACAAGAGCCAGACCGGCGGCGGCGTCACGCTGGATCTGGGCTGTCATGGCCTGTATATGCTGCCCTATTACTGCGGCAAACCCAAAACCATCACCTGCCGCATGGAAGAGCTGTACGGAACCGGCAGCGACGAGCTTTCCACCACAGTTATGGAGTTTGAAAACGGAGCCATGGGCACAGCTGTCACTTCCTTCGTTTCCTGTCACGGCGTGAACATGATGGAAATTGTGGGCACTGAAGGCATGGCGGTGATTTCCGGCAACGGCCCCGCAGATTATCGGGTGCTGCTGCAATCCTCCCAGATGCCCGGCTATGAAAAACTCTCTCCGGTGGAACAGGACTGGCAGGATGATGTGTATCCCATCGTTCGGTTCGCCCAGCTGGTGGAATCCGATGAAATGGAAGCACCGGACTACAATCTGGACCAGGCAGAGCTGCTGACCCGGATTATTTGCCGGGCTTATGAATCCGCCGGTTCCGGCCAGACCGTGTCGTTCTGAATCAAGGCAAACAAAAACCGCTTGCAGCATTTTCCACTGCAAGCGGTTTTATCATACGATTTCGTAAAATCAGATGGAAATATGCAGGGCGATTTCATACAGATCCTTGTCGAAAACGCGCTTCATATCCAGAGCCTCGGTAATATCGAAGTCCACAACCTTGCTCTCTCTGTAAGCGACCACACGGTTGCCGATGCCCTTATCCAGCAGCTCTACTGCATGATAGCCCATACGGCTGGCCATCACACGGTCACGCAGAGTGGGAGAACCACCGCGCTGCACATGACCCAGAACCGTTGCACGGGATTCAATGCCGGTCTGCTCCTGAATGTCCTTTGCCAGCTTATCCACGCCGCCGACACCCTCGGCCACGATGATGATGAAGTGCTTCTTGCCGGTTTTCTGGGTGAACTTCATGCGCTGGATGACATCGCGCTCGAAGTCATAAGGAACTTCCGGCACCAGGATGGCAGTTGCGCCCACAGCAATACCGGTCTGAAGAGCGATGTCGCCGCAGCGGCGTCCCATCACTTCCACCACGCTGCAGCGGTCGTGAGACTCGGTGGTGTCACGCAGACGGTCTACCATTTCCATAGCAGTGTTCATGGCGGTGTCAAAGCCCACCGTATATTCTGTACATGCAATATCGTTATCAATGGTACCGGGGATGCCGATGCAGGGGATGCCTGCGTTGGTCAGGTCACGAGCGCCGCGGAAAGAACCGTCGCCGCCGATGACTACCACACCGTCAATTCCCATTTCACGGCACTTGTCAGCAGCCTTTTTTACGCCTGCGGGAGTATTGTATTCAGGGCTGCGGGCTGTATACAAAAAGGTACCGCCGCGATGGATAATATCGGAAACGCTGCGCAGGTTCATGGGGAACATATCGCCATTCAACAGGCCGTTGTATCCTCTGCGAACGCCGTACACCTCCATACCGTAAGAGATACCGGCACGAACGACTGCGCGAAGCGCGGCATTCATTCCGGGGGCGTCTCCTCCGCTGGTCAACACGGCAATCTTTTTGGTACTCATAGTATACCGTCCTCCTAAACATGTTATAGTCTTATTCCCATTTTAGAATGCAGCAAATGCTGCTCATAACTTTTCTTATTCCTTATTATAATAAATAGGCCGCGAATAATCAAGTATCCTGTATGCAAAAAAATCTCCCGCATACGGGCAATCTGTCTCATTTAGCCAATTTTTCAGAGAAAGGAAGAATATTTTCGATTTTCATGAATGTTCCCCAAACTTTATTCCGTCAGCACCACATTTTCACTGCCAAGCAGGCGCTTCAGCTCACGAACCAGAACCGGGTTGGCATCCACCCGGTAAACCGCCGGAGCCCGGACCAGTTTCCCCGTATCCTGAAAATACAGGTACAGTTCTGTAGGCCCGTCAAAGATGGCAATATACTGCATGGCTTTCCGATATTCCCGGCTATCTTTTCCCGGAACCTTCAAATATAATCCCGGCCGGGAAGAATGCTTTTTCGGCTGCTGAGGGCTTTCGCCGGAAGAAAGGGCCTGCCCGGGCAGCGGCGGCGGATCAATCCGGTCACAGACCAGCTTGGTGTCCTTTTCCTCGGTCAGGCTGATGCGGCCTTCCGCCAATACGATCTGTCCTTCCCGCAAAAGGGTATGGCTCCGGCTGTACACATTGGGGAACACCAGCAGCTCCATGGAGCCGAACAGATCTTCCAGCGTGACAAACGCCATAGTACCGCTGCTTTTGGTGAGCTTCTGTTTCACCGACTGCACCGCACCCAGCACCCGTACCCGATTGCCGTCCCGGAATCTGTCCCCGTGCTCCGCCGCGTCCTTCTGAATCTCCCCCATGGAGACTACCGCTTTCCGCCGGAACAGGTCCGAATACTCTGAAACCGGATGGCCGGACAGATACATTCCGGTGACTTCCTTTTCCATGGCCAGTTTTTCCGAAGGGGTAAACTCGTCCAGCCGGGGAATCTCCACCTTCTGGCCGGCAGTTTCCGGCGTATCGAAAAAGCCCATCTGCCCTTCCAGATTCCGGTGGCGGTCATCGTCCAGAGAATCCATCACCAGATTCACCGACGCCAGCATCTCCCGACGGTTATGGCCGAGACCATCCAGCGCACCGCATTTAATCAAACTTTCCAGCGCCCGCCGGTTCATTTCGAAGGGATACATCCGTTTACAAAAATCGTAATAGGAAACAAAGGGCCCGTTGGTCTCCCGTTCCCGCACAAGGGACTGCAAAAAGCCGCTGCCCAGATTTTTCACCGCCAGCAATCCGAACCGGATATGCTCTCCCGCCACGGTAAATTCCCGGCGGCTTTCGTTGACATGAGGCGGCAGCACCTGGATTTTCAGCCGGCTGCATTCCGCCGTATACTCCGCCACTTTTCCGGAAGAATCCAGCACGCTGGTGAGCAATGCCGCCAGATACTCTCTGGGATAGTGGCATTTCAGCCACGCGGTCTGATAGGCAACGGTGGCATAAGCCGCGGCGTGGGACTTGTTGAACGCATAGGAAGCAAAGCTCTCCATCTGGCGGAAAATCTCCTCCGCCGTTTTCTCGTCCACGCCCCGATTGACACAGCCCTCCACTTCCCAGCTTCCGTCCTCTCTTTGCAGGCCGTGGATAAAGATCTGTTTTTCCCGCTCCATGACGTCGGCCTTTTTTTTGGACATGGCACGGCGCACCACGTCTGCGCGGCCCAGAGAATAGCCTGCCAGCTCCCGGAAAATCTGCATGACCTGTTCCTGATAGACGATACATCCATAGGTAACGTCCAGAATTTTGGAAAGCCGGGGATGACGGTAGGTGACCTTCTCCGGATGATGGCGGTTTTCCACATAGGTGGAGATAAACTGCATGGGACCGGGGCGATAGAGGGAAATCACGGCAATGAGGTCTTCCACATATTCCGGTTTCAGACTCATGACCACCCGGCGCATTCCCGCCGATTCAAACTGAAACACACCTTCGGTATTCCCCTCGGCAAACAGCCGGAACACCTGCGGATCGTCCATGGGAATTTCTTCAATGGAAAGCCCCGGCGTTTTCCGGGCCGCCATTTTCACCGTGTTGTCAATGACCGACAGATTTCGCAGGCCGAGAAAATCCATTTTCAGAAGTCCCAGCTCTTCCAGCGTGGTCATGGGAAACTGGGTCACAACCGATTCGTCGTTTTTGGCCAGCGGCACATATTCGCTCACCGGCCGGTCGGTAATCACCACACCGGCTGCATGGGTGGAGGAGTGCCGGGGCATTCCCTCAATTTTCCGGGCCATGTCAATGAGCTCGTGAATCTGCGGGTCTGTGTCGTACCGGTTTTTCAGGTCGGCGGACACTTCCAGCGCCTTGTCCAACGTCATGTGCAGCTCCATGGGCACCATTTTGGCCACAATATCCGTAGTGGCATAGGGAATGGCCATGGCCCTGCCCACATCCCGGATAACACCCCGGGCTGCCATGGTACCAAAGGTGACAATCTGGGCCACATGGTCGGCGCCGTATTTCCGAATGACATAATCGATGATTTCCTGACGGCGTTCGTCGCTGAAATCAATATCGAAGTCGGGCATACTCACCCGCTCCGGGTTGAGAAACCGCTCGAACAGCAGATCATACCGGATAGGATCGATGCCGGTAATGCCGATGCAGTAAGCGGCCAGACTTCCCGCGCCGGAACCTCTTCCCGGCCCTACGGGAATGCCTGCGGATTTTGCATACCGGACAAAATCATGGACAATGAGATAGTAGTTCACATACCCCATTTTTTCAATCATGTCCAGCTCATAGGCCAGCCGTTTCCGCACCGCCTCCGGCGGGTTTTCTCCATAATGGCGGATCATCCCCTGCTGGCACTGCTCCCGGAAATAGGCGGTGTTTTCCTGACCGTTGGGCGTTTCAAACCGGGGCAGCTTAGTCTTGCCGAATTCGAATTCCACCTGACACCGCTGGGCAATGACCTCCGTATTGTCCGCGGCCTCCGGCACTTCCGGAAACAGCCCCCGCATTTCCTCCTCGGACTTGACATAGAACTCCTCGGAGCCGAACTCCATGGTATCCGGGTCCTCGATAGTATGGTTGGTCTGGATGCACAGCAGGATTTTGTGCATCTGGCTGTCCTCTTTCCGGATATAGTGGCAGTCGTTGGTCGATACCAGAGGAATGCCCGTTTCCCGGGACAGCCGGATGATCTGGGGATTGATGGCTTTCTGTTCTGTCAGTCCGTGATCCTGCAATTCCAGATAAAAATTGCCTTTTCCGAAAATCCCCTCATAGCGCAGCGCTGCTTTCCGGGCTTCTTCATAGTCCCGCATGGACAGCGCCCGGGGGATTTCCCCTGCCAGACAGGCAGAAAGGGCAATCAGCCCTTCGTGATACTTCTCCAGCAGCTCAAAGTCCACCCGGGGCTTGCTGTAAAAACCCTCCGTCCAGGCTCTGGACACCATGGCAATCAGGTTTTGATAGCCCTGCTGGTTTTCGCACAGCAGCACCAGATGGCGGTTTTCCCCGTCCAGCTCGTGAACCCGGTCAAACCGGGTCCGTTTGGCCACATAGACCTCGCAGCCGATGACCGGATGAATGCCCCGTTTTTTCGCCGCCTTATAAAAATCCACGGCGCCGTACATGACGCCGTGGTCGGTAATGGCGATGCTGTCCTGTCCCAGCTCCTGCACCCGGTCCAGCAGTTTTTCAATCCGGCAGGCGCCGTCCAGCAGGCTGTATTCGGTATGGACGTGAAGATGTGCAAAAGCCACCGGCATCACTCCTATTACAATAAATTTGGACAGGAAAGCCGGACAGCCAGTCCGGCTTTCCCTCCAT
>ERZ791934.1285-NODE-1285-length-25369-cov-5.605515_pt1 | contig 25369 bp, 23 predicted proteins | sample MGYA00510125_ERZ791934 | MGnify/ENA primary metagenome ERZ791934 (study PRJEB30046, sample SAMN00993240) | human gut metagenome | study: EMG produced TPA metagenomics assembly of the A metagenome-wide association study of gut microbiota in type 2...
TCTCTTTTGCTCTGGGGCCGATTTCTTTTTCAGCCAGCTCTCTTACCATCATTCTGAGGTCATTCTGATTTTCATTGAATTCGAAGTTCATAACCAATCTCCTCTTGATATATAAATTCCCATTAGTCCTTAAATTTTACCGGCGGCTCCCCGACGAAGCTGTCGGTAAAACAAATCATTTCAAATCAGACTTAATTATTTGCCTGTGAATTTAGCTTCTCTCTTCTCGATGAATGCGCCAACACCTTCGTTTTTGTCAGCTGTTGAGAAAAGAAGTCCGTTTAAGTCTGCTTCAAGGTTAAATCCGTCAGCTATGCTGAGGTCTCCGCCCTTATTTGCAGCTACTTTACAAGCAGCAACACCAAGAGGTGATTTTGTAAGGATTGTAGCCATCATTTCTTTAGCAGCGTCAAGAAGTTCACCGGGTTCAACAACTTTGTTTACAAGGCCGATTCTGTAAGCTTCTTCTGCGCCAACCTGTCTTGCTGTGAACATAAGCTCTTTAGCGATTCCAGCGCCTACAAGTCTTGTAAGTCTCTGTGTACCACCGAAGCAAGGCATAATTCCAAGGTTAACTTCGGGCTGTCCGAAAATAGCTTTTGTGCTGGCAATTCTTATGTCACAAGCCATAGCTATTTCATTTCCGCCGCCGAGTGCATATCCGTTAACTGCAGCGATAACGGGTTTCTCAAGGTCTTCGATAGCCTGGAAGCAGCTCTGAGCAAATCTTGATGCTTCTCTTCCGCCCATACCGTCAAGAGCAAGGAAACCATTGATGTCTGCGCCTGCTACGAAGAATTTTTCTCCGGGAGCAGTTACGATAACACCTTTAACGCTGTCATCTTTTGCTATTTCTTCAAATACTGTCTTGATCTCGCCAAGCATTTCTGTTGAAAGTGCGTTTGCTTTAGGTCTGTTAAGTGTGAGAACTGCAGTACCGTTTTCTTCAACTTCCATCATGATAAATTTAATGCTGTCCTTTAAATCTAATAATGCCATAGTAATCTCTCCTTCTCTTCTTTAAATGTTTATATAATTTTTATTTTTTAAGTCCCATTAACTCATCTTTGAATATTCTCTCATCCATAAGTTTGACTTCTCCGTCAATCTTAGGTTCAAATCCCATAAGGTCGATAACCTGTGTCTTAACATCGATTCCGGGTGCAACCTCTGTAAGATATACGCCGTCTTTTCTAAGCTCGAATACAGCTCTTTCTGTTATGTACATTACAGGCTGATTTGTCTTATTAGCATAAGCGCCGCTGAATGTAATCTGCTCAACTTCATTGATGAGCTTCATTTCCTTACCTTCGTTATCTATAACAAGCTTTCCGTCTTTGATACTTGTCTTAAGTCCTCCTGCTGTAAATGTTCCGCAGAAGAATACTTTCTTAGCATTCTGTGTTATGTTGATGAAACCGCCGCAGCCTGCAATTCTGGGTCCGAATTTTGATACGTTAACGTTACCGTCTTTATCTGCCTGAGCAAGTCCGAGGAATGCAAGGTCGATTCCGCCGCCATCGTAGAAGTCAAACTGATAACCCTGATCGAGGTAGCAGTCAGCATTTATTGCTGCTCCAAACTGTGATCCGCCAAGAGGAACGCCGCCTACGGGTCCTGCCTCAACAGTAAGTGTCATATAATCTCCGATGCCCTCTTCGTTTGCTACCATTGATATGTACTCAGGAATTCCGATACCGAGATTTACTACTGTATTCTCTCTTAATTCCATAGCAGCTCTTCTTCCGATGATCTTCTTAGCTGAGAGTGCAACTGCTTTTGCAGCTCCCTCAGGTGCTGTAGCTTCACCGGTAAGTGTAGGATCATATGCGCATCCGAAGCACTGTTCGTGTTCCTCAGGCTTGGAAACTACAACTGCATCTACATAAATTCCGGGAATCTTTACAAGCTTGGGATCAAGGGATCCGGCTTTAACAACTTTTTCTACCTGTACGATTACAAGACCGCCGCTGTTTCTTGTTGCCTGTGCCATTGATGTTGCATCAAGGGGAGTAACTTCTTTCTGGAGTGAGATGTTTCCTGCCTCATCAGCGTATGTACCTCTTATGAAAGCTACGTTGATAGGTACGGGTTTGTATAACAGTCTTTCTTCTCCGCATATATTTACAAGTTCAACGATGTCTTCTTTTGTTATGCTGTTGAGCTTGCCGCCTTCAACACGGGGATCAACATAAGTGTTAAGACCAACGTGAGTAAGTGTTCCAATCTTATGGCCTGCTATGTCTCTGAACATCTGGCTTATAACACCTTGGGGAAGGTTGTATCCCTCGATTTTATTGTCAATGATCATCTGTCCAAGGTTAGGTGCCATATTGTAATGTCCGGCAATAACCTTTTTAAGCATTCCTTCGTGTGCAAAATGATCTGAAGAACTTCCGTCTCTATTTCCCTGGCCTGCTGCGTGGAAAAGCACAAGGTTTTTGGGTTCTCCTGTTTCAAGGAATCTCTTTTCAAGTGCTCTTGTAAGGCTTTCAGGGCTTCCGCTTCCTACGAATCCGCCTGTTGCTACGACGTTGCCGTCTTTAACAAGCATAGCCGCTTCTTCAGCAGTTAGAACTCTTACTTTTTTCATCTTTTTATCCCTCCTGGACTGAAATAATATATCTGTATTATCGTTTAATATTTATTTAACAACCGTTCTATGTTTTGAATTATATACCAGCCGTAATTGACGTTAAATGAAATCAACATTATATATATTTCGTCCATTTTATTCAAAAAAAGTACAAAACTCATATTTACAAAATTCAATTTTTAAGTTATAAATATATTAACAGTTAAAAATGGGATTGAGGGGATATTATTATGCAAAGTTACGGGAGCATTTTAAAAAAACTAATTAAATTTACCAATGTAAAACTATCAATCGTGGCAGATGCTGCTGGTTATGACGTCTCATATATAAGTAAATGGTGCAACCAGTCAAAACTTCCCGCCGCAAGAGTAGCTTCTCCCATAAACAAAAGTCTTTCTAAGATATTCGCGGATGAAATCATCTCCCAGGGAGAGCTCGAAAATTTCTGTTCGGAATTCAATGTAGCTGTATCAGAGGACCAGCTTCAGGTCTATTTATACACTATTTTGAAGGACTCATTTAAAAGTACACAGGCATACTATGACAAAAAATCATCAAAGAATGGCGACTACCAGACCAAGGTTTTATTGGACCCCGCTGAGATTGCCAGCTATATGGACACTGAATTTAAAAACATTATTACCAGTTCAGAGGGTTCAGTCGAAATTTTATGTACTTTGGATGTTTGCTCACTTCCGAAGGCCCAGTCTACCCTTTCTGTAGATAACGACACCGTGCCTGAAGTAAATATAAAGGTAAAAATGGGCTTAAACCCCCATCATCTTAACAATGACACATATCTCTTTTTATACTACTTCATAAGCAGATACAATTATGTGTCCTTTGATTTTTATGATAATGTCAACTTTAAAGACAGAAATATGATAGTCGTTAAAGACAAAGTAGCTCTTATGTGTTCACTGGACCAGCACGGTAAAATAGCTATGCTTTCTGTAATAAATGACCCTGAAAAGGTTGAAGTCATCTATAACAGGATAAACGGACTGTTTAAAATCCATCATATGCTCATTATGTCCACCACATCGGAAGAACTCGTATCCAGCGGCTACAGAAGCAATTTCTACGCTTTCAATGACTATCAGATATTCCTTGCCAGGGGCTTTGAATACCTTCTTCCTCCTGACATAATTGACAATATAGTAGATGCTGCATATAAACAGGGATATGACGCTGCCACTGAAAAAATGCTCAGAACACTTATGGTTACGTGGGAAGAATTGTTTAATAAAGAGACCCTTGACTTCTTTATTACAAAGTCAGACCTTATAAAATATATTGAAGACGGTGAATTTTACTTTACTGACATTGTCTATAGAATGTCAATTGAAGAAAGGAAAAAGCACATCGAGCATGTTCTTGAACTCTGCAAGAAAAATGACAAGATTAACTTCTACATAATAGACGATGAGGATATACCCTACTCTCACAGGTATATAAAATTCTCAATATATAACAATAACAGCAAGCTGTTTTTAAAGAATACTGTTAGATTCTACAGTCCATACGGACCGCAGTTCTACAGTATTTTGAGTGAAAATATCATATCCGGTATCACGGAATGTATCAACGCAGCTAAGGACCTTCCGATATGCAGACACTATCCTGCATCATCATTAGAAGGCTTTATGAATCAGTATGGAGCAATGGTCTACAGGATGCTTTCATTAAGTGAAATTACGACTTCAAAATAATTCCATAGAATTCAAATGATTGAAACTCTTCTTTTTTGAAACAAATAAAACAGGTTTTTCTAACCTGTTTTATTTGTTTTGGACCTATTTATTTCTTGGCAATGATGCAAATTCTATGTTTATCAATTTCGTGACTTGAAATGACCTCCCTAAATCCGGCTTCTTTTAGATAATCGGCCAGCTGTTTTTCGCTGTAAATATGCAGTCCGTCTATGTATCTGCTCCATTTTTCATCATATTTTCCTTTGCCGTCGGACTCATTTACTATCATAAATACACCGTTTTCTTTCAATATCCTGTTTACTTCCATAAAGCTTTTGACAGGGCCGGGCCAAAAATATACCGTTTCAAAGGCTGCAGCCAAATCAAATGTATCTGATTTAAATGGAATATTATCAACTCCGGCTTTTACTACTCTGCATCTTCCCTTTCGTATTTCTTTTTTATTCAGTTTAGATGTTTTTTTAACCGATATATCCGAATAGTCAAGTCCCGCTACTTTGGCACAGGGGAATTTTTTAAGTAGTCTATTTACATTTTTTCCTCCACCGCATCCCAGGTCAATGATTCTTTCTGCCTGAATATTCTCAATATGCCTTATTCCCCACTTAGAGACCGATGAATGTCCCAAATTCATACTTACGGCTATTATTCTTCCAAGTATACCTTCCGGCTTTCTAGTATTATTAAAAAATCTTTTAACTATATTCACTGACTATGACCTCCTTAAAATATATTAGTATTACCTAACAATAGTACATTATATTTTACGGCTAGTCCATATCCTCAGCTATATTTAAATCTTATAACCGGTTTAAGCTATAAAAAAAGACTTCCGTTATATAGGAAGTCCTTTTTTATTACCATCTGTATTTGTGAAGCTGGCCTTGAGTAGTCAGTCCCTTGAAATTCATTTGTCTTAATGCCTCATACAGTATTATTGCAACCGAATTTGAAAGATTAAGGCTTCTTAAATCATCGTACATAGGAATCCTTACGCTTGTATCCTTATAGTCAAGCAGTATTTCTTCGGGTATTCCTGCGCTTTCCTTTCCGAACATTATAAAGTCATTTTCGGAATAGCTTACTTCGGTATATATCTTTTTTGCCTTTGTCGTAGCCATAAAGATTCGTGCACCGGGATTTTTATCCTTAAAGTCCTCAAAATTTTCATAATATCTTACGTCAAGATACTGCCAGTAGTCCAGTCCTGACCTTTTTAAATATTTATCGTCAACCGAAAAGCCCAGCGGCTTAATAAGATGCAGTGTAGAGTGTGTAACTGCACAGGTTCTGGATATATTGCCTGTATTCTGAGGTATTTCGGGCTCGTGTAAAACTATATTCATAATAAGTGCCTCCAGAGATTTTATATAAATTTAATTTGTTCAAAATATTGACTAAAATAAGATTATATAGTATTATTATTTAAAAATAACTATTATCATTTAATAAAAGGAGTTGATAAAATGAGCAGCATTCCTGAAATGCTTCGAGCAAAGGGGCTTAAAGTTACTCCTCAGCGTATTGCCATATTAAATATGCTTATGAATACTAAGTCTCATCCTACTGCTGAAGCTATTTTTAAAGCTCTTGAGCCTACCAACCCCACAATGAGTCTCGCAACAGTATATAAAACGCTTGATTCCTTTACTTCTGCTGAACTTATTCAGGAGCTGAGTATAGACGGTGAAAGTCTCCATTATGACTATAACACCGCTTTTCATCCTCATATAATCTGTAAAAAATGCGGTTCTGTATGCGATATAGATTTAGATATAAGCGATGAAATTAACTCTGTAATCAATAAAATCGGAAGTAATACAAAATATAAAGTAGATAAAGAACAGCTTTTCTTCTACGGTTTATGCGAAGACTGTGAAGAATAACTATTTTTTGTGGGGAAATTCATAATGCTCATAATAAACCGCCCTCTTTGCATCTAATGCTGTAAGGGCGGTTTATTTATGTTTAGTCCTCTCCGTATAATTCTTCCGGGTCAGGCATTTCTTTAATTTTTTCAAGAAGTTCATTCATCTTGCCGAGAATTGCTGTATCGCCTTCTGAAGTACTTCCGGAATTCTTGATAAACTCAATAACGTTTTCAGTATATTTTTGAGCCTTATTCTTATTTCCTTTTACGTAATAGTAAAAACTGAATGTAGTCATAAAAGCAGCTGCAAAGCTTTTGTTTGCAAGATATTTCTGCATCATCTGGAAATTGTCATCTACATATTTTGTACCCTCGTCATAGTTTCCTAGAAAATATGAAAACTGGGCAATGTTATTTAACGCTACAGCCCTGTGGCTTGGATTAAGACGCTCTAAGTCAGCTGATTTAAGCACCCCTAAAGCTTCTTCATATCTTCCCATACATGAATAGCCTACAGCTGAATTTACTTTAAGCATCTCTCTAAATGATTCATCTTCAACCTTCTGGGCATAGTCGTTACATTTCTTTACATACTTCTCAGGGTCATTGTCCTCAGTAAGTATTTTATTTAAGTGGTCAAGCATATTTGTATACTCTTTGTTTCTTCCATTGATAATATACATTCTTACCACTATAAGCACAGCCCATATAACGATAATTGCCGAATATGTAGTTTTAATATTTAATTTAAAAGCTAACGAAGCCAAAATAACTATAATGGCAAGTACCACACCTATAATTGTTATTTTCCTTGTTATTTTATCTGCTTTCATACTGCATTCCCCCTTGATGCTTATTGTTTTGATGCTTTTCTCAGCATATCATATTTTTTTAAAGGAAGGTCTGTTTTTAACCTTAAAATCTGTTCAGGGTGAGGAGCTGACATAACCGGTACTCCGTCTTCGTCAGTCATAGACTCAACAGTCATTTCCATAGAGTCACCCTTTACAGGCAGTATCTCAATCTTATCGCCGACCTCAAACTTATTTCTCTGCATAACTACGGCATATCCGTCGTCATTTCTGTCTTCAAGCACTATTCCTATAAAGTCATAGTCCCTTATATATGAATTGTTTGTATAAACCTGGTCGTCGTGTCCGGGCTTGCCAAAGTAAAAGCCTGTTGTAAAATCTCTATGGCTTGCCTTTGAAACCTCTGACATATAATAGTCTATTCTGCTCTTATAATATTCGGGGTCCTTAAAATAATCATCTATGGCCTGTCTGTAGGCTTTAACTATTGTTCCTACATAATAAGGAGTTTTCATTCTTCCTTCTATTTTAAGGCTGCTTATTCCTGCTTCAACAAGCTCGGGAATATGATTGAGCATACAGAGGTCCTTGGAATTGAAAATATATGTTCCTCTTTCGTTTTCCTCTACAGGCATATATTCTCCAGGTCTTGTCTCTTCCATAAGATAGTATTTCCATCTGCAGGGATGTGAACATGCTCCTTTGTTGGCATCTCTTCCGCTTAAATAGTTGCTCAGCAGGCATCTTCCTGAATATGAAATGCACATAGCTCCATGGACGAAGGTTTCAATTTCCATATCTTCAGGTATTTTTTCTCTCATTTCTTTTATCTCGGTTAATGAAAGCTCCCTTGCGCCAACAATACGCTTTGCACCAAGATTATACCAAAACTGTGCTGTCTTATAGTTTGTGTTATTGGCCTGTGTGGATATATGAAGCTCCATATCGGGAGCGGCATTTTTAAGTGTCATATATACACCTGGGTCAGATACAAGGACTGCATCGGCGCCTATTTCATATATTGTTTTAAAATATTCGTCCATTCCGTTAAAGTCGTTATTATGGGCAAAAATATTTGCTGTTACATATACCTTTGCACCATGTGAATGGGCAAACTCTATTCCTTCCTTCATGGTCGGAATATCAAAGTTTTTAGCTTTTGCTCTCAGGCCGTATGCCTCACCGCCGATATAAACTGCATCAGCACCGTAAAGCACAGCTATCTTAAGTTTTTCAAGGTCACCGGCAGGTGCCAGAAGTTCAGGCTTCTTAAAATTATTCATCTTCATTCTCCTCATCATCAGCAGAAAATTCAAGCGGCTTATCAGGCTCTTTCACCTTTACACATACGGCAAGGCCGTCTCCAATGGGTACTATAGCAGATGTCAGCACATCTGTATGGGAAATATCCCAGAGGAAATTTCTAAGTCTCTTGTGTATTGTTCTCTGTCTTCTCGGAACAGAAAATCTTGTTTTTGCTATGGTTCCTCCCTGCAAAACGTCATCAACTATCAAAAGTCCGCCTATTGGCATAAGTCTTATGCAATGGGGCAGAAATGCGGAATACTGTCCCTTGGCAGCGTCAAGGAAAATAACGTCATAGGGTCCGCTAAGCGTTGGCAGAACCTCTGCGGCATCTCCCTCAATTATCTGTATCTTGTCTTCAAGACCCATTCTTTTGATGTTAACTCTGGCATCTTTAAGCATTACCTCAAAACGGTCTATGGTAGTAACTTTTCCGCCTTCTTTTAAATATCTTGACATAAGACCTGACGAAAATCCTACCGCTGTACCTATTTCAAGTATGTTTTCGGGTTTTTTCATGGTGAGGAGCACGCTTAAAAGCCTTGCTGTCTCATGGGGAATGATAGGCACGTCCGCCTCCCTTGCTTCCCTTTCTATCTGGCCTAAAACACCGTCATAATGCGGCTGAAGGTTTCTAAGATAATTATTTATATAGTCATCTGTTACATAATTCATAGCTTTCTCCTAACTTGTAAAAGTTGCCTGATACTGAGCCTTTGCCTCAAGGAAATCTTCATAATTCTCAGCAAAGTAATGTTCGCTTCCGCCCTGCTCTTTAAGCACATAATAATAGTAGTTATGCTTTTCCGGATTTAAAGCTCCTAAAAGGGAGGCTTTTCCGGGGTTGCATATAGGACCTGCGGGAAGGCCTTTATTTTTATAGGTGTTATACGGTGAATCTACTTCAAGGTCACTCTCTGTAACGACCTCATTTCTTGTAGAAAGCGCATACTGTACAGTGGAGTCTATCTGTAAAGGCATATCTATGGCAAGCCTGTTATAGATTACTCCCGCTATTATCGGTCTTTCTTCATCCAGCTTAGCCTCTGATTCAACCATTGACGCCACCGTAACTATCTGGTCAAGAGTATATCCCGTTGAGTCAACATAATCTTTGAGGGATTCATTATAAATCTGCTCAAATCTGTTGAGCATCATAACGATAATATCATGGGCGCTCTCGTTTCCGCTGAGGAAATAGGTATCGGGGAATAAATATCCTTCGAGGTAGTTTTCTCTCTTGGGAATTCCTTCAAGGAAGTCATATTCAAAGGTTCCGTTATTCATTTCATTTATAAACTCATCACTTGTAGCTATTCCCTTTTCATCAACCAGAGCCGCTATCTGCTTAGCCGTATATCCTTCCGGTATGGTAAGTCTATGGGCAGTATCGGTCTGAGCCGTACCCTGCAAAGTAGATATTATCTGTTCAACACTCATTTCCTTTGAAAGATAAAATGTTCCGTAATTATATGTTCCGTCAGCACCGCTAAAACGGCTTTTTAATCTGAATGAAAGTTCACTGCTGATTATTCCGTTTTCCTTAAGTATTGAAGCGATTTCCTTAGTTGTCGAGCCCTGAGGTATTTCAACCGCAATGGTATCATCGGAATTCATATCTATGTCAACGGTCTGCTCGCTGTCAGATATCAGACTGTTGGCAAAATACTTGCCTATTCCATAGGATACTCCCAATACCACTGCTATGATGCCAAGTGTAATAGCCATTATTATCAAGAATCTTGATGCACTGCTTCTCTTTTTTCTCCTTCTTCTCCTCTTTTTTCTGTTGGGAGAGCTTTCTCTTTCTCTCAAAGTATCACCCTTTGCTACTTAAACCTTTTACTGCATTTTATAAATTTCTTTCAAAGCGACTTTATTCTCCATTGCCAGTTTCTTTGCTGACTCATATTCAGGATAAACGCTTTCAACTCCGTCTCTATACACTTTTTTGACGTCAAGTTTTCCGTATTTAGTATCTACTGTTCCATAGGTTCTTTCAAGACAAGTTCTTGTTTCAATTCTTCTTCTGATGCCGATAGTTGTAGTCTCTCTGAAAATTATTGTTTCAATGGCATCTCTGTTCTTTTCATCACATATAACAGTAAGTTTATATGCAGGTCTGCTTTTTTTCATAAAAATAGGTGAATAAAAAGCATCTCTTGCTCCTGCCTCAAAAATCCTGTCAAGAGTATATCCCATTATCTCGCCAGTTGAATCATCAACATTTGTTTCAAGAATAACTACTTCTTCGTCATTTACTTCTTCGTCATTTACTTCTTCAGCCATTTCACCCATTGATACACGGAGTACATTGGGTATCTTCATATCCTTTTTGCCTGCTCCGTAACCTATTTTTTCAACAGACATTGCAGGCATAGTTCCATAGCTTTCGGCAAGCTCGGCTATTATGGCCGCACCTGTAGGTGTTACCAATTCAGTATCAATGTCAATCTGTCTTGAAACAACGTCTGAATCGGCAAATATCTGAGCTGTAGCAGGTACCGGAACGGGTATCTGTCCATGCTGGCACATAATAAATCCATGTCCGTCATTGACAACGGAAGCAAAAATTCTGTCTGGCTTAAGCATATCTATACATATGGCCGTACCGATTATATCAACTATAGAGTCAATGGCTCCAACTTCATGGAAATGCACTTTATCAAGAGGTTCATTATGCACCTTTGATTCTGCCTTGGCAACTCTCATAAATATTCTTTTTGCAAGGTCTTTTGCATTTTCATTTATCTCACTTTTATCAATTATTTCAAACACATCATTTAAATTTCTGTGAACATGTCCGTGGTGATGGTGATGCTCGTGATCATGGTCGTGATGATGTTCGTGATCATGGTCGTGGTCATGATGATGCTCATGATCATGGTCGTGGTCGTGATGATGTTCGTGATCATGATCATGGTCGTGATGATGCTCGTGATCGTGGGCATGGTCGTGATGATGCTCGTGATCGTGGTCGTGATGATGCTCATGATCGTGGTCATGGTCGTGATGATGCTCATGATCGTGGTCGTGATGATGCTCTAAAGGCTGGCCGTCTTCATCGTAGCCCTCAACGGTTATAACAACATCTACTTTGTTGGCACCTATTCCGTTTTTAACAGCCTTACCAAAAACAATGTCATAACCTTCTACATTTATTTTTGACATCTCAGCCACAAATTTTTCTTTATCTATTCCAAGGTCAAGCAGAGCACCTAAAGTCATATCTCCGCTTATGCCTGAACTACAGTCAAAATATAATGTTTTCATCTCTTTGATGCCCCCAGTTTATTAATACTGTTAGCAGTATATCCTGCTCCGAATCCGTTATCAATATTTACAACAACTACGCCGCTGGCACAGCTGTTAAGCATGCACAGAAGTGATGACAATCCGTTGAAGTTAGCGCCGTAGCCTACTGATGTAGGAACCGCTATTACAGGCTTGTCCGTAAGTCCGCCTATAACACTGGCGAGGGCTCCCTCCATACCCGCAACAGCAATTATTACATCCGCAGCCTCTACTCTGTCTATTCTTGAAAGAAGTCTGTGAAGGCCAGCAACGCCAACGTCATAAAGTCTGTCCACTGTGTTTCCTAAAAATTCAGCTGTTACCGCAGCCTCTTCCGCAACGGGTATATCTGATGTTCCGCCTGTGGCAACAAGAATTATGCCTCCTGTTTTGGGCAGAGGATTTCTTTCTACTATAACAGTTCTGGCATCACGGTTATATTTTGCATCGGGTATATCTTTTACGATATACTCGTATTTTTCTTCACTTACACGTGTAGCAAGTATATTTTCAGTTCCGTTTTCAAGCATATTTTTCATTATGCCAAGGGTCTGTTCCTTTGTCTTTCCTTCAGCATATATAACCTCAGGGCAGCCGTTTCTCATTTCTCTCTGATGGTCAACGACAGCATATCCCAGATCCTTTGTAGGAGCAAGCTTTAACATTTCAGCTGCCTGATCAACGGAAATCTCTCCGTTTTGAAGGCTTGTAAGTATTTCTTTTGTATTCATTTTTGTCCTCCTCAATCCATGCTTCCGCTTCTGAATCCTTCCAGATCCAGAGTTACATAGCGAAAACCTGATTTTTTGATGTTGTCTATAAGCTCCTGATCAGATATTAATTCGTTAAATCTGTCCTTTGGGATTTCGATCCTGGCTATCTCACCATGCAGTCTGACTCTTCCGCTTGGTATGCCTTTTAAAGCAAGGAGCAGTTCAGCTTTTTCAACTTTTTCAAAATTTTCTTCAGTAAGTTCCGTATCATAGGGAAATCTTGTGGCAAGGCAGGAATTTGAAGCCTTATCCCAGGTTTTAAGTCCCATCTCCTTTGCCGCATCTCTTATATCCTGTTTTGTCATCCCTGCTTCATACAGAGGACTGACTATTCCAAGTTCCTTTGCCGCTTCAGCGCCCGGTCTGTACGCCTTTCCGTCATCGGCATTTTTACCGTCAGCTACAGTACCAAATCCTAATTCAGCGGCTTTTTTTATTATTTCTCCCATAATATTTTTCTTACAGAAGTAGCATCTTTTTCTGTCGTTAAATCTAAATTCTTTAACGGAAAAAGCATCAGCCTTAACAATATAATATTTAATTCCCGTCTTCTTGGCGAGATTTTCAGCGTCTTCAAGGTCTTTTCTGGAAAGCATTATACCGTCGCATATAATAGCAACAGCCTTATCTTTCAGTACGTCATAAGCCACATTCATAAGCAGATCCGAATCAACTCCTCCGGAATAAGCTATGCACAGCTTATCAAACTTTGATATATACTCTCTCAACCTGTCGAGTTTTTCCACACAAGCGCCTCCTTCTACGTCAAATCTTAAAATATCCATACAGATTAAATTATACTACAAAATACACTAAAAAGGAATAGTGTATAAAAACCGTAAGGAATTTTAAACATACTTGAATGATTATTTATTTTTTCTTTTTATTTGAAATTTTTATAAGTATAACGCTTGTTAAAGCTAACAGTATATAAAAGAGCAAATGTCCTTCCGTTATATATTCTCCTGCCTTCTTCCAGTATTCTCCTAAAAAGTAACCGGCTGAAATGAGCATTGTATTCCATACAAAGGCCCCTATCGCCGTATAAACTATAAAAACAGTTAAATTCATTCCTATAAGACCGGCGGGTATTGATATATATGTTCTTGCAATGGGAAAAACCCTGGCAATCAAAACCGACTGGCTTCCGTATTTATCAAATACTTTTTTGGCGTTTTCAAGACCGGATTCCGCTGACTTAAATTTAACACATATGGTTTTTTCAATGAACTTCCTTCCGAATCTTCCAAAACAGTAACAGATAAGACTTCCAACTATGCCTCCGGCCGTACTGACAAGTATGGCCCAAAAAAGTTTCATTTCTCCTCCATAGACAAAATATCCTATAAAAGGCAGCAAAACCTCACTGGAAACAGGAAAACATCCATACTCCAGTGAGGTTGCAATAAATACGCCTAAATAACCAAATGAATTGACCATTTCAGTAAGTTTATCGATTATCAAGACATCCATCTCCGAATCAGCTTATAAATTATAATATGCTTCGGAGATTTCTCATATTAAATTATGCGATAAAAAGTCTGAGAAAAAGGTCGTAAGCTTCATGAATTCCCTTCATAGCGTCGCCTATTCCTCCGCAGTCGCCTATTTTAGCATAGGATATTCTTTCATCAAGGCAGGCCTGAGTTATATCATTGTCTCTGGGAGTAAATCCTGCTGCGATTATAACATTGTCAGCCGGAATGTTTTTCTCTCCTTCGGGTGTATCCACAATAACATATCCGTCAGCGATTTCTTTAACTGCTGCTTCAGTCATTGTCTTTATGCCAGCTGCCTTTACTTCCTTCATAACTATCCATTTAAGACCGCCAAGGTCTTTTCCTATTTTCTTTGTCATTTCAAGGACGGTTATATCTGCGGGTATATCTACTACAGGAATATCGCTTCCAATGAACATCTTATTAAATGATTTTGATTCTTCTACAGCATAATGTTTTGCAGCTATGTACTGAGCTGTTTCAAGGCCTACTGTTCCGCCTCCGATTATGACTGTGCTGCCTTTTTTAATATCTGCTATAAGCTTAGAGTCTCCCTTAAGCACATCAAGAGCCATATGAACATTTTCTCTATCAATTCCTTTTATATTGGGTACAACCGCATCTCCGCCAAAGGCCTCTACTACAAAATAAGGTTTAAGCTCTTTTACAAATTCTCCGTCAACGCTTGTATTGTATCTTATATCAACGCCAAGATGCTCAAGTTCATACTTTTTATTCTCAATAAATTTAAGAAGGTCCTGTTTATGAGGAGGTATTGCTGCTTCCACAAGCATTCCTCCAAGGGCAGATTCTTCCGTACAGAGTATTGTCTTATATCCTCTTTCAGCTGATTTTTTTGCAGCTTCAAGGCCGGCAGGTCCTGCTCCCACAACAAGTACTTTCTTTGCAGAAACAACTTTTCTATGGGTCTTCTCTTCCGCTTCATGTCCAACTTCAGGATTATATGCACATAAAACCGGCTTTCCTTTTAAAACCGCCTCTATGCACTTATTACATCCCTGACAGCGGTTATAGGGCATTCCCGTAAGAACTTTCTCGGCAAAATGAGGGTCAGCTAAAAAGCCCCTTGCCGTTCCTACAAAGTCAGCCATTCCGTTTTCAAGGATTTTTTCCATGGTTTCTACATTGTTTATTCTGTTGCAGGCTATAACGGGAACATTTACAACTCTCTTTATGGCATCTGCAAGATATGCAAATCCTCCTGCGGGAAGCTGATATGATATCTGTGGTACAGGAGCTTCGTGCCATCCGCCTGTTACATTCACAGCATCAATGAGGCCTTCTTTTTCCGCTATTGAACAGAATTTCTGCATATAGTCAATTCCGTATCCTCCGGGCATCATCTGTGAGCCTGCAATACGAACGATAACAGGATAATCCTTGCCTACTGCCTCTCTTACCGCTCTTAATGTATCAAGGGGCATTTTCATTCTTCTTTCATCGTCTCCGCCGTATTCATCGTCACGAAGATTCGTAAGAGGAGAAAGGAACAATGTAAGAAGGTATCCCGCTGAACAGCTTATTTCAACTGCATCCACGCCTATTTCCTTGCATTTTACAGCCGCATCGGCAAAATCTTTTATAGTTTCTTCAATCTGTTCCTTTGTAAGCACGTCACATTCATTTCTATAAATGGATGAAGGAACATTTGAAGGTGCTACGGCCTTAAGTCCGTAATTGCTTCCACTGTTTCTTCCTCTGTGGAAAAGCTGAACTATATGTTTTGTTCCGTGGCTGTGTATCATATCTGTAAGGGCTTTTTCTCTTTCAAAGAAAGATTCTTCCTTTACGTTTGGCATATTATCAGCTGCGCCATAGTCGCTTACGCCGCATACCTGAGTAATAGCTGCCGCTCCGCCCTTTGCTCTTTCCTCAAAAAATGCCATATCCTGGTCTGTGAGCTGTCCGCCTGTAGAAAATCCTGTATGCATAACAAGCATGATTATTCTATTTTTCAGCTCCATATTGTTGATTTTAAACGGTGTTGCACTGATATAAGACATAAATCATTCTCCCCCTAACCGTAACTTTACTTTGTTTGATGATTATAGTATATTAAAATTACAGCTAAAATACAAGTACAGGCTTAACTGGCTGTAATACATTTAGATAATTCAAAGGGAGGATACAAATGAAATTTTCAAATAAATTTTTGTCACTTACTGCTTTAATATCGGCACTGCTTCTTTCATCCTGCTCGGCTAAGGCAAATACAAATCAAGCCTATCTGCCTGAGGCTGAAAACGATACAATATATACTACAGTAGGACTTAATGACGAGCTTCGCGTCAGCTTTATTGACGTTGGCCAAGGAGACAGCGAGTTTATTGAGCTTCCAAACGGAGAAACTATGCTTATTGACGCCGGTACCAACGAAACCGGAAAAAATGTAGTTGACTACATAAAGTCATTAGGCTATACATCCATAAACTATGTTGTAGGCACCCATCCCCATGAAGACCACATCGGCGGTCTTGATGATGTTATAAAGACGTTTGATATAGGAAGCATATATATGCCAAAGATAACAGCCGATACCAAGACCTTTGAAGATGTTCTTGATGCCGCAGAATCCAAAAATCTTATGATAAATACTGCTAAATCAGGCGTTTCCATTATGGATACCGAAGATTTAAGTGTAAAATTTCTGGCCCCCACCCTTGACAGCTACGAAAATACTAACGACTATTCAGCCGTTGTCAAGGTAGTTTATGGAGATACATCATATCTTTTTACAGGCGATGCCGAAGATTTTTCAGAAAGCCTCATTACTGATGATGTAAATGCAGACGTTTTGAAAGTGGGACACCATGGAAGCTCAACATCAACAAGCACTGAGTTCCTTAAAAAAGTTTCACCGTCCTCTGCCGTAATAAGCTGCGGAAAGGATAACTCATACGGCCACCCTCACAGTGAGACCCTTCAAAAACTGGCTGATATGGGAACAGCGGTATACAGGACAGATGAGCTTGGTACAATAGTTTCCGTATCCGACGGTAAGACAATTACTTTTGATACTAATAATACAGCCGGTATTTCCGGTGAATCTCAGAATACAGAAGCTTCAAACAATGCAGCTGCAAATAATACGGCTTCAAATACTCCTTCACCAGAAAAAACAGGTATAACATATGTGCTTAATACAAACAGCAAAAAGATTCATCTTCCTGAATGCAGCTCCGTAAATCAGATATCCGATAAAAACAAGGGATATACCGATAATTATGACGAGGCAATAAAAGAAGGCTATACTCCATGTAAAATATGTAATCCATAAGAGGTGTAAAAAATGAAATTTACCATAGACAGATTTGAAGAAAATATGGCTGTATGCATAACAGACGATAATATTAAATTCGATGTTCCAAAGGTTTTTATACCTGATGCATCTGAAGGCGATGTATACGATATAACATTTTCAAAGCTTCCTGAAGAAAGAAAAAAAAGACATATTTCAATAGAGCAGAAAGCAAAAAGACTGTGGGCCGATTAAGCCTACAGTCTTTTATTTTTTATTCCGTTTGGTTTTGTCTTAAATATACAGCCGTTTCCTTTATTATAAAGGCGTCTCTGAAGCTTTTTGACGGCTTTAATCCAGTCATTTGATAAAGTTTCTCAAGTCTGGCATTTATAGTATTTCTATGGAGTCCTGTTTTTAAAGCGGTTTCGGTCACATTCATACAGCTGTCCACATAAGCTTCCGCACATTCCAGTATATCAGAGGCTATGCTTCCGTCCTTTTTTGTAAGCATTGATATGGTAGAAAGTATAGACTTATTCTTTATCTGGGAATTCATATAATAACATAAACTCTCAAAAATCATATTTTCAGGCATAAAAATATTTGTTTCTTTTTTGGAGCGTATTCCTATTTTAATTAAATCCTCCGCTTCCATAAAACTTTTAGGTACATCTTTTATATCGGAATAAATACTTCCGCAGGCAAGTTTAAAGTTTATGGATTTGAAATCAGAGCAGTTTTCAGCCACACTTTCACAAATCTTATCAAGAGAAAGATATATTCTTGATAATTCCGGCCCCGGTATGAATGATTTTATGATTATCGCCGTGTCATAATCGTACATAAAAACTATGTCCTGTGAGTTAAAATATGGATTTGCGCACAGTCTTTCAATAAATTTAGCTTTCAGCTGCTCTATGCCTGAAATATATCCAAGGTTAAGTTTAACATTAAAATAATTATTCTGGTGATAATTAAGCTTTATATAGATGACACATCTTAAAAGTTCAGGGTCCATATCAAGCCTGTACATATCCGAGCATATTTCTTCCTTATCGGAATCATTGCTTATCATTCTTGCGGCAAGGGATGATATTTTGTCCTTGTGGTCTGCATCGGAATTAGTAAATTTTTCATAGGCAATGACTGTCTCTATGGCGGTTTTTATTTTTTCACCTATTTCTGCCGCCGTATTTGCCTGTCCCCTTACAATAACCGTTCCGTAAATACCGCCGTCTACAAAAACGGGAACGCCATATACAGAGCTGAATCTGTCTTTAGACGGGTCAAGATTTGCCATTGAAGTTGCCCTTTGGACTTTATTTATGTATGTGGCTGTATTGCTTGTTCCCCCTATTCTCTCTTTGTCCGTAGACGCAAGAATTTTGGATGCAGTATCCGTTATATGTATCACACAGTTATCTTCCGCAAATTTCGATATAATGTCATTTAAAAATATTGTGCTTATGGATTTCATAATATTCTCCCGTGTGCAAAACGCACTTTATTTATTGTTTTTAACAGCTAAATACAAATATTTTTTACATATAAATTATATAAGTATTTTATCACATATATAAATAGATATTTTGCACATATTTTTATATATAAAACAGATAAAATATACAATTTATTCTTATTAAATTAATTGTTTTAACTATCTTTATAAAATATACTCTGAAATGAAGGATAATCTTGACCGAAAAAAGGAGGTATAAAAATGATTGACATTTCCATTAAAGAACAGCTTGAACAATATTTACTGGACAAAAAAATCGTAAACAAAGAAGACGGCTATTCCTTTAAATACTGCAAAGGCGGTGTTTCAGGTACAGTTGCTTTTGTTTTCGCAGGAGACAAGGAGCTGATAGTTAAACAGGCTCTTGCTCAGCTTAAAACAAAGGAGACCTGGCTTTGTGACCCCAACAGAATGAATGTTGAACAGGCCGGAAACGACGTATATAACAAAATCGTACCCGACAGCGCTCCCGAAGTATATTTTTATGACGACGAAAACTATATATACGGCAGAGAGGCCGCTCCCGAAAGCTGCACCATGTGGAAATCCGACCTTTTAAGCGGATTATATGATTTCCAGGTGGCAGAAAAAGCTATAGATGCCCTCTCCAAAGTACATAACGGCTGTGCATATAAAGATGAGATAGAAAAAGTGTTCGGTGATAAAACTATTTTTTATGATTTAAGAATATCACCCTATATTGAATTTACAGTAAGCAAGTATCCTCAGCTCAGGGAATACGCTGACTCTGTAAACGAATATCTTATGGGACCTGGAATAACTTTAGTCCACGGTGATTACAGTCCCAAAAATATAATGGTAAACGGAAGGGATATATGCATACTGGATTATGAAGTATCCCACTATGGCCATCCGTCATTTGACCTGGCATTCTTCTCAAACCATTTTCTCCTTAAATCAGTAAAAAACAAACAGTGGAAAGATACCACATTAAATATGCTGGATATAATGCTTGGAAGATATTTTTCTGAAGTTAAATTTATGGATGCGGCTGAGCTTGAAAAATGTTTCGTGAGACTGCTTGCCCTTCTTTTCCTTGCAAGGGTTGACGGAAAATCTCCTGCGGAATATATAACCGAAGATGAAGATAAAGCTCTTATAAGAAAAATAGCTTTCAGAATGATAGATGAAAAAGTTGAAGACTACAAATCGGTTATCAAACTTGTAAAAGAAGAAATTGGAGGAATGTAAGATGAAAGACTATAGAATAAAAAGCGTTAAAGCAAGACAGGTTTTTGACTCAAGAGCAAACCCCACTGTAGAAGTTGATATAACTCTTGAATGTGGAGCCTTTGGCAGGGGTATAGTTCCCTCAGGAGCTTCCACAGGCCAGTTTGAAGCTCTGGAGCTCAGAGACGGTGACCCTGATAATCTTGGAGGAAAAAGCGTAAGAAAAGCAATAGATAACATAAACAATATCATTGCTCCAAAACTCATTGGTCTTGACGCCACTGACCAGGTATATATTGACAAAATGATGATAGAGCTTGACGGAACAGCAAACAAAAGCAGGCTTGGTGCAAATGCCATCTTAGGCTGTTCCATGGCAGCTGCCTACGCTGCGGCAGACGCAAAGGGAGAACCCCTTTTCAGATACCTTGGAGGATCAAATGCAAAAACCGTTCCTGTTCCAATGATACAGATAATCGGAGGCGGAGCCCATGCGGCAAATGCCATTGATATTCAGGATTTCCTTGTAATACCCATGAGTGCCGCAAGCTTTGAAGAAGGATTTGCCATGGTAGTTAACGTATATAACGCCACAAAAAAAGTTTTCACAGAAAAAGGCAAACCTCTCTCAATAGCAGATGAAGGCGGTTTCTGGCCCACGGATTTCAAATCCAACGAAGAAGGACTTATGCTCCTTACGGAAGGAATAAAAAGAGCGGGATACAAGCCCATGGAAGATGTGGCCATCGCCCTTGATATAGCTTCCAGCGAGTTTTATAATGAAGAGGACGGCACCTATGTTTTTAAACTTGAAAACAAGGTGATGACAAGAAACGAATTCGTTGACCTTTTATGCGAATGGGTAGACAAGTACCCTATCATATCCATTGAAGACGGCTGCTCAGAGCTTGACTGGAAAGGCTCGGTAATGCTTACCGAAAGGCTTGGAAAGAAAATACAGCTTATCGGAGATGACCTTTTTACAACCAATACAGAGAGAATCAAGAAAGGCGTTGAAGCAGGTGCCTGCAATGCCGTGCTTATAAAACTCAACCAGATAGGTACTATAACGGAAACTATGGATGCCATAGAACTTACCAAAAACAGCGGTTATCTTCCTGTAATTTCCGCAAGGTCAGGAGAAACAGAAGATGCCATAATCGTGCATCTTTCAATGGCGACCAATGCAGGCCAGCTCAAGGTAGGTTCCGTTGCCAGGTCCGAAAGAGCGGCTAAATGGAATGAAGCCATAAGAATGGAAGAATATCTTGGAAAGAGTGCATACTACCCTTCAAAAGATATTTTCAAACGTGTAATTAAGTGAGAAAAGAGGTATGGAAATGACAAACAGCAGGCATATGCATATGACATCTAAAGAACGTGTTTTTGCAGCTATAAACGGTTTGGATTTTGATGTGTATCCTGCTGTTAACCCTACCTCGGTGGCAACTATCGACGCAATGAAAATATCAGGCGCATTTTTCCCCGCCGCCCACACTGACCCAATAAAAATGGCGTCTTTAGCCTGTGTCGGCAGAGATGTATTCGGTTTTGATTCCGTTGCTCCATACTTTTCAATACTTTTGGAAGCATCAGCCCTGGGAGCAGAAGTTGACTGGGGAAGCATATATGAAATGCCATCGGTAGTAAAGAAACCCATCAAAAAAACGGAAGATTATGAGGTTCCTAAAAATTTTTTAAATAAAAAAGAATTTTCTGGTTTGATAAAGGTATGCTCTTATTTAAAGAAAAAGTATAAAGATGAAGTGCCTGTTATCGGAAAAGTTATAGGACCTTGGTCACTGGCGTACCATCTTTATGGTGTAGAAAATCTCGTTCTGGATACCATACTTGAGCCTGAAAAAACAGCTGACTTTATAAATATTCTGTCAGAAATACCTATGGCATTTGCCAAAGCACAGTTTGAGGCGGGCGCTGATATGATACTTTGGGCTGACCATGTTACATCGGACCTTGTAAGCGCCGAGATATACAGAAAGTTTATTATGCCCATACATAAAAAAGCGGCATCGGAATTACAAACGTACGGACCTGTTATTCTGCATACTTGCGGTAATGTTTCGGACAGGCTTATGTATATTGCCGATACCGGGTTTAAAATTTTTCATATGGATTCCAAAAACGATATAGAAAAATCCGTAAAAGCAGCCGGCACCAATATGCTCATAACAGGATGTATAAACAATCCCGTTCTTTTGGCTCAGGGAAATCCGGCAGATGTAAAAAGAGCTGTTGAGGAAAACATCAAGCAGGGAATAAAACTGATTTCCCCTGAATGTGCCCTTCCCTTTTCCGTGCCTTCGGATAATCTTATAGCCCTGACCCAGACTGCCCACAGCATACAGCCACAATAAAAGATGACCCCACAGGCTAAGCCTGCGGGGTCTTTTTTAAAGAAAAATGGGAATTGAAGTTCATATCAAGGGATATGATGGCTTTTAAATCTGAGCTAATGCCTGTTCAACGTCTGCAAGAATGTCTTCTTTATTTTCAAGACCAGCTGAAACTCTTACAAGACCTTCAGGTATTCCTGCTTCTTTAAGTTCTTCAGGAGTATAAGGAGAATGTGTCATACTTGCGGGATGCTCAACAAGTGTCTCAGCATCTCCAAGGCTTACTGCTATTGTGCACATCTTAAGAGCGTTAACGAATTTCATTCCGGCAGCTTTTCCGCCCTTAACTTCGAATGAAACCATACCGCCAAAGTCTTTCATCTGTCTAGCAGCAACGTCATGGTTGGGGAATGATGCAAGTCCGGGATAATATACCTTCTCAACTTTATCACTCTTTTCAAGCATTTCTGCAAGAGCTCTTGCGTTTTCGCAGTGGCGCATCATTCTGAGTTCGAAAGTCTTAAGACCTCTTAAAATAAGGAAAGCAGCGAACGGATCTATAACAGCACCTGTCATATCTTTAACTCCGAACATTCTTACTTCGCTTATGAAGTCAGCTTTACCAACAACGAATCCCGCGATTACATCGCCATGACCATTGAGATATTTTGTGGCTGAGTGAACAACAACATCTGCGCCAAGTTCGAGGGGTCTCTGGAGGAAGGGTGTTGCAAATGTGTTGTCACACACAACCTTAATGTCTTTATTGTATCCGTGAGCTATTTCAGCAATAGCTGCGATATCAGCAACCTTAAGGTTAGGGTTAGCAGGTGTTTCAAGGTAAACAGCTACTGTGTTTTCTTTAAGATGTGATTTAACTTCTTCAAGGTTTGATGTATCAATAAATGAAACTTCTACTCCGTAACGTGTTAATCCGTGGTTTAAAAGAGCGAATGTACATCCATAGAGTGTACCGTCAGCAATGATATGTGATCCTGCTTTAGCAATTGTCCAAAGTGCTGATGAGATAGCTCCCATACCTGATGCTGTAGCGATAGCTGCTTCTGCGTTCTCAAGAGCTGCTACTTTCTGTTCAAGTACAGTTGATGTGGGATTTCCAAGACGTGTATATATAAATCCACTTTCTTCTCCTGCAAATCTCTTTCCGCCCTGTTCGCAGGAATCGAAGTAATATGTTGAGCTCTGGTAAATAGGTGTTGATAAAGCACCGTATGTCTCGTGCTCAATGTTTCCTGCATGAATTGCTTTTGTACCAAAACCTTTAAAATTACCTGTCATATAAAACACTCCTTTTTATTATCTAACCTTTTTTATTTTCTTTTGACCTTTTTATTTCTTTTGCTAGACATTTTATTGTCAGACATTATAGTTAATATTTGCGTTTCTCTCTCGCTGTGATTTAATCATAACACCTTTTCACTCAAAAGTGTTAATATGTAAATTGTATATCTGGTTATCAATTTTTCCAATAGCAACTAGCATTTTTGACATAGTATTTTTTATTTCAATACAATGCACCTATGTTTTGTATATTATTATAATAAAAATCGATATCCAGTTATCTATTTTATCAATTATGCAGGATGAATAACTTATGTTATAATATTAACAAGTAATAAGTTAATATTTTTCTCAAACCGCTGACTTAATCTTACAATCACTGCTAAATTATGAATAATGATTAAAAAAAGAGGAGGCATTATAATGAGTGAAAACAATATGACCAAAAAAGCAAGAGGAAGCGCTCTTATCCCTTTCCTTGTATTTATTGTAGTTTATCTTGGAGCAGGTATCATACTTGAGGCAATGGGAATGGATATGGCTTTCTATCAGTTCCCCTCTCCAGTAGCAGCTTTGATCGGTATTATAGTAGCTTTTATCATTTTTAAAGGTTCAATTGACGAAAAATTCTCGATATTCGCAAGGGGATGCGGAAATGAAAACATCCTTACAATGTGCTTCATTTATCTCTTTGCCGGAGCTTTCGCTACAGTAGCTAAAAGCATGGGCGGTGTAGATGCAACTGTTAACCTTGGTTTATCAGTTATTCCTGCTGAGTATATGACAGGCGGTATGTTTATAATTTCTTCTTTCATCGCTGTTGCAACAGGAACTTCCGTAGGTACTATCAGTGCTGTTGGACCTATCGCAGTTTCTACAGCTGATAAAGCAGGTCTTTCACTTCCTCTTATCATCGCAGCCGTTATCGGCGGTGCTATGTTCGGCGATAACCTTTCAGTTATATCCGATACAACAATCGCAGCTACAAAGACTCAGGGGGTTGAAATGAAAGATAAATTCCGTATCAACTTCCTTATAGCTTTACCCGCTGCCATCCTTACTTTAATAGTTCTTCTTGTTGTAGGAAAACCTGAAACAGCTACAGCTATAACAGACCTTAGCTTCAACGTAGTTAAAATCATTCCTTACATAGTAGTTCTTGCACTTGCACTTATCGGTTTCAACGTATTCGTTACTCTTGGCGCAGGTACAATCCTTGCAGGTATAATCGGTATTGCATACGGCGACTTCACATTCCTTGGATTCGCTCAGAATATTTACTCAGGATTTACCGGTATGATCGAGATCTTCCTCCTTTCACTTATGATCGGCGGTCTCTCAGAAATGTGCTCACACTATGGCGGTATCCAGTGGATGCTTGAAAAAATCAAAGGCTTTGTTAAGAGCAAGAGATCAGCTCAGGCAGGTATATCAGCTCTCGTTTCACTTTGCGACATCGCAACAGCAAACAATACTATAGCTATCATTATCGCCGGACAGCCTTCAAGAGAAATATGCGAAACATACGAAGTTGACCCTAGAAAATCTGCTTCACTCCTTGACATCTGGTCATGCGTATTCCAGGGCATCCTTCCTTACAGTGCACAGGTACTTATCGCTTGCGGACTTACAGCCGGCCTTGTAAGCCCTACACAGCTTCTTCCACTTCTCTGGTATCCGTACCTTCTTGCAATATTCGCAATCATCGATATGTTTGTTCCCTTCGCTGACGGAGTTATTAAAAAACATCCTTGGAACTTCAAAACATGGACAGCTGAAAAATAAACAGCATATAACAAAAGCTGGAGCATTTAATGCTCCAGCTTTTTTATTGTATAACGAAAACTACCGGCTATGCCGGTAGTTCAAAGAAGCTT
>ERZ791934.1308-NODE-1308-length-24659-cov-6.799504_pt1 | contig 24659 bp, 23 predicted proteins | sample MGYA00510125_ERZ791934 | MGnify/ENA primary metagenome ERZ791934 (study PRJEB30046, sample SAMN00993240) | human gut metagenome | study: EMG produced TPA metagenomics assembly of the A metagenome-wide association study of gut microbiota in type 2...
CGCAACTCACAGATAAAAAATCTCCCTTCATCCGCCACTGGCGGCGGTCATTACTTGTCCTCTGTTCGTTCGTCTCGTCTCTCTCGCTCCGCTCGCGATACTTCGCAACTCACAGATAAAAAATCTCCCTTCATCCGCCACTGGCGGCGGTCATTACTCGTCCTCTGTTCGTTCGTCTCATCTCACTCGCTCCGCTCGTGATATTTCGCAACTCACAGATAAAAAATCTCCCTCCTCCCGCCACTGGCGGCGGTCGATTTTTTATCCCCATATTCTGGCGGCTACAACGGTCATATCGTCCTGAATCCTGAATCCCGACCTTTCTTTCAGGCTATCCAGAACATAAGCCGCTATATCCTTGGGGTCCTTCATCTTATTGTCCTTCATAAGTGCCGTAAGCACCGCATCGGACATGCCTTCCCTGTCAATGACTTCAGCCGCTCCGTCCGTCAGCATAAGCACAATATCATTTTTCTTAAGCCTGCACTCGCTTCTATCCATATCAAAATATCTGAGCATTCCCATTGGCAGTGAAGATGACCTTATAGCCTTAGCCTTTCCGTCTCTTATGACAAAAGTTGCCGCGGCGCCGGTCTTTATAAATTCCGCCTTACCCGAATACAGGTCAATACAGCATATATCCAAAGTCGCAAAGCTTTCCTCATCATTTCCCATAACCAGTGCGGAATTAATCATCTGCAGGGCTGTTTCCCTTTTAAATCCCAGCTCTGAGAACTGTTCCAAAAGTTCTATTACCGTACGGCTTTCCTCTCCGGCCTCCTTTCCGCTTCCCATTCCGTCCGAAAGCGCTATCATATATCCGCCCCTGGGCAGTTCCATAAAGGAATACGAATCACCCGACACCACCTCGTTATCCTTTATGGCCATGGCCGCCGCGGCAGACACTCTGAATGAACATTTTTCGCACAGTACGAGCTTACATCTTCCGCTTTCATCAACGGAACATTCCTTTTCTTTTCTCTTCATAGTCCTTCCAAGTATCCCGCTTACGGTATCAGCCGTTAAGTCTCTGCAGTTTTGTTTTCCGCTGCAGCCGTTTCTGTATACGCTCACCTCATATTCTCCGTTTTCGCCTTCCTCAACACTTACTCTTTCAACGGTACTGTCTTTTTTCCTCAGTTCGTAAAAAAGAACCTTTTCGAGACTTCCTTTGAATATGTCTCTGTTTTCCACCTCAGAAGCCATATTTTTCATAAGCTCCGATATGGTCTTAAGCTGCTGGGAAGCTATCTGCCGGCTTTCCCTCAGTTTCATTTTCCATATAAGCTTTTCCCGGTGGCTGTTGTACGTTATATTAACTGCCTCAGTAAATTCGTCCTGCTTTACGCAGTAGTCTCTGAACACGGAGGGCAGGTCATTCCTGTTTACAGAGCCCTTTTTCTCACAGTCGGAAAAAAGCGAAAGCAGAGTTGAGTATGTATTATAAAAAGAACCGTTCCAGCAATTCTCCTTTAAGCCGCAGTTTTCACAGGCCATACACGCTACCTTATCGGCCATTTCTTCGGTTTCTTTTTCGGCCTTGTCCTTGCCGGAGTTTTTGGAATTAAAGCTTTCATAAAGTGCCGCTATACCCTTTGAGCTGTCATAGAGTTTTTTGGCCACATAGTCCTTCATATCGGCACATCTTTCTTCTATGGTTGTGCCCGGTACAGCAGAAGAAACGGCGCCAGCCAGCTTAGGATAGGAAATAAGATACATTATGCAGGCGGCGGCTCCTCCAAGTATTATGGATAAATTCAATATGCTTAAATAATATCCCATTATGCACAGGCCCGACAAAGCGGAAGCTATTGTCATAACCCTTCCCGCCTTTCCCATAAATCCGCTTACTGCCGCACAGGCACATATAACAGCAAATATTTTCAAATCAGCCGTACCGGAAAGGAGCATTGCCAAAGCGGTAAATATGCCCGCCGCCGATGCGGTTTCCGCTCCCCCGGCCGCCGATGCGCTCATAAATATGTAAAAGCCAAGTATTATATTTAACGGCAGAGGTCCGGTATATAAGGCGGCCGCTCCCGCCGCCGAAAAGGCGGCTATGGCGCACAGCCCCGCCATATCTTCCCTTTGGACTTTACCGCTTGTCCCGGCCAGACTGAGTGCCGAAGCGCCTCTGTCAAATATATATACAAGGCTGAACAGCACCAGGCCTTCCAGGGCATATACGGCAGCCGCATAGGCTATATCCTTTTCTATAATGCCCTTTGCCAATCCGGCTATCATAAATATTATAAAAGCCGAAAGGGCTTTTTCCGCCGCCGTTATTCTTGTCTGCGAGCGGTTTTTAATTATGCCGTATATCATACACAAAAGCAGTACGACCGCATAATCCGACGTGAATATATGCCAGTCAGCCAGCATATATCCTGCGGCGGCAAACACAGCCGCCAGATAAAACCTGTGGCCTTCTCCGAGAAATGCCATAACGCAGGCAATGCCCACCGGATTAAACGCTTTTGCTATGCTGAAGGCTCCGCATAAAAAGCCTGTCAGCGCCGTTATGCCTTCCGAGGCCGCATATTTTAACGATATTTCACTAACGGCCGCAGCCGTTTTGACTGTTGAACTTTTGTTCATAAGCCTTCCCCCATTTCTTTCCTGTATGAGGGATTATACAAATTTATTACAAATATTTTTGTCTTATTTTGGATATGAAATAACAAAAGTTTCTTCATCAAATGACAATATTTGCCTTGTCATTTTCTCAGTCTGTTTCCCCTTTTCTTTATACAAAAAGGCCGTCTCCCTTTTTAGGGAAACGGCCCGTTTTTAAATCTTAATTTATTTTTTCCAAAAGTTCGTCAACGGATTTTTCCATTGCCTCCACCTTTGCCAAGGCAGCATCTGATGATTCAGCCTTTACGCCCATATAGAACTTGATTTTAGGTTCTGTACCTGAGGGACGTACACAAAGCCAAGCTCTGTCCTCAAGGTTATAGTAAAGCACATCTGAAGCAGGGAGAGGGCTTTCGGATTTGTTTCCTGTAGCCACATCTGTGAATACTCCGCTCTTATAGTCCTTTACCGTAAGCACTTTGTTTCCGCCAAAGCCTTCGGGTGTGTTCTCTCTGAGATAAGCCATAATCTTTCCGATTTTTTCGGCTCCGTCTATACCCTTAAGGGTAACCGACTTAACGCCCTCTTTATAGAAACCGTATTTCTTATAAAGTTCCTCAAGGGCGTCATGGAGAGTCATTCCCCTGTTTTTATAATATGCCGCCATTTCGCATACAAGCATAGCCGCTCCTACGGCGTCCTTGTCCCTGGCGTATGTGCCTGAAAGGCAGCCATAGCTTTCCTCAAAGCCGAATACGAATGTATGGCTGTGGTCTTCCTCAAACTGTTTTATCTTTTCGCCTATGAACTTAAATCCCGTAAGTACTTCGATAAGCTCTGCATTATAGCTTTCCGCAATGGCCCTTACCATTTCGGTTGTTACTATAGTCTTTATTACTGCGGCATTTTCGGGAAGAAGTCCCTTTTCTTTTCTGCCGTTTAATACATACTCCGTCAAAAGAGCGCCTGTCATATTTCCTGTCAGAATATCATAATTTCCCTTTTCGTCCCTTATGACTACGCCTATTCTGTCGGCGTCGGGGTCAGTACCCACAACTATTTCGGCATTCTTTTCCTTTGCCAGCTCAATGGCAAGGGTAAATGCCTTGGGGTCTTCGGGATTGGGATATCCTACCGTTGAGAAGTTTTTATCGGGCTTTTCCTGCTCGGGTACAACGTATACGTTTTTAAATCCCACTTCGCTGAGCACCCTTCTTACGGGTTTGTTTCCCGTACCGTGAAGGGGTGTATATACAATGACCATATCTTCGGCCTTTTTGATTTCTTCAGGTCTTACGGCCTGAGCCTTTATGGCCTTTATAAATCCGTCGTCGATTTCTTTTCCTATTACGTTGAAAAGCCCCTTTTCCTCAGCTTCTTTTCTGTCCATGGTCTTTATGAGTGAAAAGTCGCTGATGGCGTTTACTTCTCCGATTATTCCCTTATCCTTGGGGTAAACTACCTGCGCTCCGTCAGCCCAGTAAACCTTATATCCGTTGTATTCGGGAGGGTTATGGCTGGCTGTAACTACTATTCCCGCAGTGCATCCAAGGGCTCTTACTGCGTATGAAAGCTCCGGTGTGGGGCGGAGTTCGTCAAAAACATAAGCCTTTATTCCGTTTGCGTTAAGGACAAGGGCTGACCTTTCCGCAAATTCCGGAGACATATTTCTTGAGTCATAGGCAATGGCAACGCCCATTTTTGCTCCGTCGGGATTGTTTTTAAGTATATAGTTGGCAAGTCCCTGGGTAGCCTTTCCAACGGTATATTTGTTCATACGGTTGGTGCCGGCTCCGATAATGCCCCTGAGTCCGCCTGTTCCGAATTCAAGGTCCTTATAAAACCTTTCCTTTATCTCCTTGTCATCTCCGTCTATCGCCTGAAGCTCTTTTTTTGTTTCCTCGTCAAAGGCATCAGAAGCAAGCCAGAAGCGGTATTTTTCCATATAGTCCATTGTTTTGCCTCCTTATTCTTTAGTAAGCAGTACAGATATAGTTTTTCTTTCTTCATTTACGGATGTATCCACATTATAGTCTATATAACCGTCTTTTTTAAAGGTTATCCTATAATCGCCGTAATTTATCTGGGTAGTAAATGGTGTTACTCCTATGACAGCGTCGTTGGCATATACCGTAGCTCCCTGAGGAGTTGAATCAACGGTTATGGTAGCTGTCTTGACCTCTATTTTTTCAAGCTCAATATCCACTTCCACAAGGGGTTCGTCTATTTCCACGGTGCCGTTATAGGTCTTATATCCTTCCGCGGAAACGCTTATGGGATATGTTCCGAGACTTAGCACCACGGGAGAATCCTTGCTGACCTGTTTTCCGTCCACAACGATTATACAGTCATCAACGTTGACATTCAGTGTAAGCACTCCCGTTTTTTCCTGTACCGATGCCAGGTCAACGGAATATACTTCACCGGCTGTGATGTGAATATCAACCGTAAGTTCCTCAATGTTTGAACCCGATATTCCAAGGGAATGGGCTCCGGCGGATACGGCCGCCTGATTTTCCTCAAACTCAACTTCCTCGCCGTCTATGGTTATGACGGGGTTATCTATTTTATCAACATTTTCAAGTTTGATATATCCGTGATATTTTTCCACGGTTACCGTCCATACCTTATCATCAACACCCTTAAGGGTTACCACATCGGATTTATCCATATCCTCGGCCTTGATAAGTTCTCCGTTATATATGAACAGTGTGTTTTTATCGTATTCATAGGTGGATACACCGTTTGAAACAGTCATCTTATCAGTGTCTATCTCCAGGTCTTTGAAGCCTTTCTTCTCCCATACTTCGTCCGTATAGTCGATGGTTATTATCTCGCCTGTCTCCTCTGAAAGACCTACCTCAATGATGTCTCCCCTGGCTATGGTCGTATAAGCGGCCTTTCTTCCGTCGGCCTTGGTTATGACCACATCTTCTCCCACGGTATAGAAACTTATCTTTCCGTTTGAGGTATTTATTATTTCAAATGTATTGTCGCTTACCGATGCCACAACGCCGTAAAAGCTCTCGTCGGCCTTTTCGTTAATTTCTTCGTCTTTTTTATTGTTTTCCATGCTTTTAACAAACAGCATGGCGCCGAAAACAAATACGACCATGGCTATGGCCGCCAGTATATAGAGCCATTTTCTGGGCTTTCTGCCTGGTTTTTCCGTTCTGTTCCCCGAATGTTTCACACTGTTTCTTCCGTTGTTTTGACGGACGGGAGTCTTATGATTTCTTGAAGGTACTTCGGCTGTAGTTCCGAAAGGATCGTCATATTCATCATATTCGTCCTCGTCATAATCGCCGTAATCATCAAAATCGTCGTAGTCACCGTAATCGCCCTGCTCCTCCATTTCGTTGAGCCTGAGCTTTATATCGTCTATTCTGACGGTTTCTCCCATATTTTTATTTTCATCAAAGTTGTACTCTTTCATAGGACTTCACCTCATATATATCGGGGTAAACGGAAATATACCTTCGGCAAGGTATATTTTTTCCTAGTTACCATTTTATATGCTTACGGTGAAAATAGCAACAAAAATATGTTTCTCTCTATATTGACATAGCAAGGGAAACTTCCTTTTCGCGCTGTTTTATGCAGTTTTCAAACCTCTCCACCGATGCCTCGGAAATGCATACCCTTCTTTTGTTATAATGCTCATTGCACAGTTTAAGGAACTTATATGGATAGACAAGCATACCCTTGATTATTCCAAGTTCCTTACGGGATACGGGCCTTACGGAGCTATAGCTTTCAAGTATCGCGGCTATGCCCTCTTCACTGGCCGTATCGCTTTTTATGTACCTTCTTATAAGATGCGCCACATCGGTTATGCTCACGTCACAGGTGCAGCCGTCAAGGCCAGCCACTATGATTTTTCCGTTTTCGTCCTTTCTGACGTTGTCGTTTTTAAAGGAATTGTGGCAGATAAACCTCTTTTGTGCCGCTTCTTTTGATATTCCCCTGCAGTCGGACATTTTAAGAAGTTCCTCCGACTGTTCTATTCTTTCCATATAATAATCATAGTATTTTACTACCATAAGGTCTACGGGCGTATAGTCGCCGAAAGTTTTTATACGCCTTCTTATCCTTGAAAATTCACCGGTGCGTTTTTCAAAAAATTCATCGGTGGAACCGTATGCCAGCCTCATCCTTTCATCATCAAACCCCTGGGCCGCATTATGAAAGGCTCCCAGTACCGAAGCCGTAACAGCCAGGTCGTTTTTATCCTCAAAATCCATTCTGCCCGACGGTATATACTTTATAAGGGTATAGGCGGCGTCTTCCGTTCTGTAACAAGGCATATCTTCTGTAGTTCTGTAGGCTTTATCCACTCCGTCAAATCCCCTGGAAGATATATATTCCTTAAGGGCAGCCTCCATCTCAAGACTGACATCGTCGGAAAAAGTCTTTTTAAGCTCAAGCAGTCCTCTGTCTGTCCTGCATACAAGTCCAGTCCTGGTACGGTATGAACTTATAAGTTTTACTCCGAATCCCTGCTGCAGTATTTTCGCATTTATATCATCCATAAATAATCCCTCCGACTCACACAATATGCCTGTTTAACAATAATATGCGGCCGGATTGAAATTATTATCATAAGAGGAAGCGTTCACGGACAAATTTTTCAAGAACTTCCTTTTTATTGTTTTCATTATCCTTCTGGGCCTCATCAAGGGCGGCTTTCAGTATCTCTCCTATGAGCTTTCCGTCCTTAACTCCCATTTCCTTAAGGCTTGAGCCGTTTATTTTCAGCTGTTTCATATTAATACACTCATCAAGCCTTTTTATATCTTCATATATTTTGAGGGCTTCTTTCGCTTTTCCCTCATCTGCTCCTCCGCCGGCTATTGAGTACTTAAGAAACAATACGTATATTTCGTCTCCCAGCCTTTCGGCGGTCTTTTTAATGCCGTATCTGTCGGTCTTTACTCCGTTTTTTCCCTCGGCAATGACAGCGGATGCCGCTTTCATTGTTTTTGTGTCGAATTTCAGCTTTTTCATAAGGCTTTCGGCTTCCTTGGCTCCCAGCTCCTTTAAAAACAGAGCCCATCTGAGGGCGGGAAGTTTCTCGGCCCTGGAAAGCTCCTCGGCTGTAACGCTTCCCTTTTCCTTAAGTATTTCGGCTAAGGGAGCATATATATGCTCGGTAAGTCCGCTCTCTGCCAGAAAATTGATTTTTTCGGGTCTGTCGCTCATTATAAGCTTCTGGAGTTCTTCCCTTATTCTCTCCGCGCTTATTTTTGTTATGAGATGGGCGTTTTCCTTAAGGGCCTTCCAAGTCTCGTCCTCCACGGCAAAGCCCAGCTGTGCCGCAAATCTTACGGCTCTAAGCATTCTCAGGGCATCTTCCCTGAATCTTTCCTCGGGACAGCCCACACCCTTTATAAGCTTTTTTTCTATGTCGCCCACACCGCCGAAGGGGTCAATAAATCCTTCTTTGGGATGGTAGGCTATGGCGTTCATGGTAAAGTCCCTTCTTAAAAGGTCCTCATGTATATCCCTTGTGAATACCACCTCATCGGGGTGGCGGCAGTCGGTATACTCTCCCTCTATTCTGTAGGTTGTTATCTCGTAGCTGTCCTTTCCCATAAGGGCCGTTATGGTGCCGTGCTTTATGCCCGTATCATAGGTATGGCTGAAACATTTTTTTGTTTCCTCGGGCTTTGCCGAAGTTGTTATATCCCAGTCGCCGGGGACTCTTCCAAGTATCATATCCCTGACACAGCCGCCCACAATGTAGGCTTCATATCCGTTTTCGTTGAGTATATATAATATTTTTTCGGCATTGCCGTCGATTTTAAAACCCATATTTTTCTCCTTTTTTCCTTTATCTTATGCCTTCGGGAAGCGTCTCCCCTTTTAAGATATTTTTCGATGTTTACAGCCTTTTTAAAAGCCGTAAGAAGCAGATTTCCCTATCTCATATTATAAGAATTTTCTTCGCTCTTAAATACAATTTATACTAATATAATATTTTTTTAATAAAAACGCAAATTTATTAAAAAAAATGTTGACATATCTTAAATTACGTGCTAATATATTTCTTGCAGTCAAGAAAATAACATATTGAGCACCTTTAGCTCAGTTGGTAGAGCAACTGACTCTTAATCAGTGGGTCTGGGGTTCGAGCCCCCAAAGGTGTATCGCAGCGGCGAGGTTTTGCAAATGTATAGGTTGTGGGGTCTCGTTGCTTTTTTTATACGAAAATTCAGGGTGTCCGTCAAGGCACCCTTTTTTAATTTCCTTTGGCATATAAATTATTTCTGCGCGGGCGGGGCAGGCCTCTTTTCTGGTTTACTCGGTTCTTTACTGCATAACGGCTTCTTAATTCCGCCCTGCCAAAACATCCTGACGATAACGCCTTTACTCAATTCATTATTTTTGCGCTTTTTCCGTTTTCTGCTCTCCAAAAATTCCGGATGTTCTATTTCCGCCGCAGTCTCTGCTCGTAACGGCCTTAAAGCCTATTTACCCAAAATAAAAGGCGCCACTTTTGGCGCCTTTAAGCTTTTAGAAAAACTAAATTTTATATTTTTTTCAATGCCCCCAAAGGGCTTGTGCAACTAAGATTTCTCCAAAGGAGAACCACAGCCGGAATAATTTCCGGCAAGGCAGAGTACCTTTCGGCGCCTTTTATTATTTTAACGTTTCCTGATGCTCGTCCCCGTTTTCTGCAACCCTGTATCTTACATATCCCTTTTCATAATATGTTTCTACCTTTCCGCTTTCCTCCAGGTACTGCACATAGGGCATTATCATACTGTGGATATCAAAGAAATAGTATCTGTTGCCTATTTTTATATTCATACATGTTATTACGGCTGCGGCTATATCGTCAAAGCACATACCGTCCTCAATATAGCTGAGCACCACATCCGCCCTGGTCTTGAGATAATTGATATTGGCCTCTATTTCCCTTTCCAGCTCCCAGCCGCTTCTAACTCCCCTGTGGGATATTATATATCTGTCGCAGTTTAAGGACAGAAGCTTTCTTTTTGAAGCAAAATCCACTGCGAAATTGGACGCATAGGGTATTTTGGTCTTAACTATCTCATTTTCAGTCATAAGGGCATCTCCCAGCATACCTATGTTGTCGGGAGTTATTATGGATATATGGGAAAGGCTGTGTCCCGGTGTATGCACTATTCTGAAGGGCACTCCGCATATATCTATGCTTTCAGCCTCAGGGTTAATGAATACGTCCACCCTGCTCTTCATACATTTGAGCGCTTCCTCTATGGTGCTGTCAAAGGGCACCAGCGAATGCTGCATCCTGAGACTATCCATATCATTGCACATATATCCCTCGGCTCCGTACATATATATTTTACAGCCGAATTTTTCAATAAGCTTTTCGTTGTTTCCTATATGGTCAAGATGTCCGTGGGTGGCTATTATGGCTTTTACGTTAAGATTTGCGCCGTCTATGACGTTCATCAGTTTTTTTGTTTCATAGCCCCCGTAGGAAGTTCCCGAATCAAGCATGACTATATCCGTATCATTGAGCCTGTATACTCCCATAAGGGTTCTTCCGGTGTCTATGCACCATGTATTATTTTTTACGCAATAAAAATCCTTCATCGGATACATTCCCCCTGCCGATGTAATATAAATAGATATTACATTATATATGCATTTTTTTCAAGCACGGGGAGGAGTGTTTATGTCCGTCTAGACCGAACATGGTTTTTAAAAGCAATATCCTGAAACAGTATATACTGCCATTTCTGGCAAATAGTTTTTTTTCAAGTACAATCGCCAATTAATGCTTTAAACTATTGCATTTTATGGTAAGACGCAGTATAATGAAAATCACAGACGCGGACAATTGTTTCCGCACTGTAGACAAAAACATATTTAGGAGGAAGAAATATGAAGAAACTTATAGCTCTTACATTATCAGCCTGCCTTACAATCGGAGCCCTTGCCGGATGCGGAAGCTCATCAAGCTCAAGCTCAGGCAGCACAGAACAGGCTTCAGGCGAAAACGTAATTAAAATCGGTGTTTTCGAGCCTCAGACAGGTGAAAACGGCGGCGGCGGTCTCCAGGAAGTTTACGGTATCCGCTACGCAAACCAGGTATATCCCACAGTTGAAATCGGCGGAACAGAATATACCATCGAACTTGTAGAAGTTGACAACAAATCAGACAAAACAGAAGCCGTTACAGCAGCTCAGAAACTTGTTTCAGAAGGTGTTGTAGGTATTCTTGGTTCATACGGCTCAGGCGTTTCAATCGCTGCCGGAGATATATTTGCCGAAGCAGGAATTCCCGCCATTGGCTGCTCCTGCACAAACCCTCAGGTTACAAGCGGCAATGACTGGTACTTCCGTGTATGCTTCATCGATCCTTTCCAGGGAACAGTTATGGCTAACTACGCTATCCAGAACGGATATGAGTCAGCAGCTATAATCACACAGCTTGGCGATGACTATTCATCAGGACTTGGTTCATACTTCAAATCATCATTTGAAGAGCATGGCGGAACAATCGTTGCTGAAGAGCAGTTCCAGACGAACCAGTCAGACTTCAAAGCAATCCTTACAAACATCAAGGCTGCAAACCCTGATATAATCTTTGCACCTTCATCAATCACAACAGCTCCCCTTATCATCAAACAGGCTCGTGAGATGGGTATCACAGCTGTTATCGCAGCAGGCGATACATGGGAGAACGCAACAATCATTGAAAACGCCGGCGCTGACGCAGAAGGCATCGTTCTTTCAACATTCTATGATGAAGCAGCTCCCGCAAACGACGAAGCAGCTTCATTCCTTACAGGATTCAAAGAATATCTTACAAGCATTGGTGAACCCGATGTTATCCCCGCAGTTTCAGCTCTCGGATACGATGCATACCTTACACTCGTTCAGGCTATCAAAGATGCAGGTTCAACAGATCCCGCAGCTGTAAGAGATGCCCTTGTGAACGTACAGGTTACAGGCGTTACAGGAGATATCAAGTTTGATGAAAACGGCGACGCTGACAAGAGCCTTGCATTCATCAAGACTGTAAAAGACGGACAGTTCCAGTTCCTTAAAACAGTATCTCTTGATGATACAGCAGCAGAATAATTTTTAAGTTATTAACAGAGCTGGGAAGAGCCTTCTCCCCCGCTCGTTTTTTAAATTTATGTACCTTCAGTGGACAAAGGATATATATTTCAGGAAGTTATATATTTCCTTTGTACGCTGAAGGTTATATGAGCAGAGAATTTACTTTACAGGGGGCTTTTATTATGAGTTTATCCACAATAATCCAGCACTGTCTGACAGGTGTTTCTCTGGGCGGCGCCTATGCACTTATAGCCATAGGCTACACAATGGTATACGGTATACTTCGACTCATAAACTTCGCACACGGCGATATATTTATGATGGCAGGATATTTTATGATTTTCGCAATGGCGAGCCTGCCCTGGTATATAGCCATTCCCGTAACACTTCTTGGCACGGTAATCCTTGGCGTAGTTATCGAGAAAGTTGCCTATAAACCTTTACGTTCCGCTCCGAGAATGTCAATTATGATATCAGCTATCGGCGTATCATATCTTCTCCAGAACCTTGCTACATATCTTTTCACAGCTCTTCCCAAGGGCTATCCCGAGATACCCGTTCTCAAAAAGATATATCAGTTTGGCGAAGTATCGGCGTCACTTGTTACATTCATAACACCTATTGTAACAATAGTTCTTGTAGTCATTCTTATGCAGCTCATTAACCACACAAAAATGGGTATGGCCATGAGAGCGGTTTCAAAGGATTATGATACTGCTCAGGTCATGGGTATAAAAATAAACAATATAATCAGCTACACATTCGTTATCGGCTCACTTCTTGCCGGTATCGGTTCAATACTTTACTTTACAGACCGTATGACAGTGTATCCTTACAGCGGTTCACTTCCCGGACTCAGGTGCTTCGTTGCTGCTGTAGTAGGCGGCATAGGCTCCATACCCGGCGCTGTTGTCGGCGGATTTATACTCGGTATGGGTGAGACAATAATCACAGCCGCAGGATATTCCACCTACAGCGACGCGTTTACTTTCCTGCTACTTATAATAATGCTGCTTTTCAGACCGACAGGTATATTCGGCGAGAAAGCTACAGACAAAGCGTGAGGTGACAGCTATGAAAAATACACAATCGGTTGCACCCAGCAGAAAAAGAAATGCGGTGCTGTCAATAATCGCGGTTATAGTTATAGCCGCCATACTGTTTATGCTTGAGTCCAATGCAGCTCAGCATAACTATGCAATATCAATAATCGAAAGAAGCCTTATATACGCCATCGTAGCGGTAGCCATGAACCTTCTTACAGGCTTTACGGGACTTTTCTCCTTAGGCCAGGCGGGCTTTATGGCCATAGGCGCATATACGGTAGCCATATTTACAATTCCCGTTGACGTACGTCCCAACGTATACTATATCAGCGGAATAAACGAGGCTATAGCAAATGTCCAGCTTCCTTTCCCCGTAGCTCTCATACTTGGAGGACTTCTGGCAGCGGCTCTTGCGGCGCTCATCGGTATCCCCGTACTTCGTCTTAAGAGCGACTACCTTGCCATAGCTACTTTAGGTATATCGGAAATAATTAGAGCCGTTATATCAGCTCCCCAGATGGACAGAATAACAAACGGTTCATACGGACTTAAAAACATACCCGGATTTTCAACAATATTTACTCCTACACTTATAGCTGTTATATGTATAGGAATAATGGTGCTGCTCATAAATTCGTCCTATGGCCGTGCATTTAAAGCCATAAGAGAAAACGACGTGGCAGCCGAGGCAATGGGTATAAATCTTTTCAAACACAAACAGACGGCTTTCATCGTAAGCTCATTCTTTACAGGCATAGCCGGAGGACTTTTAGCAGTATATATGCGTTCAATCGATGCCAAGACATTCCAGGTAACGCTCACATACAATATCCTCCTTATGGTTGTTATCGGCGGTATCGGCTCGGTAACAGGAAGCATCATCGGTGCATTCCTTGTAAACTGCGGTCAGGAATGGCTTCGTTTCTTCGACGAGCCCCTGGTTATTGCAGGAGTTCAGATACCTCTTTTCAGAGCAGGCTTCCGAATGGTAATATTCTCTATCCTTCTGATGGTAGTAGTTCTTTTCTACCGCAGAGGTATAATGGGAACAAACGAATTCTCCTGGGACGGCCTGGCGCGGCTGTTTAAGCGGATACCGGCAGCGTTTTCAAGAAAAAAGGCCGCTAAAGAGACTGGAGGCGACGAATAATGCCAGAAAATATACTTCACGTTGAAAATGTCACAATGCAGTTTGGCGGTGTCGTTGCCGTAAACAATCTTTCCATAGATGTAAACAAAGACGAAATAGTAGCCCTTATCGGTCCCAACGGTGCCGGAAAAACAACGGCATTCAACTGTATAACAGGTGTTTACCAGCCCACAAACGGCCTTGTATCACTGGATGGAAACGTAATAATCGAAAGCCATCCCCAGGGCAAGATGAAGACATTATACAAGGGCGAAAATGCCGATAAGTACACAAAGCTCATAACAAAAACACCTGACCAGATAACAAAACTCGGTGTTGCCCGTACATTCCAGAATATACGTCTTTTCTCAAATCTTACGGTATTTGAGAACGTTCTCATCGCAAAACATATGAGAGCCCATCAAAACGTATTTTCCGCAACATTCAGGCTCAATATGAAGGAAGAGCGCAGAATGAGAAAAGAAGCCCTTGAACTTCTTGATATGCAGAATATGATACATCTCAAGGACGAAATAGCTTCATCTCTTCCCTACGGACTTCAGAGAAGAGTAGAAATAGCCCGTGCCCTTGCAACGGAGCCCCATCTTCTTCTCCTTGACGAGCCCGCGGCAGGTATGAACCCGCAGGAAACACTGGAACTTACCGATTTCATAAAGGAAATAAAAGAAAAATACAATCTTTCCGTATTTATGATAGAGCATCATATGGACCTGGTAATGCAGATATCAAACCGTATTTATGTTCTTGACTTCGGAAAGACCATAGCGAGCGGAACTCCTGAAGAAATTCAGAAGAATCCACGCGTAATCGATGCATATCTGGGGGTGGCTGACGATGCTGAAAATTGATGACCTTTCTGTTAATTACGGTGGTATCAAGGCTGTCCGTAACGTATCATTTGAAGTTCCCGACGGAAAGATAGTAACACTTATAGGTGCCAACGGTGCCGGAAAAAGCACTATCCTCCGTACAATAACAGGACTTGTTCATGCTGCTTCAGGCAGTATCAAATATAATGACGAGGAGATAACAAAACTCCCCACATACGAAATAGTAAAAAGAGGTATTACACTTGTTCCCGAAGGACGTCACGTCTTTCCCGATATGACCGTTCTCGAAAACCTTAAAATAGGCGCATACCTCAGAAAAGACAATCTTAACGATGACATAGAGTGGGTATATTCCCTCTTTCCCCGTCTTAAGGAAAGAAACTGGCAGCAGGCCGGAACACTTTCAGGCGGTGAGCAGCAGATGCTGGCGGTAGGCAGAGCCCTTATGAGCCGTCCTAAGCTTATAATGATGGATGAGCCTTCCCTTGGTCTTGCGCCCATCATCGTTAAGGAAATTTTCAACATAATAAAAGAAATAAACAAAAAAGGAGTTACTATCCTTCTTATCGAGCAGAATGCCAATATGGCGCTCCATACTGCCGATTTAGCCTATGTTCTTGAGACAGGACATATCGCCCTTGAAGGTACAGGAAAAGAGCTCCTGGCCAACGAGAAGGTCAAAGAACTTTATCTTGGAAAAGGCTGATACAAAAACCCCCGGAAAGATTTCCGGGGGTTTATTTTTATATGTTAATATCTTTGTTTAATTCTCTGCAGCGCCCAGCCAGTTTCTTCCGCATTACATCATAAACGCCTGTCCAAATGCCTGCGGCGATAGAAGCCTTTGGCTGTGATTTTTTGCAGTCTCTCTTACTTTTGCAGAGTTTTGCTGTTATTTCGATTTTTTATCATACCTCCTGCCGTTATTATATGACCGCTTCCTTTTCCGGCCGCCCCTCCGCTGTGCCTGCCGTTTTTCACATCGCATTTTCTGCCTGTCTCTTTTCAAATTACTTTTTCTTTGCTTTTCCCCGCCTGTCTGCGCCATAACGTCCTGCCTGCCCTCTGTCCGCTTTTCCCCTTTGCCGCCATTCCTGCCGCCCTTAGGTCTTTTCTCCTGCCTTTTTCCGTTGCCATCTATCACCTTGCCCGTATACTCTCTGTCTGCACCATAACCGCCCTGCCTGCCCTCTGTCCGCTTTTTCCCTTTGCCGCCATTCCTGCCGCCCCTAGGTCTTTTCTCTTACCTTTTTCCCTTGCCTGTACGCTCTCTGCCCCATTCACTGCTCTCTTTTCTCGCCGTATCTGCCTTCTCTGCCGCCCGTTTCGTTTTATTCCGCATCCGCCACGTATTTCTCTTAAGACGGCACTTCCAATACACCCGGACAGCAAACCAAAACAAAAAAAGGACCGCTTATGCGGTCCTTAATCTTTGTTTATATTATTCTGTTTTAATCCCTTTCGGGCTTCACTCAAGCCCCTCTGCGCCTGTGCCATTCATTCCAGAAGGCCGTATATCCGTTTCTCTCAAATTCGTCCTCGGGTATGTTTTTAGGACTGCAGGATTTATAAAAGGCATCTATTTTATCCGCAAAGGCATATACTTCTTTTTTGTATTCCTCAAAGCCAACGGTTTCTTCCTCACCGGAAGGAAGAATAATCTTTATTTTTCCGTCTTTATGTACAACCGACCAGTCCGTACCGTTGTCACAGCCTATTATGGTGACTTCCGAAAGGTCATTATTTGCAATAAGAAAATGTCCGCAGCATGGTATCATCTGAATATCGGCGCTGTCCATTATTTTATCCTCAGTCAAAGTTTTGAGAAGATACAGAGCCGTGGCACTTACCGTGCCCTGGTCCGTAATGACCCTTTCTCCTATTCTGGCCGTTACCCTTCCATGGAGACAGAGGTCATCGGGGTCGTCCTTTTCGCCCGTTATCCATTCAAATTCATCTGCGTCTATCTTAAAAACTCCCATAAATATCACCTGCTTCAGCGTGTTATTTCTCCCTTTTAAAGAAAAAGAATCCGTCTATGCGCTGAATAAGCTCCCATCCTTCTTCACCCAGCTTATTGAGCTCTTTCTCAAACTCCAGAGCCGTCTTTTCATACTGCTTTGTAGTTATTGTCATTTCCGTAGGTATCGTTATTACTTTATATTCAAATTTTTTCATTGTGCCTTTTCTCCATTCAGATTTCAGTTAAGTCTCTGGGTGCCCAGCTGTACCTGGTCAGCCTTAATGGTTTCGGCGCCCTTTTCCAAAAGGGAAAGCTGTGATTCATATATGCTCAGTATAACTTTGTCGCCGGTCTGCAAATCCTCAAAATCAATGTCATTTACCTCTCCGGTATCATAGTTGCAGTAAATGATATATGTATCGGTACAGTCGATAACACAGTTGTCTCCGAATACTTCCTTTTCACCCGAATCTTCTACGGTCAGGGTCTTATTTTCCGTATCCATATCTACAATCGAAGCATTAAGACCCATATGAAGCACTTCCTGGTCATTATGGGCGCAGGATACCGCAAAAACAGAAACAATAATCAAAAACAACAGGTAAACCGCCTTCTTCATAACAACCACCCCTATTCGTTCTAACTGAATGCAAATGCTTATGTATATATTTTATCATAGGAAAATGGTAGTATCAATAATAAAGGCCCGTAAACGGCGGATAAACCTCAAATTTTATGCCTTTTTGGCCTTTGATTGTTCAGGCTGTCTGCATTGCCGTAAAACCCGGATTTCAGAAAACTCCTCACATTCTCCGCCCCCTGCCCGTTAAAAATATCAAAAATTTAACCGTATTGACCGAACAATATTTTTATGGTATCATATAATGAACTAATTATAAGTTGAGTTGTTATGTATTTTAAGGAGGCTTGTTAAGCAATGGACGATGACAGCGGCGATAGTTGCCACGATAATACTAACCGATTGCTTGAACTTGAATATCTTGAACATTATATAAGAGGCATACCCGTAGTTCTTAGATGTTAGGCTATGGGTGTGCCTTTTTGTACTTTTTTTCGGGATATAATTGTTTAGGAGGATTAAATTGAGTTCAATAGTATTACAGATTTTTCTAATATTTTTAAATGCCATATTCGCTTCGGCGGAAATAGCGGTCATTTCGGTAAACGACGCTAAACTGGCAAAACTTGAAGAAGAAGGAAATAAAAAAGCAGTAAAGCTTAGAAAACTTATGGACCATCCGGCTAAATTTCTTGCGACCATACAGGTTGCCATAACTTTATCGGGATTTTTGGCATCAGCTTTTGCGGCTGAAAACTTTTCCGATAAACTTGTGGATTTTGTTATGGCAAAGGAATTTACCGCCCTTTCACCTCAGACCCTTGACTCCATAGCCGTAGTGGTCATTACTCTTATCCTTTCGTACTTTACTCTTGTTTTCGGAGAGCTGGTGCCTAAAAGGATAGCCATGAAAAAAACAGAAAAGCTTGCCCTTGGTATGGCTCCCATGATAACGGTCATATCAAAGGTTTTCGCTCCCATCGTATGGATACTTACCGTATCTACAAACGGCATTCTGAGACTTCTCGGAATTGACCCCAATGCTGAGGAAGATGAAGTCAGCGAGGAAGAAATACGTCTTATGGTAGACGAAGGCAGCCAGAAGGGCGTCATAGACGTGGAAGAGCAGGAAATGATAAACAACGTGTTTGAGTTTGACGACCTTACGGCAGACGAATTTGCTACCCACAGGACGGATATATCACTGCTCTGGCTTGAAGAATCCGTTGAGGAATGGGCTAACACAATACACGAAAGCAGACATTCAAAATACCCCGTATGTGACGAAACCGTTGACAAGATAATCGGTGTGCTTGACGTAAAGGACTTTTTCAGGCTTTCCAACGAGCCTAAGGAAAGGATACTCAAGGATGCGGTTAAGCCTGCATACTTCGTGCCTGAAAGTATTCATGCCGACGTACTTTTCAAACAGATGAAAAAGACCCACAATTACTTTGCGGTAGTCCTTGATGAATACGGCGGAATGACGGGTATTGTAACCATGAATGACCTGCTGGAGCAGATAGTGGGAGACCTGGACGAGGAGCCCACTCCCGAAGAGGAAGAACCCGAAATCGAAAAAATCGACTCTCTCACCTGGAAAATACAGGGCGGAGCCGACCTGGAAGAAGTTGCCGAAACACTGGATATCGAGCTTCCCGTTGAGGAATATGACACCTTTGGCGGATATATATTCGGCAATTACGGTACAATACCCGATGACGGCTCAGAGTTTGAGATAAGCCTTCCTCCACTCCATATCAAGGTAACGGAGATAAGGGACCACAGAATAAAGAAAGCTCTTGTATGCTTTGAAGAAGAACTTTAAAAATAAAGATTAACGGAGACTGATTTTTCAGTCTCCGTTTTTTATTTTGTCTTACGGGTTCGGTAAAGAACCCCTGTACACAAATGCCCGGACAGTGCAGAGGGGCGGCTTTTTGCGGGCGGCATTAAAAAATTGATGAAATTTAAGCTGCCTGGGGACATATATTTATTAATTATGTTATGAAAATTTTTTTGACTTAAAAGCGTTAAAGTGATAGAATAAAATACAAATTTGTTAAGAAAGGAAATGCTGTAATGGAAAAAATGGAATTAAAATACGGCAAATCAACTGTCGAAATAAAATTTGACGGTGCAAGAAGCGTTAAAACACTTCTCGAAAATCCAATGAGAGAAATTGAAGATATAGAAAAAGAGTTCCGATATTGCGTTGAGGAAGGAGTTATTGATTCAAAGCCCCTTAAGGAGCTTATCACACCCGATGACCCCGTAACCATAGTCATAAGCGACCTTACCCGTTTCTGGATGCATCAGGACGTAATATGCGGACTGCTTGTAAAATATCTCCATGAAGATATGGGCGTACCCTTTGAAAACATAGTTGTTGTCATAGCTTTGGGAACCCACAGAAAGAATTCCGAGGAAGAAAAGAAAACTCTGACAGGAGAGTACGTATACAATAATGTTAAGGTAGTTGACCATGACTGCGACGCCAAAGACCTTGTATATGTTGGCACCACATCATTCGGCACAAAGGTAGAGGTAAATCCCCTTGCCATAGGCAGAAAGCTCATAGTCATAGCAGGAACAGTTCATCATATTATGGCAGGCTACGGCGGAGGAAGAAAGAGCATAATTCCCGGCATAGCTTCAAGGGAGACCATAAAGATGAACCACATAAGGGCCCTTGACCCCGTAAATCCCAAATCGGATGACAGGGTAGGCAGCGGCAAGACCCAGAATAACCCCATAAACCTCGATATGGTGGAAGCGGGAAAACTGGTTGACCCCGTATTCGGAATCAATATATGCGTTAACTCGGCATCAAAACACAGCGGACTTTTCTGCGGAAGCTTTGACGCGTCATGGAAAGCAAGCTGTATGTATATCCAGAAATCCTACGGTCTTCCCATAGACCATGAGGCCGATGTGGTTTTTGTAAGCTGCGGAGGATATCCCAAGGACCTTAACTTCTATCAGTCCACAAAGAGCCTTTTCAACGCCGTAAAGGCCCTTAAAAAAGGCGGTACGGTAGTAATGCTGGCTGAATGCTGCGAAGGAAGCGGCGCCAGAGACTTCTTTGACTGGATAGAGCCCCTTAAAAGAGGATGCCTTGACGAAAGCCTCAGAAAAGACTTTACCATCGGCGGATATATATTCTATGCGGCCTGCGAAATAATAAGAAAAGGAAACATACTGCTTCTTTCTCAGATAGACCCTGAAGAAGTAAAGGCCATGGGCGTTACGGCATTCAGCGATATAGATGAGCTTATGAAGCATGTAGATACAAAGGATAAGGACGTTTATGTAATACCCTACGGCGGAAGCCTTGTGCCTCAGCTTAAGGAGCAGTATGACTCCTTTATCAAAGAATTGGAAAATTAAACCCCACGTCAATATAAACAGGCAGCGGAGTTATCATCATAGTACAATCATACGGAGGAGAACAAAATATGAATATCCCTTTACTCATAGTTGTTTTATATGTCGTACTCTTATTCGGCATAAGTTTTTACGTATCCCACAAACAGAAAAAGGACGGCGATGCCTTCCTTATGTATAAGGGCAAAAACGGTATATTCGTAGTGGCTTCAAGTATAGCCGGTCTGGCTATCGGAGGAGCGTCAACCATAGGTATCGCGGAAAACGCCTTCAGCGTAGGTCTTTCGGCGGGCTGGTATGATACAGCCTGGGCCATAGGCGCCGTAATAACCGCCTTCCTTGCGGTAAGATACCTCAGAAACAGCGGCTACAGCACCATAAGCGCCCTCGTAAACGAAATGTACGGCAAAAAAACAAGCTTTATTATGGTAATATCCATGTGCATAATCCAGTCGGGAATAATCGCCCTTCAGTATAAAGCCGGCGGCTCCATACTGGCGGCCCTACTCCCCGATGTATTTACAACGGAAAGCGGTACATTCTTCTCATTCCTCATATTTATGCTGGTAGCCATGATAGGCGGTATGGGAAGCGTATCCCTTACAAACGTGCTTAATCTTATTCTTATATATGTGGGCGTAATCGTAGCCACAATCATTGTCCTTAACAACCACGGCGGCTGGGACGCCATACAGACCCTCGTGGCCGCTGAGCCCGATGTGCCCTACTTAAGCTTTACCGAAGGAATGGGCTGGATAGGCATACTCAGCTGGGTAATAGTTATGATAGGAAATACAAATTCCGTACAGGGTGTAGTACAGATAGGTCTGACTGGAAAGGATGACAGGTCAGCTAAATGGGGATATATAATAGGAGCGGCATTTATGGTGCCCGTAGGCTTTATATGCGCCCTCCTTGGTGTAGCCAGCAAGGCTCTCCTGCCCGATGCCGTAGCGGCTGAGGCCCTTCCCCAGATACTTATGAGCATACCTCCCGTCCTTGGAGGAATCACTCTTTCAGGTCTTTGGGCTGCTGATATGGGTACGGGCTGCTCCATGATAGTAGGTCTTGCCACAACGGTCAGCTCGGATATTGTATACCGTCTCCCTTCATCAAAGAAGATTGAGAACAAAAAATCCTTTGTAAACAAACTTATAGTTGTTTTATCAAGTATAGTTACATATCTCATAGCTACACAGATGGGCGCCATACTGAGTGCTATGCAGCAGGCCTTATCCCTTGCCATCGGTACATCATTTATCGTTATCGGAGCCCTCATAGCTCCTAAGTTTACCAGCAAGAAAGCCGGTTTCTGCACAATACTTGCTTCTATAGTTGCCATAATACTCTGGAACTTTGTTCCTTCTCTTACGGGCATATTCAAGAGCGTAGGAATATTTATGGTTATAGTATGCGGTATCGTATTTGTGGCAATAAGTATTTTTGATAAAGAAAAGGTAAACGTTAAAAAGGCCTGATATACAAAAAAGCGGATTTAAAAATCCGCTTTTTTTATTTTCCAATCACATAAACAGAGAAACGGCGCAGTATACCAGCAGAAGCGCCATTATTGTATTGGTGACTTTGGCATATTTAGAAAACAGTGTTTTAAATACGGAGCCGAAAAGCGCCCAGCACAGGGTAAATGCGAAGCCGATAAAGGCAAGCAGCAGGGCAAAAAATATAAGGCTCATATATTTTCCCTGATAATAGGGCAGTATATATGCTTCCATGGAAACGATACAGTAAATATATATTTTGGGATTAATGAACTGAAGGGCAAATCCCGAAATAAATCCGCTCCTTGAGAAATTCTCGTCTATGACCGACGAGCTTTTAAATGTTTTCCAGGCCATCCACAGCATATATGCCGCTCCGATTACGAGCATTGGCTCCTTTATCCTGGGTATAAGCTCTCCCAGCGTATAGCAGAAAAAGGTGCATATAAGCATTACTATGGAAAATCCGGCCCATATTCCCAGATTAAAGGGAAAGGATTTTTTCATTCCAAGACGTCCGGCGTTTGACATGGACATAATGTTATTAGGGCCGGGAGTTACGGCCGTTACAATGGCATAGGATAAAAAGTTTACCCAGCTGAACATATTGACCCCCTCCTTATGGCAATGATATAATGTATTAAAGATCCAATATATTAGATTTCTATTATATTGTACTATCAGTATATTATATTGTCAAGAGGAGAAGCCATGGAATTACAGCATATTATAGGTGAAAATATAAAATCAATAAGAGAGCGCAAGAAACTGACATTGGATGCGGCGGCGGCACAGACCGGAGTATCCAGAAGTATGCTGGCACAGATAGAAAAGGGCGACGTCAATCCGACCATATCCGTACTTTGGAAAATAGCCAACGGATATAAGGTCTCCTTTACCAGTCTTGTGGACAGCCACTCCCAGTCTCCACTGCTCATAAAGTCGGAGGATGTATCTCCTCTCATAGAGGATGACGGAAAATATATTAACTATCCTGCCTTTCCCTTCCAGGACGACAAACTGTTTGAAACCTACAGAATACAGATAGAGCCCGGCGGATTTCTTTCCGCCCAGCCCCATATGTCCGGCACGGAAGAATATATTACCGTATTTTCGGGTAATGTGGACATAAGCGCCGGAGAAGATGCTTTCAGCCTGGCTGAGGGCGATTCCCTGCGTTTTAAGGCGGATACACCCCATTCATACAAAAATACGGGCGATACAACCGTATATATGAGTATGCTCATTTATTATTCGGAAAGATAACCGATACTAAAGCAGTTTAGTAAAAACACCTCAGGGCCCGTTTACGGCCCCATTAACGGTTATAAAAAAGAAAAGCCGCACCAATTGGTGCGGCTTTTTTAATTTCACTCTATGACCTCATCGGCAAGTTTTTTAATCTCGTCCCAGTCGTTTCTGTTCATATGGTCATATACGGCCACAACGTGGCAGCCTGCGGCCTTTGCAGCCTTAACGGCATAAAGGGCGTCCTCGTATACTACCGTATTTGCGGGCTCAAATCCCATAAGCTCACAGGTTTTCAAAAATATCTCCGGCCCTCTTTTGGAAAGACCTAATGTCTCTGCGGTAAATATCTCCTTAAAGCACAGGCCTATGCCCGTTCTTTCCATGGCGGCTATGGCAAGCTCCCTGTCGGAAGTTGTGAGTATGCACATATTGGAGCCCTTCTCATATTCCGAAAGCACATATTTTTTAACTCCCGGCTTAAGCTGAAGCTCGTTATAATACTTGTCCCTTATGAGAGAAAGTATCTCCTGCACTACTTCCTTTACAGTTCCCTCAATGCCCAAGTCAGCGATAAAATATTCCGCCGCTTCCTCAAGGGTCTTATTTTCAATAACTTCCTTAAGGTCCTGAGGGGGCACAATGCCCTTTTTTGTGAGATAAATGCTTCCAAGATTTTCCCACATACCCATGGAGTCAAGGAGAGTTCCGTCCATATCAAAAATTATATTTCCCATTAGTCCCATTCTTTCTCGTTGTTTCCGGCAAGATACTTATCTGTTTTCTGGTTTATAGTCAAAATTCCGTCGTTGGGATTAAAATCTATCTTTATGTAGCTCATAACGCTGGGAGCGCCTGCTTCGATGGCGATATACTGGCACTGTTTTACTATATCTATGAGCTGGTCAAGTTCGCCCTCTATAGTTGTCTCAAAGGGAGAAACAAAAGTCTTAAGACCCTGAGCTTTGATATAATCGATGCATCTGTCAACTATACGGCAGATTTCATCTTTATCTGTAACACCTGGTAAAACCTGAATTGCAACACTTGCTTTCATCTTTATCTCCTCCTATATAATTACGGCCGTTATCCTTATATGCAGGCGGAAATCCCTTTGCCAAAAAGGCCCTCAAAGGTCTCCTTACATCATAAAAGCTTTATCCCGCAACATTGGATAAAGCAGTCTAATCGCCTGTATTATATATAGAATAGCACAGTAATTTTTCAAATTCAATATATGAAAAATTAAATAGAGATTTAAAAATACGGCCTCAAGGCTGCCCGTCGCGCTCCGCAGTTCAGCAAGCGCTAAACTT
>ERZ791934.1332-NODE-1332-length-24213-cov-15.054889_pt1 | contig 24213 bp, 31 predicted proteins | sample MGYA00510125_ERZ791934 | MGnify/ENA primary metagenome ERZ791934 (study PRJEB30046, sample SAMN00993240) | human gut metagenome | study: EMG produced TPA metagenomics assembly of the A metagenome-wide association study of gut microbiota in type 2...
AGGAGGAAGACGAAGAGCCGGAGAGGAACGAACGCGGAATGATAGTGTGCAAACCTTGTTATTATTTCAGAGCGGTGGAGCAGGAATAAAGGGGGGATTGCAACGAGTAAATCAGATTACATAAAAGTGGCAGAGCAGCGGCGCCGACGGGCATCCGTCCAGGACTACATCTTGAAGGGGCCGCGGCCGGAGACCTGGTCGGCGGTGATGCCGGCATATTGTTACACGGTGTTGTGTCCGGTGCATGGGCTTCGGGACAAGCCGGGAGGGAGAAATATCAATGAAGCGTAACAGAGATAAAATAGAACTTGCACGGATGGGGGCCATCTTTTCCAAAGATGTAGATAAGTGCAGGAACCGGGTTAAAATAGGTGATGCGTTTACTGTAGCAGACCCAGCATGGAAAAATGAGCAGGGAAACGGAGTAAGGCCAATGATGCGTGGCCGAGTGACAGCAAAGTATCCCCATCTGGTGACACTGAACTGCGGGACATCCATTACATACGTGCAGATCCTAATGATGCAACGGAACGGTCGGAAATATATTGATTAATGGGGGTGGTGCCAGTGGGAATTAAGATAACCAGGAAGCTGCTGGATGATTACCGGCGCCTAAAGCGGGAGATTCCTCTCCTGGAGCTGGAGCTGGTCGAGATGCTGCAGGGGGATAATGGTTTTGACAACAGTACGATATTTGATTATCGGACCGGAGAAGCACGACCGCAGAGCGTTGTGGGATTTGACTGGAAGCTGCGAGGGCATCGCGAGAAGGTATTGGATGGGAAAAAGGATAAGGTCAAAGCGGTTGAAAAATGGATTGAGGCCATAGAGGACGGGCAAACACGATGTGTATTTAAGATGTTTTACATTAATGGGATGACATGGGACAGGATTGCGGCAAAGACCGGATATAGCAACAGTCCAGATTATCCGCGGCTCCATATTAGAGATGACTATTTAAAAAAGTGCCAAATTAAGTAAAAGGTCGTTTAAGTCGGAAAGGTCGTTGTAGAATACAATAGAAGCCAAAGGCCTTAAAGCCAGCGGCTCCCCTCCCCTTTTCGGTCGCCAGTGTGTAACAGATTCCGTTATAAATATAGAAAGGTGGTGCATCGAATGGGTAAACATGAAAATCTGATAGGTAAAAGATTTGGCTTGCTTACGGTTGTCAATAAGTCGGATAGTAAAAATGGATGTGCTATTTGGGAATGTCGTTGCGATTGTGGAAATACGACAAAGGCTAGAACCTCCGTGTTGTTAAGTGGACACAAGCAATTCTGCGAAAGATGCCAAAGCAAATTACGGGGAACAACTTGGAAATCTGATAATAGAATTTATAAGGCTTGGAGGCATATGTTGCAAAGATGCGAGAACGCCAATGATAAATTCTTTGCTTGTTACGGTGGCAGAGGTATCAAAGTATGTACGGAATGGCATAACTACGAAGCCTTTTTGGAATGGTCCTTGAATAATGGATATGCCGAGAATTTGACCATAGATCGAATTAATGTTAATGGTGATTACTCGCCAGATAATTGCAGATGGGCAACCCAGAAAGAACAGCAAAATAATAAAACGAATAACTGCCTACTTACACTAAATGGAGTAACTAAAACAAAACGACAATGGTCGGAAGAAACCGGAATTGGTTACACAACGATATGCAAGAGATTGTTGTTGGGCTGGACGGTTGAGCGGGCATTAACGGAGCCTGTAAAATAGTTGCCAGCCGCGGAGTGAGCTGGTACATACCGGGGACGACCCGGTATTGTGTGGAGCATACCATCAACGGGAGATGGACAGGGGCACCCTGGGTTCCGGTTCGATTCCGGATGCGCCGCTTGTATCTGTTTTTTTCTCCCCAAGACATTTTCAGATACGGATTAGGCACTTGGCTTATGGCTGAGTGCCTTTTCTATTCCTTTTTGGTATTTGATTAAATCGAACAAATGTTCTATACTGATTATACAAAACGGCAGACAATAATATGGGAAGAATTTCCAGAGGGGATGTGGTATAATATAAAAAAATGTCGATGGGAGAAACAATATGATAGAAATACCAGATTGGCTAAAAAAAGATTATCTTCATGTTAATGCTCTTAAAAATATTTGTTCTGATAAAAATTTAAGGGTTTCTGAAAATAAAGATATCTTAATAGATCAAATTATAGAGTATGCGGGGGAAAATAAAAACAGCAAGAATTATCAGGAGATATATCAGTGGCTACTATCTACTATGAGAGAAGGGAGTAAGGATTTATGCTACAGAAAAATATATACTGATGAGTTGGAAGTAGCTGCTACTGAAAAAAAAATATTATCTATTTACCCAACATGTAAAAATAAAAATATTTTTGAAACTACAGTAGAAGAAAATTATTCATTAATAGAGTACGAGTTAATTGGAGATCGTACTATACAAGAGGCGAAATTTACTTTTGCTAAAAAGGTTCTTGAAAAATTAGGAACAAATGATTTGGGGACAGAGGAAATATATCCCGTATTTATAGATGTTTATTTTGAAGAAGGTTTTATTGTTTGTAGAACACAACCTAAAGCATTATTGTATGAATATAGTAGTGACAAGCTTGTGAAAAAAGAGAGAAAAATCAACACAATTAAAGATGGAAATAATTTGACAAATAAAATCATAGATATTTTTGGCTTTGAATATGATAAAAAAAATTGCAAACAACGTGTAATGAAAATGTTATACGAGTTATATAAAGTGCATGGAGATACACCAGAGAGTGTAAAAAATAAGATAGGTAGTATGGAAAAGGATACTAAAAGCTATCTTATTACAATTTTTGAAAAGCTAAAATTAGATATAACTAATATACCAAAAGCATTTGAAGATTTAGGGATATTTTTGGAAAAATATATTTCCATTGAATCGAATATGGAAAATGAATTTAAAGCTGATAGAGATGCATATATTATTAAAATAGCTGCTGATGATGCGTTACAAATGACAAAAATCGATGCCGCCTCTGCAATAACAAAACCATTACAATGTACAGACATATTCTATGATAGTAAAAAATCTATTATGAATACGAAAGAGTGTAGAAAATTAAATTTGTGTTATAATAGAAAAAGAGGATATTTGGGTCCATTTTTGGTTCAACACGATGCGAGAGATGGGTTTGGTATGCTTAAGGTTAAATATTTTGCAGAGGAGGTGGACATTCAAAATGTTTTACAAACAGTTTTTAGAAATTACTGATGGCCTAAATGCGGACGTTGTCAAAGAATTCGATTTCTGGTTGGCAACTTTACCAGAAAAAGAAGCTAAGTCAATTACTATAAGCACAGTAGCGTCAAGATTAGGAATACAATATTCTATAGCTGACCTTTTACTAGAGTTTGCATTACGGAAGGGTATACTAAAAAGAGCATATATGCTTGTTTGCCCAAATGAAGAATGCCACCTGCCACATAGTATATTAGATGCAAATGAAGTGCGAAATATGCTGGGAAAGGAAGAGTATTGTCATAATTGCCAAGAAGAGTTTGTTGTTGATCTAACTTGTATTATAAATATATATCAACGAAATAAGAAGCCTGATGTGTCAGATAGAATAATTAGGGATGAAATAATTAAAAGATTAGGTTTTGGAAAAGATGGTTTTGAGAATGAAATAAATTTTAATATAGCTGATTCTTTGGGGGCTAATAAAAAAGAAGTATATAATTTGTATTATGCTCCTGATGAATCAGCATATAAAAGATTCAAAATAATGAAAGATAAACTTGATTGGAATTATGGGAAGGATACCACAGCTCAAGGAAAAGCATTAGAGATTTTAGCACTAGACATATTTAACCAAATACAAGGAGTCAGGTGTACTAATGATGTTAAAACGAAAACTAACCAATTTGATTGCACTTGCTTATGCGGGATAAAGACAATCTTTCCATCAGTATTTTCTTATTTAGCTCCATATTTTCTTATTGAATGTAAGAATGAACCTAAAAAGAAGCCTAATAATACATATTGCAATAAGTTACTTAGTATTATGGATACAAATGAAGCACAGGTGGGAATTGTTTTCGGAAGAATAAATGCAACGGAACCTTGCTTTGTTATCTCAAGGGAGCATTACTTAAAACATTCAGAATCAAGAAGGCAACAAATTATTTTAACGTTCTCCGATGATGATTGGAATTGTTTAATTGACAATAAGGTTAACCTTTTAGCATATTTAGAATATAAGATATTTCAAATAACATCAAATTCCCCAGATGCTTCATATGAAATGTTTATTAAAAAGTAAAGGGCCGCCCACCCGTGGCTCTTTTTCTATACCCAAAAACAAACACGATTGAGAGGTGGTGAGGCTTGGCAAGAGCGCCAGATGCCAGAGTAGAGCAGGCAAAAGAACTGTTCTTGTCGGGCAGAAAACTGATTGAGATTTCCGAGGCATTGGGAATACCAGAAGGGACGGTCCGAAGCTGGAAGAATAGATATGGCTGGGAAGGCAACGCAAATGCAACGTTGCAAAAGCCAAAACGCAACGTTGCGAAACGAAAAGGCGGACAGCCCGGCAACAAGAATGCCATCGGGAACCGGGGCGGCAGAGCACCAGAGAATAATAAGAATGCGGTTACAACGGGAGAGTTTGAAACTCTCCTTTTTGATTGCCTGGAACCGGATGAACTGCAATTGGTTGCCGCGGTGCCAGCGGATAAGGAACGCCTCCTCCTGCAGGAGATCCAGTTGCTGACCGTCCGCGAACGTCGGATGATGAAGCGGATAGAGAGTCTTCGCCAGGCAGGCTGCAGCCAGAAGACGGATAAGGAGAATGCAAAGGAGAAGGCAGCCGGCATGACAGCCGTGAAATACAAGTCAGGCGTCGAAAAGGACAAGGACACAGATTTAGTGGAGTATGTTGGTGTTCTCGGCCAGATTCAGTCAATCGAGGATGCTTTAACTCGTGTCCAGGGAAGGAAACAGCGTGCCATTGAGACGCTGCATAAGTTTGGATTCGATGATACTCGTCTGGATATCGAGCTGATGCGCCTGGAACTTGAAACGCTGAAACTCGGCGGCCAGGAGACGGAGCAGGAGGATGACGGTTTCCTCGCTGCTCTTGGCGCAGAAGCTGGAAGCCTGTGGGAGGACGATTCCGATGACAGTTAAAGAGCGCATAGCCGGAATGAGAGAGAAGCTGCAGCAGTTAAAAAATAAGCGAAACATCATCACAAAGGTGCAGACTTTTACATTCCAGCCATTCTCCCTGCGGCAGAAAAAAATCCTTACTTGGTGGCTGCCAAACAGCCCAGTTAAAGATTATGATGGGATTATTGCCGACGGAGCCATCCGTTCCGGAAAGACCGTCTGCATGTCACTGTCTTTCGTGTTCTGGGCCATGCGCACATTCAACAGCCAGAACTTCGCCATGTGTGGCAAGACCATCGGCAGCTTCCGGCGAAACGTCCTGTTCTGGTTGAAGTTGATGTTAAGAAGCCGCGGCTACCGGGTACAGGACCACCGGGCCGACAACATGGTAGAAATCAGCCGTGGTCAGGTCACGAATTACTTTTACATATTCGGCGGTAAGGACGAACGCAGCCAGGACCTGATTCAGGGTATTACGTTGGCCGGTGTGTTCTTCGACGAGGTGGCGCTGATGCCGGAGTCCTTTGTCAACCAGGCAACCGGCCGATGTTCTGTGGATGGGTCAAAATACTGGTTTAACTGCAACCCGGACGGACCCTATCACTGGTTTAAGGTCAATTGGATTGACAAGGCCATCGGCTATCTGGGGAAGAAAAAGGTGGCGAAGCTCCGGGAAGAAGCTGCAAAGACGGGGGCCGAACTGGAACTCAAGAAGCTGCTGTATGTCCATTTTACGATGGATGATAACCTGTCCTTGTCGGAAGAAATAAAAGCCAGATACCGGAGCATGTACACGGGTATCTTTTTCAAACGTTACATCATGGGACTTTGGGCGATGGCCGAGGGTATCATCTATGATATGTTTGACATCGACAAGCATACGGTAGACACGGATGCGATAGCAGCGGCCTATAAAACAAAAACTGGTCATGAATTCTGGACAGATGAAAGTTATGTAAGCTGCGACTATGGAACCCAGAACCCCACGGCCTTCCTGCTGTGGAACAAGGGGGTCGATAAGAAATGGTACTGCCGGCGAGAGTATTACTATTCCGGCCGTGATAAGGGAAGGCAAAAGACAGACAAGGAATTTTCAGACGACCTGACTATCTGGTTGTCTGGCGAAAAGATCCGTTCGATAGTTCTGGATCCGGCGGCGGCCAGTTTTAAAGCTCAGCTGGAGAAAGATGGATATAAAGTGAAAAAAGCAAGGAATGATGTACTGGACGGAATCCGATTTGTGGCTACTCTTCTGAATCAGGGTTCTGTTTTTATTGACAGGTCCTGCGATAACATCCTGAAAGAATTTGCGTCTTATATCTGGGATGCGAAGGCCGGAGAAAAGGGAGAGGACAAACCAGTGAAGGAACATGATCATGCACTGGATGCACTGCGTTATTTCTGCATGACTGTTATCAAGATGCGGGTCGGCATGAGGATTATGAGATGAGGTGAAGTAAAATGGAATTAGATACGATGAAAAATCTAATCAAGAAATATATGCCAGGGCATAGTCGTTTTCTTGTGCGGGTGGAGACAGCAGATCGGTACTACCGGAACAAGACAGATATCCTGCTGAAACCGCCAAAAGAAAAGAATCAGGAAGAAAACCCATTGCGAAATGCGGACAACAGAATCCCGTTTAACTTCCACGGACTCTTAGTTAATCAGAAAGCCTCCTACATGTTTACGGCGCCGCCCTTGTTTGACTTGGGAACTAAACAGGCAAACAAGGAACTGACAGCATTTTTAGGTGATAAGTATGCCAAAACATGTAAGGATCTGTGCGCGGATGCTTCCAATGCATCCATTGGTTGGTTGCACCTCTGGAAAGATAAGACGTCTGGTCAGTATAAATATGCAGTGGTTCCACCAGGGGAAATTGTCCCGGTGTGGAGCAAGAACCTGGAGAAAGAACTGAAGGGCGTGCTTCGCTGTTATCACGATATCAGCGACGAAGGCGAAGAGCTGGATGTGTATGAGTATTGGAATGATAAGGAATGCCAGGCTTATGCTGTGAGGGCTGGGGACACTGTTTACGATGGATTGACACCATATTATTCATTTACGGTGATTGATACGGCGGGGAACAGCAATCTCGCTAATAAGTTCGAGCACGACATCGGTGAAGTCCCGTTTTTCCCATTCTTCAACAACAACATCGATACAGGTGATTTAGACAACATAAAGCCTTTGATAGATGTATATTGCAAGGTGTTCAGTGGATTTGTCAACGACCTTGAGGATATTCAGGAAGTTATTTTCGTGTTGACCAACTATGGCGGCGCTGATTTGGGGCAGTTTCTCCGAGAACTGAAGGATTACAAGGCCATTCAGGTTGAGAGTGATACTGAGGGAGATAAGTCGGGAGTTTCCACGCTGACCATTGAACTGCCAGTGGAGGCCCGTAAGGAGTTGCTGGCCACAACCCGGAAGTGCATCTTCGAGCAGGGCCAGGGCATTGACCCCGACCCTCAGAATTTTGGAAATAGTTCAGGCGTTGCCCTTGGCTTTCTTTATTCCCTGCTGGAACTGAAGGCCGGACTGATGGAGACAGAATTTAAGTTGGGCTTCGGTCGGTTCATCCGCTGTGTCTGCCGGGTGATGAGCATCCCAATCAAGGATGATACCATCATCCAGACATGGACCAGGACCAGTGTTAAGAATGACCTAGAAGAGGCACAGATTGCGTCCCAGAGCAAGGGGGTGATTGCAGATGAGGATATCGTGCGCAAGCATCCTTGGGTGGAGGACTTTGAGCGCAGCTGGAAGGCTTTTAAGGAGCAGGAAGAGCAGGGGGAAAAGGAGATATCTGATATGTTTCCACCGAAGGGCAGTGGCGAACCGGGAGAGGGTGATGAGTAATGGGATATTGGGAAAAACGGCAGCTTGAGACCTATAAAGCTGGTGAGATGCAGGTCAATCAGTATTTTTCCAAACTCGAACGGGCCTTCAATCAGACACGGCGGGAGCTGCAGAAGACTGTGGAGTCTTTTTATTGGCGGTATGCAGAGGAGAACGGCTTGTCCTATGCGGCCGCACAACAGCGGCTTAACAAGGCGGAAATCGGGGAGCTGAGGGAGTTTATTGACCTGTCCATGAAGAATATCGGAAAATATAATCAGACCGTGAACAATATGTCCATCAAGGCCCGCATCACGCGGTATCAGGCGCTGGAAGCGGAGGTGGACGCCCTGCTTCGGCAGATGTACGCAGTACAGTATCAGGATGCGGCGGAGAAAATGATGCAAGAGGTGTATGCGGAGAGTTATTATCGGACCTGGTACAACATTGACCAGTACCGGGGATTTCATGCTGCCTTTGCCCAGATAGATCCGCATGCGGTTGAAACTCTGCTGGAATATCCATTCAACGGTGCCGATTTTTCCAGCCGGCTGTGGAAGCAAAAGGACCACCTGCAGACGCAGTTGATGGAGTCCCTGACCACTATGATGGTGCAGGGGAAGAATCCACAATCTCTGGCAGCTGACTTTGCTAAAAAGATGCAGGCAAAAAAATTCGATGCTTACCGGCTTTTGCAGACAGAGAGTTCCTTCCTGATGAGCGAGGCCGCCCACGCCGGATATAAAGAGGATGGGGTGGAGAAATATCAGATACTGGCTACTCTGGACAGCAAGACCTGCGGTGTTTGCGGGGAGCTGGATGGGAAAATCTATCCAGTGGAGGAGGCGGTAACAGGAAAGAATATGCCCCCCTTTCATTGCTTCTGCCGATGTACGGATGTCCCTTATTACGATGACATGGATTTATCGGACACGACCCGTGTGGCCAGGGAACCGGAAACGGGGAAGACTTATAGTGTGCCGGCGGATATGACGTATCAGGAGTGGAAAAATCAATTTATCCCAAAGGATATGAGCGATACGCCAGTTAAGAAACGAACAGAGCTGGAGATTCAACGAAAGTGTGAAGAAATGAGGCACTCGATTGAGTCTGTGACCGGAAAACGGAGTAAGTGGAGTGGAAAAGCGATTGTTGACAACGCCCTGTGCGAAAAGGAGCAGTGCGCCGGAGAGAAGTTGTGGAACTGTGATATCCTTTTAAGAGATGATGTAGCGGACCATACAGTCATCCATGAGCTTTTACATTCCTGCTCTGTCAGCCATTACAGTCCTGCGGAGTATGTCCTGCATGGAAAAATCGAAGAAGGGAGTGTTGAACTGCTATCCAGGGAGATTGCCAATTCAATGCGGCTTCCGGTTGCGCTTACAGCTTATAACAACGAGGTAACAGTTTTACAATCCTTAAATCAAGGTCTTGGCCTATATGAAACAAATATGGAATTTGCATTAGAGCTTTTCGCACAACCGCTCCCGGAGCGTTTTAACTGGTTGTGCGAAAAGGTAAATGCGGGTATAATGAAGAGAGAAGATGTGACGACGGGAGATATGCAGGAACTTGCGGACTTTATGGCAGTTTTGGAGGGCGGATATGGGAGCTGATAATTGGGAAGTATTGAAAAAGGCTATGCGAGAAAGCGGCGAGCTGAAGAAGCGTTTATCCAATAGCGAAGATTTGGGCGATCAACTTTACTACCAGCTTTGTTATGACGCGCCCCGGGATCCGGAAGGATGGATGAAATTGTATGGGCAGGTGCATGAATATCTTAAAGGAGACAATCCGAATGAAAAGAAAAGCCGGCTGATGCAGTATACAGAAATGCTGGCCATGATGAAGGAAGGGCGCGAGGGAGGTTCTGGGCATGGATAATTTCAAAATAATCTATAAAATCTTGCGAATGCTGGAAGAATCATTGGATTATGATGAATTTGACAAAAGCCTTTTCAACCCGGAATTGCTTGGTATATCAGAGAACAGACTGAACGCAATTTTGAAAATGCTCCAGGAGTCCGGGTATATAACCGGAATTTTATACCGAAGCGGTCTGCCTGGAATAAAGCTGAATAGGCCGGCGATAACGTTAAAGGGGCTTGAATATCTGGAAGAGAATTCGGCAATGAAGAAGGCAGCGGCGCTGCTTAAGGGAATAAAAGAAACGGTACCAGGGTTATAGAGACCCTGGTATTTTTATGTTTACTATACAGTTGCGATATCGCAACGGAAAGAGAGGATTATATGATTATTACAGGAATGAAGCATTTTGAAAATGTATGCCAGAAGAAATTGGTTGAGTGGTATAGAAAAAATAGACCAGGGGTTGAAATTGACTTGGGCGATGTATTTATTGTTTGGTCATGCAAGACTTTACAGAATTATAAGTGTCTTGCATCTACGACAATAAGCGGAGATGGAATCTATGCTGAATATACGTTTAACGGCGATAAACAAGAATTGTATGAAGATGTGTACAAGAAGCTGACAAATATTTGCCACAAAGAGGAGTAAACACGCGGAATTATCCCGGGTGTTATTTTTTCGCCTTTTTGGTATCCCAGGCGCAAAAGAGGGAGACATCACCGGACACGACCGGGGCAACAAGTGAAGATGAATCGAAAGGAGCCAGACAACATGAAGAAAGAAGATTTAGTAGCAAAGGGATTAACAGAGGAACAGGCACAGATTGCTGTTGACGCATGGAATGAAGCAGTTAAGGGGTTCGTACCAAAGGAACGGTTTGATGAGGTAAATGGAAAGCTGAAAGAAGCGAATACCACAATCGAAACGCTGAAGAAGGACAACTCAGATAATGAGGAACTTCAGAAGCAGGTCAAAGAGTACAGGGAAAAGGTGACAGCCTTGGAAACGGCATCGGCAAATACTGTAAAGGAATACGCCCTTAAGGATAAGCTGAAGGAGGCAGGTGTGATTGATGCCGATTATATTATTTACAAGCAGGGCGGGCTAGACAAGTTCACGTTTGACAAGGACGGAAAGCCGGTCGGAATCGACGATATTGTGAAGCCCCTGAAAGAATCCGCTCCCCATCTGTTTAAGGCAGAGCCGGGACCAGACTACAGGCCTGCCGGCGGTGGAATTCCTCCGGCAAAGAACCCATTTGCAAAAGACAGCTTTAACCTGACAGAACAGGGGAAGCTGTTGAAAGAAAATCCGACACAGGCGCAGGCATTAGCCGCTGCGGCCGGAGTGACTATCAACGTATAAGAAAGGAAATAGGTGATTAAATGCCAGTAACAAGATTATCAGATGTTATCGTACCAGAGCTGTTCACGCCTTATGTAGTGAACCGGACTATGGAGTTATCCGCGCTCTTCCAGAGTGGAATTATAACAAATAATGCAGAGTTTGACCGTCTGGCCAGTGAAGCGGCGCCGATTCATCAGATGCCGTTTTTTGAGGATCTGTCTGGGGATTCTGAGGACATTATTGAGGACCAGAATCTTACAGCAAAGAAAATCAATTCCAATAAGGATGTATCTACTACTATTCGCAGAGCAAACATGTGGGCAGCTACAGACCTTTCTGCCGCGCTTGCCGGGAGCGATCCAATGGCCGCGATTGGTGATTTGGTGGCAGGGTACTGGTCCAGGGAGTATCAGAAAATTTTAATCCAGGTCCTGGCCGGTGTGTTCGGAAGTTATCAGACCACAAGCGAGCCGGCGGAGACAAAAACGCCGCTTGCGGACCATATCCTTGATATCTCTACAGCAAGTGCTGCGGCTGCGCAGAAAATTAGCGCCAGTGCTTTTATTGACGCCCTGCAGTTGCTGGGGGACGCGCAGGGACAGCTCACAGCTGTGGCTATGCACAGTGCCACGAAGGCCTATCTGAAGAAAAATAACCTGATTGACACTGAACGGGATTCTACAGATGTTGAGTTTGACACTTATCAGGGCCGAAGGGTAATCGTTGATGATGGCTGTCCGGTTGCTGATGGAGTATATACAACTTATCTGTTTGGTCAAGGCGCCATCGCCTTCGGTAACGGTTCGCCGGTTGGATTTGTTGCAACCGAGGTTGACCGTGACAAAAAGAAAGGTTCCGGCGTGGATTATCTGATTAACCGTAAGACATTTATTATGCATGCCCGCGGAATCAAATGGACTGACCTTGCCAGAGATCATGTGGAGACACCAACAAAGGCAGAATTAATGAATGCTATGAACTATGAGAGAGTATACGAACCGAAGCAGATTCGTATTGTTGCGTTCAAGCACAAAATCGGATAGGGAGGATTGTATGACGACATCGGAAATAATGGGAACAGTAAAAAATAATCTGGGAATCCAGGATGACAAAAGCGACCTTTTAATTTCCGATGTCATCCTGATGGTATGCGATTACTGCAATCTGGAGCCGGATTGTATCCCGGATATTCTGGAGCCGTTCGTCCGGAAGAAGGCGAAGGGAATCATTGATTATGAGGCGGCAGAGGGGACAGGATACAATCCGGAAATTGCCAGCATTAAGGAGGGTGACGGCGGTATCACCTGGGCACAGACGGAAGGAAATACAAAAGCCAGTATCTACGGGCTGTCTGAGAACGATAAGGCAAGTCTGAGGAGACACAGGAGGTTGAGAGGATATGCGAAACCCGTATGCAAGACTGTATGATGCTAAAATGGATGTGTACAGATGGACAGACGTTGAAATAGATGGTATCACCAAGCAGGCGAGAACAGCTGTGGCAACAGAGCGGCCCTGTCGGTACAGTTCTTCCGGTCAGGCGCCTGCCGGCGTGCCCAATCCGTCTATTGCCAACAGCCATACGCTGTTCTGCGGCTTGGAAGAAGATATCCGGGAGGGTGATCAGCTGCTGATTACTCTGCGCACTGGAAAGACTATTGAAGTTGATTTGGGAGAGTGCCATCCGTATACGTACCAGTGGCAGTGTGAGATAAAGAGGGATGATAATGCATGAGCAGTAATTATAATGCCAATAAGGCCGCCATTGACCAGTTTCGGAAGGAGCTTATGGAGATGGTAGAGGATATCAAGGAAGTCGATGAACGGGTATTGAACCGGGCAGTTAATGCAGGAGTCGTCTACGCAAAAAATAATTCTCCCGTCATTACAGGCTTTTATCGTAAGAACTGGCGGTCAGCTCCGGCGGTAAAGGCGAAAGCAGGGGGCGTCACAAAGACTTTGCTGAATAATGCGGAATATGCGGGCTATGTAAATTATGGACATCGCACGGTGGATAAAGACGGAAACACAACTGGTTATGTAAAGAGCCAGACGGGGGACCATCTCCTGGAGCGAACGGTGATTTTTGTCGGGAAGCAGTTGGAAAAAGAATTTAGTAAAGAAGTAAAGGCGGTGCAGAAGCGGCATGATTGAAAAACTTTATAAAAATATTGCTGCAGGGTTGAAAAGAATTCGACCATATCCAGTATATGTTGAAGACGTGCCGCAGAATTTTAAGCAGCCGTCTTTTTTAATAACCTTTTATGAGCAGAACCCTTCCTGTGGCATTAATGGCCGGCTGAAAAACGCAGTAAATGTGGACATATCCTATTTTCCGGAATCTAAGAGAGAGGCGAATGAGGAGTGTTGGAAAGTTGGCCAGGAACTGCAGAGGGAATTTACAGTAGAAGATTTTAGAATTAAGAACAGAAACTTAAAAATTGTGGATAATGTGCTGCATTTTATGTTTGATGTGGAGTACCGGGAATATCGGAATACGCCAGATACCAAGATGCAGGCAATAGCCCAAGACACAGATATAAAGGAGGAATAGCCTATGGCAGGGACATGGGAAAGTCAGAATAAAGTACTGCCCGGAGCTTATATCAATATCCGGACGAACGAGCCATTATCCATCGCACCGGGAGACCGCGGTACAGTGGTGATTTTACAGGAAATGAGCGCCGGGGCGAACAAGAGCTTGTACACGATAACAGCAACAGAGGCAAACTGGCCGGAAAATGCAACAGCGGCAGATAAACTGCTCGCAAACGAAGTTTTGAAAAAGGCTAAGACTGTGCTTGTCTACAAGCTTCCGGCTACACATACTGCCGAAGACGTTACATCGGCCCTTGCAGACTTAAAAACGGTACAGTTCAACACACTATGCTATCCATTTGATGGAGACTCGGAAACGGCGAATAAGACGGCAATTGCAACTTGGATTAAGGCTATGCGCGACGATGAAGGTGTAAAGTGTCAGGCAGTACTTGCGAACCATACCGCGGACAGCGAGGGAATTATCAATGTCACACAGGGTATTATGATGTCAGGGGGAACGGAGCTGACAGCGGAGCAGGTAACGGCCTGGGTGGCGGGGGCGACTGCAGGAGCCAGCATTACAACATCAAATACTGGGATGGTTTATAATGGAGCAATTGATGTCAGTCCCAGGATGACCAAGTCGGAGATGGAGACGGCTGTTAAGGCAGGGAAATTCATTTTCCGGGTTGACGGCACCCAGAATGTGACGGTTGTATATGACATCAATTCCCTGACTACCATAACAACAGACAAGGGTAAGATGTTTACAAAAAACAGGGTGATTCGAACCATCGACAATATCGCAAACGACATAACCAAGATATTTGAGGCAAACTATGTAGGCAAGGTAAATAACAACGATGCAGGCCGTTCACTGCTTCGAGCGTCTCTGGTGGATTACTTCACAACCCTTCAAGGGATGGAGGCCATTCAAAACTTTGACGTGTCTGACGTGGCAATTGTCAAGGGTAACGACTCGGACGCAGTCGTGGTAACAGCAAATATCCAGCCAGTTGACAGTGTTGAGAAAATCTACATAACTGTCAATCTTTCATAAGGAGGTACAGGTATGGCAGGAAATTATACAAAAATCAGTGATTTGGTGACCGGTAGTGAGGGAAGCGCTTTTATCACGGTGGATGGACAGAACCGGTATTTCTTCGAACTGTCAAAGATTGAGGCAAACATTGAGTTCACGGTCATAGCAAAGAAGCTTCTGGGCCACAGAATGAAGCAGCATAAGACGGTCGGCGCGGAGGGTAAAGGCTCTATAACTATGTACAATGTCAGTCCGGCGGCTCTTGCGATTTATCAGGAATATATCAAAACAGGAAAAACCCCGCAAATAAGTATACAGACCACGAATGAGGAGACTAGTTCTACGGTCGGAAAACGTACCGTGGTAATGCGAAACTGTATATTGGCCAAAGCACCTGTGGCTTACCTAGAGGATGGAAGTGAGGATTTAAACACAGTGGATACGGACTTTACATTTGACGATGTGGATGAGCTGGAGAGCTACGTATTGCCTGAGAATATGAGATAAGATTGATTAGTTTTTCCTCTTATAGTATAATATTGTTAATTTATAGGGGGAGGTAGTTGCATGGGAAATTTAAAACTGGAAAACCTGGGAAAAGAATTAATAGTAACGGATAATGCGGTTATAATTCAACAAAAAATTATAAAATCCAGTAAAATTATTCCTTTGACGAATATTATTTCTGTGCAGGTAAAAAAGCCGGGACTAATGGCTGGATATATTTATTTTCAAACATTAGGAGGGTTAGATAATCGCATTAAGAAACCTGCAGATATTTCAAAGGATGAAAATTCATTTATCTTTAACGGTAACGGAAACTATAAAATAGCTATGCAGATGAAAGAACAAATTGAAAATTGTAGAGAGCGGTCCTCTACAAGTGTGATTCAAGAAAATTCGTCCGCAGATGAAATCTTGAAATATAAAGGTCTGTTTGACGCCGGGATTATTACTCAAGCAGAGTTCGAAGCAAAAAAGAAGCAGTTATTGGGACTATAGGTATAAGAAAGAAATTAATGATTGAATAAAAAACGTCGCAAAATGTGGCGTTTTTTTATTTTACAAAAATAGAGAAAGAGAGGATATAACATGTCATCATTAAACGCATTTTTACATCCAGAGCAGGTAGAAAATAAAGCGATAATTGTATCAGAGCGGTTTAAAGAAGATGGAAAACCAGTTCCATTTATTATCCGGCCTATTACTCAGAAGGAAAATGAGAGTATTGTTCGGAAGCATACCAAAAAGGATAAAAAGGGGAATGAGACTTTTGATCGTATTTCTTATATCCAGGAACTAACAGCGACAGGAGTGGTTTTTCCGGATTTACAGAGTGTCGAAATCCAAAAAGCCTATGGGGTACTCGGAGCAGATAAGGTATTGCCAGCCATGCTGTATGTTGGAGAATTTACGGCGTTGATGCAGGAGGTTCAGGGGCTGTCTGGTCTTGATATAGATATCAATGAGGATATCGAAGAAGCAAAAAACTTATAAAGCAGGGCGATCCAGAGCTGAATTATGCGCACTTCGCTCTGCAAAAATTACATATACGGGCCGGTGTATTGGCGGGAATCTGTGGAGCAAATGAGCCGATGGGACAGAAAGAACGGGCCTTCACTTATGCCAGCATTGATTTGAGGATAGCTGAGGAGAAGCGGGGAGTTGCAAAACTCAAAGGATAGGAGGTGTGATATGCCTACTTTAAAAGCTATGTTTAAACTTTTTGATGGCTACAGCGCAACAATAAATAAGATTGTTTCAGGTACTGATAAGGCATCCGTTGCGGTTCTCGGAGCCAGTAAAAATACGGATACCTATAATCAGTCGTTGAGAAATACAGGGGCAGTAGCCAATGTGGCCAGTTCTGGGCTGACGCGACTTGTTGGCGCAGTTATCAGCCTTGCTGCAGTAAAAAAGAGTATGGACTTGACAGATGCCTATACCAATACAAATGCACGCCTTGCCATGATTACGGACAATTTGGAGGAGCAGAAAACTTTGCAGGAGGCGATCTTTGCAGCCGCCGACCGTTCCAGGGGCAGCTATGTAGAAATGGCTAATGCAACAGCAAAAATGAAGATGCTGGCCGGAGATGCTTTCGGGAGCAATGAAGAGGCGTTAGGCTTCACAGAATTATTGCAGAAGTCTTTGAAAGTATCCGGAGCGGGGACGTCAGAACAGCAATCTGCATTTCTGCAGCTCACACAGGCCATGTCTGCAGGTAAACTGCAAGGCGATGAATTTCGGTCGGTTATGGAAAACGCACCTATGGTGGCGAATGCAATTGCTGAGTATATGGGCAAGAGCAAGGGTGAGCTGAAAGAAATGTCATCTCAAGGGCTTATTACAGCAGATATCATTAAAGGCGCCATGTTTGAAGCGGCGGATGATATTAACGGGAAGTTCGCCAAGATGCCAATGACATTTGCAGATGTATGGCAGAAGATAAAAAACGCGGGGATGGAAGCCTTTGGAGGAGTTTTTGAAAAAGCAAATGCCATGTTGAATTCAGAGATGGGGCAGGCTGCAATCCAGAACTTGATTGGAGTAGTTCATATGGCAGCCGGAGCTTTTTCTGCGGTCCTAGACGGAATTGGATGGGTATCGGAGAACCTTGATTGGCTGGGGCCAATTATATTTAGTGTTACTTCCGCATTTTTGGCTTATCAGTTAGCTACCGGACTTGCCGCAGCGGCACAGTGGGTTCTTAATTCAGCAATGCTGGCCAGTCCTATTTTTTTGTTTGTGGCGGCTATCGCTTTGGCAGTGGCTTTAACTTATAAGTTTGCGTCCTATATAGCGACTACAACTGGGGTAGCTTCCAGCGGATTTGGTGTCATTGCTGGTAGTGTTAATGTTGTGATTCAGTTCTTTTGGAACCTACTTCTGACAGTCGCTAATGTTGCAATTGGCATATCTAATGCAATAGCCGCACTAGGTAGCAACATGCAGATTGCTTTTGGTAATGCTATTTCTGGCGTAAAAGCGTGGTTTTATGATTTATTATCTACCGCGGTATCTGTTATTGCTGGTATTGCGGCTGAATTAAACAAGTTGCCTTTTGTAGAATTTGATTATTCTGGTCTCATATCAGCGGCAGATAAGTATGCCGCTAAATCAGCATCAGCGGCAGCAGAAAAGCAAGAGTATGTTTCGATTGGAGATGCTTTTGAGAATGGAATGAACACATATGACGCGTTTCAAGATGGTTGGGTTAAAAACGCTTTCGACTCCGGTGCATCTTGGGGAGATAGCGCGATGGATAAAATATCTGGAATGCTGGGGGGATTTGATAATACTGGGGCTGGTTCGGAAATAGACTTCTCCCAGTTTGCGACTGCTGGAAATCCAGCAACCATAAAAGGTAAAGGAAAAGGCGGAGCTGTCAAGGTAGAGAACGAAGAAGATATCGAATGGATGCGTAAATTGGCGGAGAGGGATTACGTGGCCAGGATTGCCCAAAATACCCTAGCGCCAAACATCAAGGTGGAATTTACCGGCCCCATCACAAAGGAGGCTGATGTGGACGGCGTGACATCCTACCTGGCAGAACAGTTAAAAGAGATGATAGCGATTGCACCGGAAGGAGTACCAACATAATGGCATATTCTGTGTATTTTAAATATGGCGGTAAAAAGTATAAACTCCCGGTGAATCCGGAAGAGATTAAGAGAACAAGAAATCTGAATGTGGAGACTTACCAGGTGCTTGGCTCCGGGCAGGTCTCCATCCCGTCATATTGCGAGTTGGAGCAGTATAGTTTCGAGGCAGAGTTCCCGAGCCAGAGGTATCATTATATGGAGTCTGGCACCAAAGCAGATGCCGATTATTATGAAAAGATGTTTCGCAAGGCGCAAAAAAAATTAAAACAGATACAGTTTATCTGCTCCAATGGAGTGAACGATGACATCAGCTGCAAGGTGCTGGTGAAAAGTGTGGAGGTCATCGAAAAGGCCGGCGAAGTGGGAGATAAATACATCACCTTAACGCTGATGGAATATAAGGCACCCAGAAAACGCACCGTGGCCATCCAGACAGCGGCAGCAGTTGTAGCACAGGAAGAAGCGCCACCTGCTGAAAATCCGGCGGTTACAGAAAATAAAACCCATACGGTACAATCAGGTGACACGCTTTGGGCAATAGCAAAAAAATATTATGGGAATGGCGCGCAATACACCAAAATTGTCTCGGCAAATGGAATCGGGAATCCAAATTTGATCCATCCAGGCCAGATTTTTATAATACCAGCGTAAGGAGGGGAAAATGCTTGGAGTTATTGGTGGAAACGGAAGGAATGATTTACGACATATCAAAATCCTGCGAGAAATTATCCTGGTCGGATGTCTTAAATGACGGAGCAAGCAGTCTAGAATTTTCCTATATCGCCGGTGGACTGATAGTCCAGAATGGGGATGTCGTTCGCCTGACTGAAAATGGTCAGGCGGATGGCATTTTTTTTGGAACTATTTTTAAAGTATCCGGGGATGAGACGGGGATTGTGACTGTCAAAGCATATGACCAGTTACGGTATGCAAAGGCGAAGGAGATTGTTGTCCTTGAAGGTGGGACTCTAAAGACCTTGGTGCAGAACATGTGCGCATTTCTGACGCTGACACCGGGGACGATGGAGGAGCCTGGGTATGTTTTGAAAACCATCGCGGATGAAGACAAGACATGGATTGACCAGATATATAGGGCAGTTTCTGATACGCTTATCGGTACGCAGGAGATGTACTGTGTACGTGACGAGTATGGTGCTGTCTGCTTATGGAACATGCGGAACCTGCAGCTTCCACTCGTACTTGGAGACAAATCTCTGTGCACCGGATATAGTTGGGAAAAGTCAATTGATGAAGATTTTTATAATCGTATTAAGGTAGTGTGGAAAAATGAGTCATCCGGGAAAATGGATGTGGGCGCGGCGGTGGATCAGACATCGGTGAATCGGTACGGCCTTTTACAGTATTTGGAGACAGGAAACAATATTGATAATGCAGCACAGGCGCAGGAACGAGCCAACAACTTGCTGAAGCTTTACAACCACGAGAAGGAAACTTTGAAGCTGGAATGTCTGGGAGACCTTCGGGTCCGAGCTGGCAACAGTATTTTTGGAAGCATTGAGGATATTGACCTGGAGAAACGATTGATTGTGCAGAAAGTTACACACGATTTTCTTCCGGTTCACACGATGTCATTGGAGGTGATGGCAGATGGATAAAAATGGGGCTCATGATTTTTTTAATACAATCAAAACAATCGTGGACAACTACCTGAATAATCGAAAAGTGGCAGCTGTCATGGTAGGAGTGTTTAATGGCGCGGCCATTGTGGTGAATGACCGGCTGCCGGTGCCGATGAGCATGATTAGGGGAAATATGTCCGGGAAGTTGATTCCGGGAGATAAGGTTCGGCTGCTCCGGAACGATGGGGGTGGTGAATATTACATCCTGGAAATTATAGGAAAGCCATACCAGACAGGAGGCTGATGCGATGGAATTGACAACGGACCTGGTGCTTCGGGAACAAACTTTTTCGGGAAGAACATATCAATTATCACAAACTAAAATAGAGGGCTTTGTGGATGAACTGGAAGCACTAAAACAAACGATATACAAAATCTTATCCACAGAGCAGTATGAATATCCAATTTATAGCTTCAACTATGGGATTGCCTGGAAGGAGCTCATCGGTGAGGAACAGCCTTATATTCGGGCCGAAATGAAAAGGATGATCGAAGAGGCACTGTTACAAGATGACAGAATAAAAGAGGTTGATGGGTTCAGCTTCACATTTTCTGGCGATGCCTGCCAGTGTTCTTTTATTGTCTCCAGTATTTATGGAGATATTGAGATTGATAAGGAGGTGCCAGTGTGAGAGCAACGTATGAGGAGATCTTACAAACGATGCTTGATAAGGTGCCAGGTGATGTAGATAAGCGCGAGGGGAGCATCATTTATGACGCCTTGGCGCCGTGTGCTTTCTTCCTGGCACAGCAGAACTTTCAGCTGGATAATTTCGTGGATTTGGTTTTCCCAGATACGGCCATAGGAGAATATTTGGATAAGGCTGTTGCACCGTTTGGAGTTACACGAAAACCGGCTATTGCGGCCATCAGGAAGATGGAGACATCTGACGCGGTTGCTATCGGGTCAAGGTGGGGAATTAATAACCTGGTATATGTCACAACGGAAGAGCTAACAGCCGGTACGGAGTACAAGGTTGAATGCGAAAGCACAGGCGAAGTTGGAAATCAATACAGCGGAGCAATGCAGCCGATATCGAATGTGACAGGAGTTACAGCTGAGCTGGCTGGAATTATTGAGGCCGGAACAGATGAGGAAATGGATGAAGCTTTGAGAGCAAGACTCTACCAGAAAGTCAGACTGCCTGCAACATCCGGAAACGCATATCACTATAGATTATGGGCATTGGAGGTACCTGGTGTTGGAGATGCGAAGGTGTTCCCACTGGATGGAGGACCTGGCACAGTGACAGTGATGGTGGTAGATAATGATAAGGCGGTGGACGAGACAATAGAGGATACAGTATTGGCGCATCTGAATGCAGTGAAGCCAATTGGAGCATCCATCACTGTAGGCAGTCCGACTGTAACGGCGATCAATGTAGCTGCACAGGTACTGCTGGATGGCAGCCGCACGATAGCCGCCGTACTGGCGGATTATAAGCAAGTGTTGAACGATTATCTGCGCGGGCTCGTTTTTTCGGATTACCGGGTGAGTTTCGCGCGAGTTGGCAGCATCCTCCTGTCCGTCGAAGGAGTGCAGGACTATGATGGACTGATGCTGAATAACACATCAGGAAATGTAATCATCGGAGAAAAGGCTATTCCTGTGCTGGGAATCATCACTTTGACGGAGGTGAGTGTGCTTGGAGCTGATTAGATTATTGCCGGACATATACGATAATAATGAGACAATGCAACTGCTGCAGGGGATTCTGTCGCAGGAGGTAACTACTCTGGATGCTGGAATGTATCATACGATTGACCAGTGTTATGTCGGGAGTTCTTCGGAAGATGGTACACTTTCAAGATATGAGAGGCTCTTAGGAATTTCCCCGGATACATCAAAGTCAGAACGATATCGAAAGGAGCGCATCAAAGCGAAGATATTCGGAGCGGGAACAACAACAGCCTCACTTATCCATCACATTGCAGAAAGCTATACCAATGCAGCAGTAGAATTGACGGAGCAATTTGCAGATTACACTGTGACAGTAAAATTTGTAGGCACGTCTGGAATACCTGGGAATATTGCGGATATCAAGGAATCTATCGAAGAGGCAATCCCAGCCCATCTTAAAGTTTTATATGAATACATCTTTAATACTTACGGTAGCGTCGGTACGTTTACCCATGCTGAGCTGGCAGCTTACAGCCACTATAAAATCCGGAACGGCCATCTAAAGAACCGCATCCAAGAGCTACAGCGATATCAATATGTAGAACTGAGTCAGCTGACGCATTTTCAAATATCGAAAGGAGAATTACCGAACAATGGCAACTAATACAACAAACTATAGCTTTAAAAAACCAGATGAAAGTGATTTTTACGATGTGCAGGACCAGAATGGGAACTGGGATATGGCAGATGAAGCGTTGAAAAGCCTGGATACGCCTACTTTTGAGGACTATACCGGTAGTACACCAGTCCCGGCGGCAAACACGGCGATTGATGGAATAAAGAGTAAAACGAAGTTATCCGCACTGATGAGTAATATAAAAGCAGCCTTTAAAGGGGCTTGCTTGATAGGACATATCGTCAATAACTGCGTGACGAACAATCCGAACTTGCCTTTAAGTGCCGCTCAGGGAAAAGTTTTGATGGATCTGTATACTCAGTTAAATGGCGAGATGGAATCCCTCCTGCTCTATTTTGGTTATGGCGGCTATTCAGAATCGCCAATCGAAAGCTTTAAAAGATGCTTTGGGCAATTACCTGCCAGAAGAATATCTATCGGCCATGTGGCAAATGCCAATTATGCCGCAGGTTTTGTCTGCTTTAAGTATAATGACACGGCGGGGAGTGCCATATTGTTTACGTATAGTGACGCGTATCCAAATATTATGTATGCAAGATTGGTTAGTGGTGCATGGGTTGATTCGTAAAATAACAATTTAACTGCCAAAACCTTACGCAAATTTGCCTGTTTTTCATCGCTTGTCCCCAGCCGCAAAAAAACATTATGTCACCTATCCTATTTTGGGGTACAACAAATAAGCCACCCTCTCGGCTGACTAAAAAAATGCTTTCCATCACCCCTTAGGCAGCATATTTACGGTAAGATTCCCGGACATTATCCTGTTTGATATTACAGTAAATCAATGTCGTCTCTATTTTGGTATGCCCCATCAAGACCATTACTTCTTCGATTCGCATTCCGCGATTCAGCAAGTCGGTTGCAAAGGTCCGACGGAACCGGTGTGGATGCACATTGCCGACTCCTGCCTTTTTCCCCAACTGCTTTACCAGATACTGCACTCCAGCCACTGTTATACCTGTATACGGCTTTTTCACGGCCGCAAACAAGGGCCTTTCGGCCAGTTCATCAACTGTTAGTCCCTCTTTTTGCATCCTTTCTTTGAAATACCGGAACAGGTGGAAGCATGCCACGTCTGATATGTACAGATGTCTCTCTTTCCGGCCCTTTCCCATGACTTTAAACTCCTGTTTATATAAATCAATATCGCCTACTTTTAAGCTACAAAGCTCACTCACCCTGACACCAGTTGCATATAAAAATTCGATCAACGCCCTATCCCGGCTGCGGGTACATGACAGTCTCAATGCCTCTATTTCTTTTGCCGAAAAGGCTTGTTTTATAGTACTTTCAATACGTAAACTTTCTATTCTGGCAATCGGATTTTCCGATACCATGTTTTCTTTTTGCAGGAATGTCCAGAAACTGTTAAGGTATCGCATCCTCCCCTGCAGCGTTACCATACTGATATTGTTATGTTCTCTCAACATTCCGAAGTACCACCGTAGATCCATCGTTGTGATGTCTTCAATGTTCTTGTTTAAAGCATTCCGGCAGTTACTAATCTCACGCACGTACTGTGCCAGCGTATTGTTTTGCCGGCCAGACACTTTCTTGCTGGCAACAAAAAGCCTTATTTTGGCAGTGTCGCTGTCTGCGCCGGTCGCTTGTAGTTCACACTTATCTTCCACGATTTTTTTGTTGTGAAACTGGATGTATAAGACATTTTGCAGCTTATCCAACTGCTCTTCGTCCAGGCTATCTGACATTGCCTGGACAACATTCATTAACATTTCTTCAAGCATAAAAATCCTCCTTTCTGACACTAGAGTATCAAAAAAGAGGTTATTTCGCCCTACGTTTTGTAAGATTTTCTCAATTAAATTGTTATTTTACTTGTTGTTATGAATTTTCGGTAAGCCTTGTATAATACA